>Ga0209674_100458_pt1 | contig 18474 bp, 14 predicted proteins | sample AraplaCvi_mMS_r2_FD_184279 | JGI IMG/M metagenome (GOLD analysis project Ga0209674, IMG submission 184279) | Arabidopsis root microbial communities from North Carolina, USA - plate scrape CL_Cvi_mMS_r2 (SPAdes) (version 2) | ecosystem: Host-associated > Plants > Roots > Endosphere | place: USA... | reverse complement strand
CGGTGTGACGGAGCGTACGGTGCCGCTCGACGGGTCGAGCGGCACCGTCAGTCCTTGAAGATGGCCGGTGTACCGACCCAGATCATGCGCACCTCGGCCTTGCCGACATTGCGCATGCTGTAAGGATGTCTCTGGTCGAAGTGCGCGCTGTCACCCGCATCGAGCACGAACTTCTTTCTGCCCACCGTCATCTCTAGCCTGCCGCTCAGGATGTACCAGAACCCCTCGCCTTCGCGGTGAATCGTCGGCGCGGCGAGGCCTGGCGGGACCGTCAAGCGAAGCGCTTCCATCTTGCGTTCGGCATGCCTGCCGCTCAGCCGTTCGTACACGACCGGAGATTCCAGGTCGATGCGGTCATGTTCGTCGGCGCGGCAAACGATCTGCCCCGGCGTGGGCACGCCGACGAAATAATCGACGTCGACGTCCAACGCCCGCGCAATCGCCTCCAGCGACAACAACGACGGATAGGCAAGATTCCTCTCGACCTGCGAAAGAAACGGTATTGACAGCCCCGAGCGGTTGGCGAGCGCTTGCAGCGTAAGATCCAGCCCGCGCCGGCGGTCGCGGATTGCCGAACCGATGCTCAGGCCCGCACTCTTGTCCGGCGTGCCTTGTGCGGCCGCCATCGTTACGAACTGTGATCGCTGCTGATGAGCCAGCGCGTGCCGACCTTGTGGAAGAGCAACGTGGTCACGCCCGAGATCTCCGCACCCGTGTCGGGTTTGAGGTGGTAGCGGCCGATGACGAACGCGTATTGCGAACCCAGCGGCTTGACGTCCACCAGTTCCAGAGTGAGCTTGCCCAGACTGGCACCGGGCTTCTGAAACCGCGAGGCGTACATGGCTTCAATCGCCTCGTAACCTTCGACGATGCCGCTCGCGCTTACATAGCGCGTGCCCGGCGCACGTTCGTAGCATTCCATGAAGGTCTTGAGATCGCCTGCCGACCATGCTGCAGCGCTCGCATCCAGCGTCTGCTTGATGGCGGCGGACGTCGACACAGGAGGTGTTTCAGCCGACACGGCGATGGTTGCAGACACAGCGCTCAACGCGCAGAACAGCACGGAAGTGGTTTTCATGGCACCCCTGAAGCATGTGAGAAGTCGCTCTGCCGGCGTCGTCGTCGAAAGGCTGACGGTATCGACCGGAACCATTTAGGTGGCTATCTGACCGGTTCGGTTCGATCCTAACGTAAAAGCTTGACGTCATCAAAACTTTTTGATCTTATCGAAATCACGCAGTGTGCACCGCAGCATACGCGGTTTTTGGACGGCCATACGTTAGGGCGCCAGGGGATACAGGCGCAGCCGGTCATGGACGTCTGGTGTCAATCGAGCAACGGCCACTCACGGCATCGTCCGTGGTACGAGGTCCGGGGGCATACACATCAAAACAGGCGAACGCGCTCTGACCCATGAGCGTGCACGAAGGACGTGCACGTTTCGCAGGCCGTCTTCTGTCCAGCCGACTCTGGGGAGTCCCAATGAACCATGATTTAAAGCGCACCCTTCTCTATACGGCCCTGTTGTCGGTCGCTCTGGCATCGGGCGTGGCCTATGCGCAGGACGCCTCCACCTCGGCAAACGACAAGACGAAGACCCAGCCATCCGATACGCCGCAGACGCTCGAAGGCATCACTGTCTCGGCCGAAAAGCGCGACCAGGACATCCAGAAGGTGCCGATCAGCATGACTGCCCTGACCGGAGAACAACTCGAACGCCAGGGTGTTACCAGTCTCGTGGACCTGGCACGCATTGCGCCGTCACTGACTGTCGCGTCGTCGGGCCCGGGCTCGAACAACCTGATCATTCGCGGTATCTCGTCGAGCGCCGGCTCCGCTGCCACGGTGGGCTACTACCTCGACGATGTGCCGATTGCCGCATCGAGCAATGCCGCCCTGCTGTCGACCCGCGGCGTCATCGATCCGTCCGTCTTCGACATCGCGCGCGTCGAAGTGCTGCGCGGCCCGCAAGGCACCATCTACGGTTCCAGTTCCATGGGCGGCACGGTGAAGTACGTGACCAACCAGCCGGATCTCGATTTCGTCGAGGCCCGCATCAAGACGGATGTCTCAGGCACATACCACGGCGGTCCGAACGCGAACGTCAACGGTGTGCTCAACGTACCGCTGCTCAAGGACAAGGTCGCGCTGCGTGTGTCCGCCTACTACCGCCGCGACGACGGCTATATCGATCGCTATGCCATTTCGCCGACGAACTATCTCGAAGCCGACCCGGACGGCAAGAAGAAGGACAACGTCAACACATACACGACGTACGGCGCGCGCATGGCGATGCTCATCAAGCCGGACGATTCGCTGACGATCACGCCAAGCATCATCTACCAGTACTCGAAGCTGGGCTCGCCGTTCACCTACGACAAGATTCCCGCCACGCTCGCGAATCCGTACCAGGTACGTGACGTCAACGAAACCAATGTGCAGGAATCGACGATCTCCAATATCGCCGTCCACAAGCAGTTCGATGCGTTGGAACTGATGTCGTCGACCTCGTACTTCACCCGTAACGTCTCCATTCGCGACGACAGCTCCAAGGTCATCAACTACTTCTTCGGTCTTCCGACCGTATATCCGACGACGATGTACGGAAGCTACAAGAACAAGGAGTTCACCGAGGAAGTCAGGGCGACCAGCAAGTTCGACGGACCGGTGCAAGCCATTCTTGGCGCGTTCTACCACGACGTGCGCGCACCGCTGGCCTCCTCCATTCCGTACCCCGACGGTTTCAACCAGACGTTCGATACGCCTTTTCCGGGCTACTCCACCATCTACCAGGGTGCGCGTACCGCCACGCTCAAGGAATATGCCGTCTTCGGGGAGCTGTCCTGGAACATTACCGAGAAGCTGAAGGCGAGCGCAGGCATCCGTGCGTTCGAGGTCAAGCAGGGTTTCTCGCAGAGCGGTGACGGCCTGCTCAACGGCGGCCCGAGCACGGTGCACAGCGACTCGAAGGACTACGGCAGCACGCCGAAATTCACGCTGCAGTACCAGGTGAGCCCCGAGAACATGGTGTACGTCACCGCCTCGGAGGGCTATCGCCCTGGCGGCCCGAACAACCCCGCACCGGAGGCGCTGTGCGGCTCGGAAGTGGCAGGGCTCGGTCTCAGCAAGTCGCAGTTGAACAAGTACAACCCGGACACGCTCTGGAATTACGAGATCGGTTTCAAGAGCGCGTGGCTGGATCGTCGTCTGCTCGTCGATGCGTCCGTCTATCACATCGACTGGGATCACGTGCAGCAGCAGATCGTGCTGGGCTGCGGATACAACATCACCGCGAACTTCGGCAAGGCCGTCAGCCAGGGCGCAGAGCTGGAACTGAAGTTCCTGCCGATCAATGCCGTAACCTTGAGCGCCGGCTTCGGTTACAACGATGCCCACCTGAAGAACGACGTGCCAGGTACCTCCGCGAAGGATGGCGACCGCCTCGTGAACGTGCCGCGCTTCACCGGTTCGCTTGCGGCCGAATACCGCCGCCGCGTCAACGCGGAATACGACGGCTTCATGCGTGCGGACGTCAGCTACGTGGGCGATTCGAACTTCCTGTATGACCGCGAGAGCCCGTTCTATCGGCGCAAGGGCTTTGCCACGACCAACGTCCGCGTGGGTGTGGAAGGCCGCAACGGATTCGACATCTCGTTCTACGCCACCAACCTGTTCGACAAGCACGGGGAAACCGACCTGCCCGTCGCGATTTCGGCCGACCTGCCGACGACACGCCGTGTAGCGCTGAACCAGCCACGCACGATCGGCGTCACTCTGCAGTACCAGTACTGAGCTTCGATCGGAAACGCGGGCGTCGTGCGACACGGCGCCCGCGCATTTTTCGGACCGTGGGAGCCACCCTGGTGGCGAAAAGCCAACGAAGCGGTTTAGCAGTGAGGCAATCCCCCATCGCCACCAGGATGGCTCCCACCAACAAGCGTGCCCTCGCCGCCATGGCGGCTCCCACATGAGTGCCGATTCGCCAGGCGACTCAGGTCCGATGCGAGGCCGCACGGTGCTCCCACCCCAAGAAGCGAAGCCCCAACGACCCGCAAATCCGCGAAGAATTTTGTTCCACGCGATGTCGATCCAGGCTCTGCTCGTTCGTCGTTGGTAGGTAGAGGGGGCATGCCGCCTCCTCCCGCCCCCGACCAGGAGCCGCCATGAATCCGAAGAACACCATCTGCCTTTGGTATGACAAGGACGCGTTCGAAGCCGCCACGTTCTATGCGGAAACGTTTCCTGATAGTGCCGTGGGGACGATTCACCCTGCGCCAGGCGACTATCCCGAAGGCAAGCAAGGCAGCATTCTCATGGTGGAATTCACCGTCATGGGCATCCCGTGCCTGGGCATGAACGGCGGCCCGATGGTCAAGCACAGCGAGGCATTCTCGTTCCAGGTAGCGACGGACGACCAGGCCGAGACCGACCGTCTGTGGAACGCCATCATCGACAACGGCGGCAGCCCAAGTGACTGCGGCTGGTGCAAGGACAAGTGGGGCTTGTCGTGGCAGATCACGCCGCGCGCGCTGATGGCAGCCGTGACCGATCCCGATCGCGCTGCGGCCAAACGCGCATTCGACGCCATGATGGGCATGTCCCGGATCGATATCGCCGCCATCGAGGCGGCACGGCGCGGCTGACACCGGGGACGGTACCCTTACCATGATCGTGCACCCTGCACGTCAAAGGAATACGCATGCCTTTCCCGCGACACCCCTTCGCCATCGTCGCCTGCGTCGTCGTGCTGATCGCCACGCCTTCATACGCCAACGATGCATCCCCGTTCGACACGAGCGAACTGGATCGCACCGTGGTGCCGTGTATGGACTTTGATCGCTTCGTCAACGCCCGCTGGCTCGCGGCGCATCCCATTCCCGCAGATGAGGTGCGTTGGGGCGTGTTCGATCAACTCGCCCTGGAAAGCCTGCGTATTCAGCGCGACATTGCCGATCAGGCGGCGAAAACCTCAAGCCCGGCCGATGGCGACATCGCCAAACGTCAGATCGGCCTGCTTTACCGCTCAGGCATGGATACCGCGGCGATCGAACGGGCGGGCATCACGCCACTCAGGCCTACGCTCGACGCCATCGCGCGGCTGAAGACGCCGAACGATATCGCCACCTTCCTTGGCCGCGCTGCGGCGGACGGCCAATCGTTCGTCTTCACCTTCGACGTGCAAGGCGACTATCGCGACGCCCGAAAGCAGATCGCGGCCGCGTCGCCTTCCGCGCTGGGACTACCCAACCGCGATTATTACGTGGACGCGCGATATGCGGCGGAACGAAAGGCTTACCGTACCTACATGATCGACCTGCTTCGCCTGGGCGGCGACGTCTCGCCCGAGCGCAGTGCGGACGATGCATTCGCGCTGGAAACCGCGCTCGCTGCGGTAACTCCCTCGCCGGTCGAAGCCCGGCAGCCGGCCAACCAGTTCAACGCGGTACGGGCGACGGATGCGGACCGCCTCATGCCGCACTTCCGCTGGGCACGCTATCTCGCGGCGCAGGGGTTGCCGGCAGACGCGGCATTCTCTCTCGCGCCCCCTGCTTTCTTTTCCGGCGTCGATCGATGGCTGGCCTCGGCACCGCCGGCCCAGTGGCGGGCCTACTTGCGCTTCCATGCCCTGGATACCGCCGCGCCTTATCTCACGCAGGCATTTCAAGACGCCGCATTCGCCTTCCATGGCCGCGCGCTGACGGGCCAGCAGCACGACAAGCCGCGCTGGCAGCGCGTGCTCGGCACGATCAATGCCTCGATGGGCGAAGCGATGGGCCAGCTCTATGTTGCCCGTACGTTTTCGCCCGAGGCCAAGCAGCGCGCCCAGGTCCTGGTGACCCGTTTGCTGGCGGCACTCAAGGCGCGCATCGAGGGGCTCGACTGGATGAGTGAGACCACCAAGGCGCGTGCGCTGGCCAAGTGGGAGGCATTCGTGCCGAAGGTGGGTTATCCCGATCGGTGGCGGGACTGGTCCGGCCTCGATCTGTCGCCGGTCAATTACTACGCAAACGTGCGTGCGCTCGCGCGTTACAACCACCACGACGCAATGGCGCGCGTCGGCACGCCTACGGACCGGACACGCTGGAGCGTGTTGCCGCAGACCGTGGATGCGTTCTACCGCGCGGAGGACAACAGCATCACCTTCCCCGCCGCGATCCTGCAGCCGCCGTTTTTCTACGCCGATGGCGACGACGCGATCAATTACGGCGGCATCGGTGCCGCCATCGGTCACGAGGCCACGCACGGTTTCGACGATGCGGGCCGCCAGTTCGACGGGCAAGGCAACCAGACCGATTGGTGGACATCCGACGACAACCGACGCTTCAACGCACGTGCGGATGCGCTCGTGCGACAGTTCGACGGCTATGCGCCGTTGCCCGGCCGCCCCGACGTTCATGTCAATGGACGCCTCACGCTTGGCGAGAACATCGCGGATCTCGGCGGCGTCCACATCGCGTATGACGCATTGCAAGCCGCGCTAAAGGCCGATCCTGCGGAGGCGCGTCGTCGTATCGGCGGCTTTACGCAGGATCAGCGTTTCTTTCTGGCCTTCGCGCGGATATGGCGAGGCCGGATGCGCGAGCAGCAGACGCTCGTCTATCTGGCGAGCAATCCGCATGCCCCGCCGCACGAGCGCATCATCGGCACGCTCGGCAACGTGCCTACCTTTGCGGAGGCGTTCCAGTGCAAGGCAGGCGATGCCATGCCGAGACCGAAGAGCGAGCAAGTGCGGATCTGGTGACCTGAGGCGCCGCTAGGCGATGTCCACCACGACCTTGCCTCGCGCCGCCTGGGACGTCAGCAAGGCATGCGCATCGGCCACGTCGGCGAGCGTGAAATGGTGCGGATCGAGCGTGACCCGGAGCTTGCCCGCGTCGGCCAGCAGCGCGGCTTCGGCCATGATCCGGCCGTAGTGCGACCGCCCTTCCCCACTCAGCAGCGGCAGCAGCGTGAACACGCCGGAGTACGTTGCGCTGCGGAATGACAGCGGCGCGAGGGAATGCGTCCCCCAGCCGAGCGCACTGACCACGTGACCGAAACGCCGCACGGCGCGGAACGACGCATCGAGCACCGCACCGCCCACCGTGTCGTAGACCACGTCGAAGCCGTCGCCGCCGGTGCATTGCGCCACGTAGTCGTCTACAGGGCGGGCGCGGTCGATCGGTGTGACGCCCATGGCGGCAAGCTCGCCCGCGCGTTCGGGACGATCCGTGGCGTACACGTCCGCACCGCGCGCCAGGGCGATTTGCACCGCCGCACGGCCGACGCCGCCGCTTCCACCTTGCACGAGCACCTTCATGCCTGGCGCGAGCCGGGCGCGGTCGATCAAGCCCTCCCATGCGGTGATGAACACCAGCGGCAGTGCGGCCGCTTCGCGCATCGACAGCGCGCGCGGCTTGTGCGCGAGCAGCCGGGCGTCCACGTTTGCGGCCGAGGCGAGGCTGCCCTGGTGGCCGCCCACACCGCCGGTCATGCCCCAGACCTCGTCACCCACCCGAAAAGCCGTCACGTCGGAGCCCACTGCTTCGACGACACCGGCCAGATCCAGGCCCAGGACGGCGGGAAGCGGATGGCGGGCGTGCTCGGCCTTGCCCGCGCGAATCTTGGTATCGAGCGGATTGACGCCGCTGGCGTGGATGCCTACCCGAACCTCGCCGGGGCCGGGCGGTGGAAGCGACAGCGTCTTGAGCACGAAGGGTCCATCGACCTGCTCGACAACGGCGGCGTGGATTGTGTCAGGCATACTGGCGATCTCTGCTGAGGGTGGTGGGAATCCGATGTCTGGCGAGCGCCGCGGCATGTCGGCGTCGTGTTGCCAGTGTGGTGACCTCGCCCCTGCCTGACCACCGCCACCGCCGCATGGCCGCCATACGAAATCGCATGAACGACGCACGCCTCGATTGGGACGACCTCCGCCTGTTCCTCGCCATAGCGAAGACCGGCACGCTGACGGCCGCGGCGTCCCAGCTCGACCTCAGCCAACCCACCGCGGGCCGCCGCCTGCGTCAGTTGGAAGAAGCCTGTGGCTGCATCCTGTTCCAACGCTCTGCGAGCGGCTTCCGCCTCACCGACGAGGGTGCGGCCATGCTGCGCCACGCCGAGCGCATGGAAGACGAAGTGCTCGCGATGGAACGCGAACTGGCGGGTCAGGACGATACCCTGCACGGTCAGTTGCGCGTCTCGTCACCGGACTGGTTCGCCCATCTCGTGCTTGCCCCGGCCATCGCGCGTTTCAGCCTGCACCATCCCCGGGTCACCATCGAACTGGTGGCGGACTTCCGCATGCTCAGCCTCGATCGTCGGGAAGCCGACCTCGTGTTCCGCTTTCGCCCGTCCGACGTGCCCGACGTGGTGCAACGTCGGCTCACGCACGTTCGCTATGATCTGTTCGCCTCGTCCGGATACCTCGCCGCACGCGGCCGTCCCGAGGCCACGGTCGACGGGGAAGGTCACGCCATCATCGGTATGGATACGCAGTTCGATGCGCTGGCCGATGTCGCGTGGCTGCATGAGCGATTTCCCCGCGCGCAACTCACCATCCGCAGCAACAGCCGCGAAGCGCAAGGCATCGCCTGCGCGCATGACGCAGGGCTGGCCGTGCTGCCCAGCGTCCTCGGTCACCACTACGGCTTGGAACCCATCGACACCGGCGATGCGCTGCCGTCGCGCGATCTATGGCTTTGCTATCACACCGACCTGCGTCGTCTGCGACGACTCCGCGTGTTCCTCGATTTCCTCGGCGAGGCCATCGACGATCCGCTTGGAAGCCACGCTTCCTGAGAGACAGCGGCGAGCTGGCTATCCAGTGGCTCAACGCGTCAGGCGCGCGGCACCGGCAGAGCGTGACCTGATGCGGGTGACTGCACGACGTCCGGCCGCCAGCCGCATTCCCACGCCTGTCGCCAGACCATGATCAGCGGACGGCCGGTAGCCGTACTCACGGTGTGATGTCCCGCAGCGAGCGACCAGCGGGTAGCCGCCGTTGCGCCGTCGATCGAGACCGGCATCTCCTGGAGACCATCCGTCGCGACATAGCTGCCGGCCAGTACGACATCGACGTTCGCCGGACCTGCCAGCGCGGGAACGGCGATGCCAGCCATTCGCACCCCTCCGGTACCGGGCAGGTAGTGCTGCTCGATGAATGCTTGTGCAGCCGGTGGATACATCCCATCGATCGCGACCATCGTATGGTTTGCGATCAGCCAGCCGGCAATATCGTCCGGCATGCGGCCGTACTTGAAACGCTGCCTCGCCAGACTCTCGATCACCAGATAGTAGGGGCGGCGCCTGAAGATGCCTCCGTTCTTCGGGTCCATCAGCGTGTCGTTCGGCGTGGTACAGGCAATCACGACACGCAGTTGCGCCTCCTCCGCCGCGAGCTTGTCGCGCCAGAGCGGAGCGTGGGTGAGCACCAGGCCGAACTCGGTGAGCGCAAGGAGAGAAACGAGCGCGATCTTGCCCTTGGATGGAAGGACGCCGGAGCGGTCGACGAAGCCGATCAGCCAGAGCACCGCCATGGGCAGCACGGGGAGAAAATCCTGTTCCGTCGGCAGAGGCCAGACGAACCAGATCATCAGCATGAACAGGAGCGCATGCACGCCGAGGAATGTTCGCCATCGCGTGGTCGCATCCTTACCGCGCATCGTCACTACAACGAAGACAAGGATCGCGACAGCGACAAGCGCGTAACCGACGAGATGCCATGGGCGCCCGGGACACCCGGTAGGCGCGAGGTTGTACGCGACGATGTCGAACCAGGCGGGGGCACCATCGTGCCGCATCGCCAGCCACAGGACGAACAGGCCCGGCACGGTCACCATACCCGCGAGCAGCGCCAAGGCGTTCGCTGCGGTGACGCGGCGATGTGTCCACCACCATGTGCCCCAGATCGCCCCCCCAGACGCGAGTGCGACGACCGTCAGCGGCAGCGTTTTCTGTGAGACGGACAAGGCTGCGCCGAACAACACGCCACTCGCCAGCCAGCGCCAGGTTCGCCGCTGCGCAAGCGTCATCGTCGCCATGCCGCAAAGCCACAACGCCGCCCACAGATCGTCGGTGCGGAACTCCCCGAACTTGATGAACAGGATGGGAAGCAGGCCAATGAGGATCACGGCTGCATCAGCGATACCGTTGGAATACAGCCGGCGCGCGATGCGCCATGTCGCTACCAGCGACAGCATGTACCAGGGCACCACGGCGAGGCGCAGCCACCACAGAACGTCCGGCCGTTCGCCGAGAATTTTCAGCAGTGCGGCGTAGATCGCACTGAACAACGGACCATGGTTATCGAAAACATCGCGGTAAGGCATCGCGCCCTGCGCAATGCTCCACGCCACATGCGCATGTTGCGGCTCATCCGAATTCAGCGGATAGGCCGACAACCACAACACGCGAAGAACAAGCAGGACGATAAGCCCACCCACTCGCATGCTCATCGCTGCCGTCACACGGCGGGTTCTTGTCGTACACGCCGGTGAGTTCACGAGAGGTCGATCGCGTCGCGCAGGAGGAGTCTGTGCGCAACGTTAGTGCGGCGTTCTTTCCAACGCCTTTCTCAATGAGCAATGAAAAACTAAGGCACGGCGGAAGCGGTTCCTTTCATAAATGGGACAGGAGCGCGGCCGCCGCGAATCGTTCTGTCACATGCCAGAAACCTGCACGCTTCTCCTGTAGGAGCCGCCATGGCGGCGAGGGGAATCTCGTCACCACGCCGCAAGATTTTCTCGCCGCCATGGCGGCTCCTACGGGGAGGTAGCTGCTTGCTACTGAGGTTTCACAAGCCGCCGTGACGGCCCCGTCCGATTACTTCACGCCTTCGTACACGATGCGGGTGAAGAAATCGGGGGCGATCACGAAGTGCCCGTAGATCGCGTCGTACTCGGCCGTGGGCTTCGCGGCGATGACTTCGTCGAGCGACTTGCCTGCCTTCTTCATGGCGACCACCTTGTCGCGAATGCCGGCGAGCATGTCGCGAAAATCTTTCAGTTGCTTCTTGCTGCCAACCGGTCCGTGGCCGGGCACGATGATGACGTTGTCATCGAGGCGCGCGAGGATGGCGTCATCCGCTTTGATCATGCCGTCGATGCCACCGCCATGCTCGTTATCGATGAACGGATAGACGCCGTTCCAGAACAGGTCGCCAAGCGAGGCGACGTTGGCCTCCTTGAAAAACACGTAAAGATCGGTGTCGGTATGCGACGGGTCGAGCAGACGCACTTCCACGGTCTGGCCCTCGAAATGAAGCGTCTTGTCGGCCTTCAAGACCTCGGTCGGTATCGCGCGCTTGGGCAGCGGCTGGAAGGTGAAATCCCAGTACGCCACATGCGTCACTTCCGAAACGCGGCGCACCGTGCCCTGCGTGGCAAGGATCTTGGCGCCGCCCTCACTCACCCACGTGTTGCCGTCCGTGTGATCCCAGTGGTAGTGCGTGTCGATGAGGTACTTGATCGGCGTCTTGCCCAGCGCGTCGAGTGCGGCTTCCACGCGCGGTCGCGATACGGCGATGCCAGCATCGACCAACAGCTTCCCCTGCTTGCCGGCCAGCACCGTGATGTTGCCGCCCGAACCCGAAAGCATGCTCAGCGATCCGCGCAGCGCCGTCGTCTCGATCGGGTCCGTGGCCGCGGCCTGATTGATCTTGATCACCGGGCTCACCGGCTTGGCGGTCTGTGCCCACGCGGCGTTCGTGGCGGACGCGGCGACGACGGTCGCCAGGGCAAACGAAAGGATCGACCGGTTCGATAACAGGCGGCTTGTCATGGCGCACTCTCCTTGGGGCGGCTCGGCGGGCGCCAGCCGGATGCGACATTTAGCGCCGCCTTTTTCGCAATTTATTGTGGAAATACGCGACCGACGGCGCTTGGCAGCGGCTTAGCTTTACCTGATAATGCGACTGCTTCGCATTTACATCCGCCCGCGAACCTGCTTGGATCCTCGATGCCCCTCACTGCTCCCACCCTTCGTGCGCTCGTCGGCGCGATCCTCGTCGTGCTCCTGTCTCCCACCGTGCATGCGACCGACGATGCCGATCCACAGCAGACGCCCCGCGACAACAGCACCACGCTTTCGGGCATCCAGGTCGAAGCCAACGTGGCGGCGCCCACCGCGGCCTATGCAGGCGATCAGGTCGCGCGTGGCGGACGGTTTGGCGTGCTGGGGAACCAGGACGCCATGAACGTGCCGTTTGCCAGTACCAGCTACACCGACACGCTTATTCGCAACCAGCAGGCGCGCACGCTGGGTGACGTGGTGTCGAACGACGCCGCCGTACGCACCGGCTTCGGCTTCGGCAACTTCTCGCAGACCTTCACCATTCGCGGGTTTCAGCTCTACAGCGACGATATCGCCTTCGATGGCCTGTACGGCTTGCTGCCCCGGCAACTGCTCGCACCGGAGTTGGTCAGCCGCGTGGAAGTGTTCAAGGGATCCAGCGCGTTTCTCAACGGCATCAGCCCCGGCGGCTCCGGCATCGGCGGTTCGATCAATATCGCACCCAAGCGCGCCGAAGCGCAGCCGATCGCACGGGTCGGGCTCGACTGGGGCAGCGACAGTCAGGTGGGTGCGAGCGTCGATCTCGGTCGCCGCTTTGGCGCTGGCGAAGCCTTCGGTGTGCGCGTGAATGCCGTGCATCGCGACGGCAACACCGGCATCGACGGCGAACAGCGCCGCGTCACCGCTGCGTCGGTCGCGTTCGATTACCGCGGCGACGAGCTGCGCGTCACCACGGATCTCGGCTACCAGAAGCAGGTCATTACCGGCGGCCGTGCCGTCGTCTATGCCAGTGGCCTCACCGCCGTTCCGCGTGCCCCGTCCGCACGCACCAACTACGCGCAACCGTGGTCGAACTCCTCGCTGGAGGACACCTTCGGCGTCGTTCGCGCCGAGTACGATTTCGCACCGTGGATCACCGGTTACGTCGCGGCCGGTGCGCACCACGGCAACGAGTTTGGCGACTACGTGAGCCCTACCCTGCTCGATCGCGCTGGCAACGCCACGGAAACGCGCTTCACGGTGCCGTACATCGCCGACACCGCCACCGGCGAGGCGGGAGTCAACATGCACTTCGACACCGGCGAGGTCAGCCACCGCGTCAACGTCGGCTTCTCCGCGCTCACGTTCCGCAAGAAGGCGGCGTACGCCGGCTCGCTCGATCCGATCCAGACCAACCTTTACGCGCCGACCTATGTGCCGGTGCCGGCGTTTGCCTATAACGTGGGCCCGATTTCCGATCCGGGCATTACGGGGCGCACGCAACTGCGCAGCGTCGCGGTGTCGGACACCCTCGGTTTCCTCGACGACAGCCTGGAACTCACCCTCGGCGCCCGTCGCCAGAAGCTGCACGTGCTCGGTTACAACTACGCGGTGAACGGCGTGGATGGTGCGAAGAATGCCGAGTACGAGCAGTACGCCACCAGCCCCGTCATCGGTCTGAACTACCGTATCGCCGAGCAATGGTCGGTCTACGCCAACCATATCGAAGCGCTGACGCAGGGCGATCAGGCGCCGGAGACCTTCAACAACCGACCGGTGACCAATGCCGGCCAGGTGTTCGCGCCGTACAAGGCGAAGCAGAACGAAGTGGGCGTGAAGTGGGATGCCGGTACCGTCGGCAGCAGCCTCGCACTGTTCCAGATCAAGCAGCCGAGCGCCTACGTCGACACGTCCAACACGTATGTCGTGGACGGTGAGCAGCGGAATCGCGGCGTCGAATGGAACGTGTTTGGTCAGCCCACCGCGGGGATACGCGTGCTTGGCGGCCTCAGTTACATCCGGCCCGAACTGGTGAAGACTCAGGGGGGCACGAACGAAGGCAACGACGCGATCGGCGTGCCCCGCTTCCAGGCCAATGCCGGCGTGGAGTGGGATCTGCCGAACGTGCCCGACGTCACCCTGAGCGCACGGGCGGTGCATACCGGCAAGCAGTATCTCGACGCGGCGAACACCCTGAAGGTACCGGCGTGGACGACGTACGATCTCGGTGCGCGCACCACGACGCATCTGGAAGGCGTACCCGTCACCTTCCGGCTAACGGTGCAGAACGTGGCGAACAAGGGTTACTGGGCCTCGGCCAACGGCGGTTACCTGACCCAGGGCACGCCGCGCACGTTCTATGTGTCGGCCTCGTTCGACCTTTAGCGGCTAGGCCACGGACGGCTGTGCGCACTCGTGCGCGTGGCCGTTCGCGACCACGCGATTGCGTCCAGCGCGCTTGGCCGCGTAGAGCGATGCATCGGCTTCGCGGCATACACGCGGCAAGGTATAGCCGTGGTCTTCGGTGCCTGCGACCCCCACGCTGGCGGAAAACACGATGGTGTACCCGTCCTCCACGGCGGGCGACAGCTCGATGGCCCGCCGGATGCGCTCCGCGATCGCTACGCCCTCGTCCAGCGGACAGCCCGGTAGGAACACCCCGAATTCCTCTCCACCGAGCCGTCCGAACAAGTCCGCGGGGCGCAACTGCTGCTGGCAAAGGGTCGCCGCGTGCCGAAGCACGACGTCGCCCATGGCATGACCATAGGTGTCGTTGACCTGCTTGAAGTGGTCGAGGTCGATCAACAGCAGACACGCGGGTGCGTGACGCTTTTCCATCGATCGCAGCACGCGCTCCGCTTCGTTCATGAAATGCTGGCGATTGAAGATTCCCGTGAGGCCGTCGTAACGGGACAGCTTGCGGAAGCGGAGCTGCGACCGCTTGGTGCGGAAGAGCCAGAAGATCACCGAGGCGAGGAACATCGACAGCAGGCCGATGTAGAGCCGCCCCGTTTCCAGCGCTTTGGTTTCCAGTGCCTTCTGCAGGCGCAGGATGTTGTTCTGCTTGGCCAGCTGTTCGGATTCCAGTTTCTGGACCACGACGTGCTGCTGGCTGAGCTGGAAGGCAAGGCTGCGCGCCGTGAGATCGGTGAGATATCCCTTGTCGGCAGCGGTATAGCGCTCGTAATAGTTGAGCGCGGCGGCGCTGTGTCCACTGGCCTTCTCGATCCGGTACAGCACGCCGTAAGCATCCCTCAGCCACTCGCTCAGGTCGGACGGATCGCTCATGGCCACGGCGGCTAGCGCCGCCTTCCGGGCTTCGTCGTTCCTGTCGAGTTTTTCGTAGATCCTGGCACGTTGCACTTGCGACGCCAGCATGTGCGGATAGTACGCATTGGTGCGGATACTGCCGCCGATGTGGTCAAGCAGATCGAGCGCTTTGCGCGGCTGGTTCTCGTCGAGCAGCCGGTCGATGAGAACCAGCCGCATGGTGTTGGCGAGCACCGGCTGGGCCGACGACACGCAGGTCTCGATGGCCTCTGTCAGGTCGGTGCTTGTCGACGAAAGATGGCCGCGCGTATCGAGCGCGGCGACGCGCAAGGAGCGTGGATAACAGAGATCGCCGCCCGGCGGCATGGATTCCTCCATCATCGCCGCGTAGCGCAGGGCGAGGTCCGCCTGGCCTGCGAGATTCAGCATCTGCGACAGATTCATCAGCAGCATCGACCGGGCGAGCGGGTCAGTGACCTTGTCCAGGCCCACGGTGACCTGGTTCGCGAGCGCGAACGCTTCCGCATAGCGACGGTTGGCGGCGAAGTTGCTCAGCAACAGCGCCGATGCCTTGGCCGCCAGTGTGGCGTCGCCGGAATGCGCCACGATGTCCTGCAGCGCCGTCTGTGACTTGACGTAATCGCCCGAGAACATGGTCTGCCAGGCGTCGAGATAACGCAGGTACCACGTCGTGGACGCGTCCATCGGCGGGGACACGCGGTGGATTTCCTCAAGCCGGCGTACGAACTCGGCATGATCTTTCGTGCGCAGGCTTTCGGTCTGGGCGAGAAATGCCGCCGGGTCGTCGATCGAAGTCGCGGTACGCTCTGCGGCTTCCACGGCGCCGCAGGCGAGGACGAGGCAGGCAAACCATGACCTGAAACGTTTCATCCCTGGTCGTCCCCCGTCCCGGGCCTCGACTATGGCTCGGCGTGGCCGGGCGCTGGCGGCGCTTGCGGCTCGTCGTCGCAATCGTCGTCACCTTGGTCGTCGTTATCGTCGCAATCGTCGTCCCCGTCGTCATCCCCGTCATCGTCATCCTCGTGGCAGGGGGTCTGGGAAATCTGCGTCGTGTGCATGGTGATGCGGCCGAATTCACCGTCCAAGTGCGAGCTGTCACCCAGGGCAGCGGCCTTCACCAATGCCTCCGTCGCACCGGCCTTGGCGAGCAACTCGGCCAGTTCTTCGGCCGACGCATCGCGTAACGCGGCGTCGCGCCCGATGGCCTCCAGCAGTTCGATCGTGTCACGCATGTTGTTCCCCTGTTTTCCGATAACGGTCGATGTCAGGGCCGAGGCCCCGGAAACCGTGACGGCAGCCGCCGCCGTTTCTTTACCGTCCGGCGTCAGCCTCAAGCGCATCGATCGCGGCCAGGCGCTCCTGTATCGCCGGATTCGGCTTCAGGGCCACGGCGGGAGGCAGCACCACGGTTTCCACCGCCGTCAGAGGATCCCCCGGCAGGTCGCGCAGACGAATGCGGCGCACCCCCGGTGTCTGGATGGGCAGCGTCGCGCCCCGGTAGACGATGATCTCGTGATCCAACGGGTAGTCCTGGGCCAGCACATCCACCAATACCTGTCGGTAGGCCGGCCCGGTCGCGAAGCGAGCCAGGGATCGGTCGCCCACCACGCCGACCTGCCACAGCACCAGGTACGCACTGGGATCGAGCCGACGCTCGTAGAACAGTAGCTGGCTGGCTTCGAAGTGCTGGCATCCATAGCGGCCCGGATCGATGCCCAGGTCGGCATACAGGCAATCCTCTGCCGAGATTCCGGGCTCCATCCGCGCCTCGAAACCCTCGTCCCGCGCCTTCTCGATGGCCTTGTGCGGCGACCACGCGAAGATGCCAGGGTGCCCGTAGAACACGCCGCACACGCGCTTACCCGCGCGCACCTCGTCCAGCATCAGGTCGACCCATTGCCGGTACGTCCGCATGCGCGATTTTCCTTCGCGGTAGTACGGCTGCAGACTGCGCACGTCACCATGCATGCGCCGGAGCCAGGCTTCCACCACGGCGTCGGAGAGTGCCGCGAACACGACGTCCGCCTGGACGATGTAGCTGTGTGCCAGGGGCGTGAGGTGCGAGCCAAGGGTCATGCCCATGCCGACGCACGCCAGGCTGCCGCGGCGCGGGATGGGCTCGGAGAAATGTGAAGAAGGTGTGTTCATGGGGCGGATCATAGGCGATGACGCAGTCCGCCACATGAGCCCGGTCAATTAGGCGTGTCGCCGCCCCCGATAGCCTTGCACACCGCCACGTATCGCACCGAAACCGCCGCCGTGCTCTGTGCCAGCTCGCGCTGCGCGTCGAGCAGGGTCCGCTGCGCGTCCAGCTCATCGATATAGCTGACGTCGCCGGCCCGATGGCGCGACACCGCCATATCGTACGCGTCGCGCGACAGACGCTCGCGTTCGACGAGTCGCGCATGCCGCTGGCGTTCGGCGGCGTACCCGTTCAATGCGGTATCCACATCCGTCCACGCCTGCAGGACGGTGTTCTGATACGCCACCGCCGCCTCCTGCTGTTCCAGCCGGCGCAGGGTGACGACGCTGCGTCGGCGGCCCATGTCGAATACCGGGAGGTCCAGTCGCGGCCCTACGGTCCACTGGCGGCTACCCCAGTCGCCAAGTTCCCCGGATCTGAGCGACTCGAAGGCGAACGAACCGCCTAGCGTGATGCGCGGGTACAGGTCGGCCACGGCAACGCCCGTGTTCGCCGTAGCAGCGTGCAGACGCGCTTCCGCCTGGCGGATGTCGGGCCGACGGCGTGCAAGCTCGGAAGGCACGCCCAGCGCCAGATCGGGCCAGGCCGGCGTGGGCGCTTCGTCATGCGGGGGAGCCAGCATGGTCTGGAGACCTCCCGGCGGCTGCCCGAGCAACAACGAGAGTCCATCGATCGCGCTGGCCTCCTGGTCCAGCAAGGCCGGCAGGCGCGACTCGAGATCGGCCAGCAGCGCCTGCTGCCGCGTCGCATCGAGGTCGCTGGCCATGCCGCCGTCCGCGCGTGCTTTCAGCAGGGCGAAGCGCTCGGTGGCGGCATCGATGTCGGCCCGCGTGAGGGCGACCTGCCGCTGTACGCCGCGCAGTTCCATATAGCGTCGTGCCACCTCGGCCGCCACATCGAGTCGAACGCCGTCGAAGAGTGCCCCGGACACGTCCACCTGCGCGTCGGCTGCTTCGACCGAACGCCGTACGCGTCCCCAGAAGTCGAGTTCCCAGGAAGCGTCGAAGCCCGCCTCGTACACGTTGAACGGTTGGCTCAGGAGGGCAAGCACGGCATCGCGACTGCTCGCCGGCGCAAGCACATCGATGGTTCGGGTGGTCGCGCCGTTTTCGCTCGGGCGTTGGCGCTGCGCGCTGGCACCCAGGTTTACTTGTGGACCGTGCTGTGCCGCGACGGCGTGGCGCTGCGCACGACTCTGGGCAAAACGTAGCGCCGCCGTCTGCAGATCG
>Ga0209674_100457_pt1 | contig 18594 bp, 19 predicted proteins | sample AraplaCvi_mMS_r2_FD_184279 | JGI IMG/M metagenome (GOLD analysis project Ga0209674, IMG submission 184279) | Arabidopsis root microbial communities from North Carolina, USA - plate scrape CL_Cvi_mMS_r2 (SPAdes) (version 2) | ecosystem: Host-associated > Plants > Roots > Endosphere | place: USA... | reverse complement strand
TGGACTTGCCAAGGCATCCAGAATCACCGTAAGCACGCTCTCAATATTTACCAATGCATCATTGTTCCAGAAACGCAGCACGCGGTAGCCCATGGCTTGCGGATATTGTGTGCGTCGCTCGTCGTAGTTCACTTGATCCGCGTGCTGGCCTCCGTCCAGCCCATCTTGATGTTTCCTGGCGGCGTGGCCCCTCACCTCAATCCTCGGCAATTGCTCCCTGCATTGCTCCACCTCCTGCATCCATGCAGTCGTCTCCCCAGCGGGGAGAGGAGGAAAAGCTATTCGATCACCACCTCGTCGGCTTCGTCGCGCAGGTTGTAGTGCGAGGACATCACCTTGCCATACGCACCCGCCTGCGCAATCAGCATCACGTCGCCCTCCCATGCCTCGGGCAGGCGGCGGTCGGTGCCGAGCACGTCGCCACTCTCGCAGATCGGGCCGACGACCTGGTACAGCGCGGTGGCCGGTTCATCGAGCCGGCTGAGATTCACGATCTCATGCCAGGCGTCATAGAGTGCGGGGCGGATCAGACTGTTCATGCCGGTGTCGAGGCCGAGATAGCGCAGCGCGCCCTTGCCCTTTTGCTGGGTCACCCGCGCGAGCAGCACGCCGGCATCGGCGACCAGGTAGCGGCCCGGCTCCATCCACAGCTGATATTGGGGATAAGCGGCCTTGACCTCGCGCAGCACGCGATCGAGTTCGGCGATGTCCAGCGGCGCCTCCCCGGGATGGGACGGCACGCCGAGGCCGCCGCCGATGTCCAGGAAACTCACGCTGCCGATGCGCTCGGCGAGGCTGGCGAGCTGGGCATACACCTCGCCCCAATGGGCATCGTCGAGAATGCCCGAACCCAGGTGCGCGTGCAGGCCGCGCACGATCACGCCATGCGTGTCGGCCAAGCGCAGAAAGGCGTCGATCTGCTCCACCGGCAGACCGAACTTGCTGCCGCTGCCGCCGGTGCGCACCTTTTCGTGATGGCCCAGGCCGCGACCCAGGTCGACGCGCAGCACGATCTCGTGGCCGCGAAACAGCTCGCCCCAATGCTCCAACGGATAAAGCGAATCGAGCGAGACGGTGGCGCGCGTACCCAGCGCCCAGGCGTAGTCCTCGCGCGGCGCAAAATTGGGGGTGAACAGCAGCGGCGCGGATGACGGCACAGCCGCCATCACCGCCTTCACCTCGCCTGGCGACACGCATTCGAAGCCGAAGCCTTCCTCGGCCAATGCCTTGAGGATCGCCGGATGCGTGTTCGCCTTCACCGCATAGTGCAGCCGGTCGACCGCGGCCAGCCTCTTCAGCTCGCGCGCCTGGTGGCGCACGGTAGGCAGGTGGTAGACGTAGCGCGGTGTAGCCTGCGCCGCGATCTCCAGCAGCCGCGGGCGCTGCGACTCGTGCCACCACGCCGCCGCGGGCGCCGGCGACTCGCCGCTGCCGTACAGCGCCTGCCAGCTGGGGCCGAACAGCGCGCTGTCGTCGGTGCGCAGGGCGCCGGCGGCGATCAGCAGTTCATGCAGATGCGGCAGCAATGTATCGACCACTTCCTCGTCCACCACGAAAGTGAGATTGAGGTTGTTCGACGACTGCGAAATCATGTGCACGCGCAGCTGGCCGAACTCGGCCAGCACGCCGGACAAGGTGTGCAGCAGCGAGCGCATGCCGCGCCCGACCAGGGTGATCGCCGCGCACGGCGCGATCACCTTGACCCGGCACACCTTGGCCAGGTCGGTGGCCAGTGCCGCGATCGCATCGGAGTCGAGCAGGTTTTCGGTGGGATCGAGCGATACGGTGACATTGGTTTCGGCCGAACCGATCAAGTCCACCGACAGCCCGTGCTGCTTGAAGTGCGCGAACACGTCGGCAAGAAAACCGACTTGCTGCCACATGCCGACCGACTCCATCGACACCAGGGTGATGCCCTTGCGCGCGCTGATCGCCTTGACGCTGGGCGCGTGCGCACGCACTTCGGGACCGATCACGGTGCCGTCGAGTTCCGGCCGGTTGGTGTCCTTGATCAGCAGCGGCACGCGCGGTTCGCGCAACGGCGACAGGCAGCGCGGATGCAGCACCTTGGCGCCGGTGGAGGCGATTTCCTGGGCCTCTTCGTAATCCAGCCGCTGCAGCAGCCGCGCGCCCGGCACCTGGCGCGGGTTGGCGGTGAACATGCCAGCCACATCGGTCCAGATCTCCACCCGCTGCGCCCTCAGCAGCGCACCGAAATACGCCGCCGAGGTATCCGAGCCGCCGCGACCCAGCAGCACCGTGCGGCCCTTGGCTTCGCGGGCGATGAAACCCTGGGTGATGAATACGTCGCCCAGCGCGGCAAGCCGCGCATTCAATGCGGGGTCGGCTTTGGTATCGACCATCGACGACAGCAGCCGAGTGCGCTCGTTCTGGTTCGGCAAGGCGATGGCGGCCAGACAGTCGCGCGCGTCCAGCCATTGCGTAGGCAAGCCGCTGTGGCTGAGGAACGCGGCACCGAGCGCGCTGGACATCAGCTCGCCGTGCGCCTGCACCTGCGCCTGCCAGGCCAGCTCGCCCAGCGTGGCGGCGCCTTCCTCCGCCAGCTTCGCCAGATCGGCTAGCCGCTCGCTTAGCGTGTCCGGCATGGCCAGCTGCATGTGGTCGAGCAGATCGTAGTGGCGCTGCGCGATCGCCTTGGCCGCTTCGCTGCGTTTGCCCGATTCGCCCTGCGCACACAGTTGTTTGAGCGCGTCGGTGACGCCGGTCAGTGCGGAAACGACGACCAGTACGCGCGCGCCCTCAGCGCGGCGGCTGGCGACCAGCTCAAGAATGTTCTGCCAGCGCGACAAGGTGGCGACACTGGTGCCGCCGAACTTCATCACGATCCAGGGGGCGTCGGCGGGAAGCGACGCAGGGCTTTGCGGGTTCACGGCTACCTTCAGTGGCGATGGTTGGGGGAAGACAATCTGACCAGTGTTGCGCCGCAGCAGGTGGAATGCAACCGCTGGAAGCCTGCAGGCGTTTGGATGGCTAAATGCGAGGGCATCATCGCCTCCTCTCCCCACCGGGGAGAGGGTTGGGGTGAAGGGCCAGACTGGCCTCGGTTTCCCTTCAAGCGAAGAGCTCGCTCTTGAGAAAGGCTCTCGCGAGCACCCGCCCCTCACCTCGATCCTCTCCCCAAAAGGGAGAGGAAGAAAGACGGTGTTACACCACAACGACCGGAATCTTGCCGATCCGCGCCTGCCATTCGCGCGGACCGGTCTGGTGCACCGAGCTACCCAGCGAATCGACCGCTACGGTAACGGGCATGTCCTCGACGGTGAACTCGTAGATCGCCTCCATGCCCAGATCGGCGAAGCCGACCACACGCGCGGCCTTGATCGCCTTGGACACCAGGTATGCCGCACCGCCGACCGCCATCAGATAAACCGACTGGTGTCGCTTGATCGCCTCGATAGCCGCCGGCCCGCGCTCGGCCTTGCCCACCATCCCGAGCAGGCCGGTCTGCGCCAGCACCTGCTCGGTGAACTTGTCCATGCGGGTGGCGGTGGTGGGACCGGCCGGGCCAACCACCTCGTCGCGCACCGGATCGACCGGGCCCACGTAATAGATGAAGCGGCCCTTGAAGTCGACCGGCAGCGGCTCGCCCTTGTTGAGCATCTCCACCATGCGCTTGTGCGCGGCATCCCGGCCGGTCAGCAGCTTGCCGTTGAGCAGCAAGGTCTCGCCCGGCTTCCAGTCGGCGACGTCCGCCTGCGTCACCGTGTCGAGATTCACCCGACGTCCTTTGGAGGCGTCGTAGGTGAGCTTCGGCCAGTCTTCCAGTGACGGCGGATCGAGCATCACCGGGCCGGATCCGTCCAGGGTGAAATGCGCATGGCGAGTCGCCGCGCAGTTCGGTATCAGCGCCACCGGCAGGTTGGCCGCGTGGGTCGGATAATCCTTGATCTTGATGTCGAGCACGGTGGTGAGGCCGCCCAGGCCTTGCGCGCCGATGCCCAGCGCGTTGACCTTCTCGTACAGCTCGATGCGCAGTTCTTCGGCACGATTGCTCGGGCCGCGTGCGATCAGCTCCTGGATATCGATCGGCTCCATCAGCGCTTCTTTCGCCAGCAGCATCGCCTTCTCGGCGGTGCCGCCGATGCCCAGTCCCAGCATGCCCGGCGGGCACCAGCCCGCGCCCATCGTGGGCACGGTCTTGAGCACCCAGTCGACGATCGAGTCGGACGGGTTGAGCATCACGAACTTCGACTTCGCCTCGGAACCGCCACCCTTCGCCGCCACGATCACGTCGAGCTTGTCGCCCGGCACGATAGCCACGTTGATGATGGCCGGCGTGTTGTCCTTGGTATTGATGCGCTTGCCGGCAGGGTCGGCCAGGATGCTGGCGCGCAGCTTGTTGTCGGGGTCGTTGTAGGCACGGCGCACGCCCTCGTTGACCATGTCGTCCAGCGACATCGTGGCGTCCCACTGCACATTCATGCCGACCTTGAGAAACACGGTGACGATGCCGGTGTCCTGGCACAGCGGCCGATGGCCTTCCGCAGCCATCCGCGAGTTGATCAGGATCTGCGCCATCGCGTCCTTGGCCGCAGGGCTTTCCTCGCGCTCGTAGGCGGCAGCGAGGCCTTTGATGTAGTCGACCGGGTGGTAATAGCTGATGTACTGCAGCGCGTCGGCAACGGACTGGATCAGATCGGCTTGCTTGATGATGGTCATGACAGCGGCTTCGATTCCAAAAAAATACCGCGTCGAAAACGGCCGTTTGCGACGCACAATCCCTCTATTGTGCCGCAACTTGGCCTGCGACCAGAAAGCGGGCGGCACCCCGGCAGCTCTCGCCAGCCTGTGGCGAGCCTCGGCCTGAAGACATAGTCGCAATTACATGCGGCACGGCTTGAGCCGCCACGTGGATTGCGCAAACTATTTCGCCGCTGCGGGCACTTTCAGGGCCAGCCGTACGCTGCTAGCGTCGTTCGGCCAGTGCGGATTTGTCTTCAGGGGCCGCCCTGGTTGTTGGGGTATCAGCTTACGAATGTATGGCTTAAAGCTTGTCGGGAGGGGGCTTGTCGAGAGACACGGAGCTACTCGCCGCAGCGTCGCCCAAGTGACCGTTTCAACCCTTGGAGAAAACCCATGCTTACGAATTTGCATCGCAAGTCGCTCGCGACTTCATTGGCGTTGCTGCTTTGTGGCTTCGCCACCACATCGCTCGCCGCTGGTGGCTCGGCACCTACCAGCAGGGCGGCACCCATCGACCTCGGGGCAAGCAATCCCGCTCAAACCGTGAACGTCACGCTGGTCCTCGGCCTGCACCATCAGGATGCACTCGAGCAGTACATCTACAGCACGGTCACCCCGGGCAATCCGTCGTATCACCGCTTCCTCACCACGGCACAGTTCGCCGATCGCTATGGCGCCACCGCCGACGAGATATCCAGGGTGAAGTCGTTCCTGCAGCAGCAAGGGCTCGCTCAGGCCGAGCTGCTGCCGAATCATCTCGCGATCAAGGTCAGCGGTACGATCGGCCAGTTCAATGCGGCCTTCCATACGTCCATCCACGATTACCGGGCCGGCGACGGCACGACCTTCCACCGGCCCAATGCGACACCGAGCATGCCCGCAGCGCTTGCCGACACGCTGGTCGTGGCGTCAGGCCTCAGCAGCGAGGCCCGCTACCGTTCGCATCGCGTCAGCGCACTGTTCCCGCCGCAGCCGGGAGCCCGAACCAATGCCTTGGGCACGGCTGCACCGGCCACGGTGTCCTGCACCGGCGACCCCACCGCCACCTGCATACCTGGCGAATTCACGGTCGGCGACGTGGCCAACCGCTACAACATCAACCCGCTCTACAAGGCCGGAGTGAACGGCAAGGGTTCGACCATCGGCATCGCCACCCTGGCGAATTTCCTGCCCGCCGATGCCTATAACTACTGGAGAACGATCGGCCTGGCGGTGAAACCCAAGCGCATCACCCAGGTACACGTGGACGGTGGCGGGCCGCTCAGCGGCGCCGCCGGCTCGGGTGAGACTTCCCTCGATGTCGAGCAATCCGGCGGCCTGGCGCCCTGGGCCGACATCATCGTATACGACGCACCCAATACCGACGCCGGCTTCTTCGACGTATTCAATCAGTCGGTATCCGACAACAAGGTAGACAGCTTGTCGGTAAGCTGGGGCTCGCCGGAAATTTTCTACTTCCCGCAGCTCAACGGCGGCGTCGACTTCACCGATGAATTGCTTGCCTTCCACCAGGTCTTCCTGGAGGCGGCAGCACAAGGCATCTCGATGTTCGCGACCTCCGGCGACTCGGGCGCCTACGACACGGTGCGGGGAGTGGGCGGCTTGCCGACCGACCCGGTGCCGCCGCCGCTCACCGCCGACGCCCCGGGCTCCGATCCCTTCATCACCACCGCGGGCGGCACCACCGTGCCGTTCTCCTACAGCTTCAGCGGTGGACCGACGGCGTCGATCGGCAAGGAAAGCGTCTGGGGCTGGGATTACATCGCCAACTACTTCCTGACCAATTTCGGCGCGGACATTACCGCTGAAGTGTTCTCGGTCGGTGGCGGCGGCGGCGTCAGCGTGTTCTGGCCGTTGCCGCGCTATCAGCAGTTCACCTTCGGCATTCGCAGGAGCGAGAGGAACCAGACCTTGTTCCTCCCCGCGTTCGGCATCAACTACACGCTGCCGGCCAATTACCGCGGCCGCAACGAGCCCGACATTTCGCTGAATGCGGATCCCGAGACCGGCTACAGCTTCGTCTCGTCGCTGGATGGCGGCGGGCTGCTGACGTTCGAAGGCGGCACCAGTTTCGTCGCACCCCAGCTCAACGGGATCAGCGCCCTGTTGACGCAGAGCACCGGGCACCGGGTGGGCTTCTGGAATCCGCAGGTGTACCTGTTGCAGAACATCTTCGGTTACGGCTCGTGGTCGCCGTTCAACGATATCCGTGCCGGCGACAACTGGTTTTATAAAGGCGTACCCGGCTACGACCAGGGTGCCGGCATCGGTACGCTCAACGTGACGAACTTCGACCTGTTCCTGCGCAGCGGTTTCTGATTCAGCGCAGCGTTGATACTCCCACTGGCTGGCGCCCCTGGCGCCAGCCAGCGATGCGCGAAGCATTCCGGATGGATGCTTGCGTGCGGCGCCGCCGTGGTGGCATGGTCTGGTGCTTCCCCTGGCGCTCCCATGACCCGTCGACTCCGTTTTCTGCAACTGGACGTCTTTGCGAACCGTCTGTTTGACGGCAATCCGCTGGCTGTGGTGCTCGATGCCGTAGGGCTGGACACCGACACCATGCAGCGTATCGCGCGCTGGACCAATCTCTCCGAGACGACCTTCCTGCTGCCGCCGACCCAGCCGGCGGCGGATTATCGCGTGCGTATTTTCACCACCCACCAGGAGCTGCCGTTCGCGGGGCACCCCAGCGTGGGCAGCGCCTATGCGGCGATCGATCATGGATGGGTGGACAGCGGCAAGACGTCGCTGGTGCAGGAGTGCGCTGCCGGCCTGCTGCCGGTGCAGGTCGTCGGCACCGGCCCGTCGCGGATCATCCACGTGCAGGCACCACCGGCGCGGATCGCGCCTGGCGCTGCGGACTTGGCCGACAAACTGGCCACCGCCCTGCACGCTCCGCTGGATCCGGCCACGACACGCCTTGTCGACAACGGCCCGCGCTGGATCGTCTGCGACCTGCACGAAGCGTCCGTGGTGCGTGGATTGCACCCCGACTTCATCGCCCTCGCCAGTGCCTGCGAACAGGCATCGGCACTCGGGGTATGCGTCTTCGGCCATGAGCGCGATGGCACCGCGGCGATGGCCGTGCGTGCGTTCTGTCCCTCCGAAAACATACCCGAAGATCCGGTCACCGGCAGCGCGAACGCCGCCATTGCCGCGTACTTGCAGGCCACCGGCGGATTGTCCGCGTACGGCCAGCGTTATCGCGCCAGCCAGGGCCGCGAGGTCGGCCGCGATGGCCGCGTCGAGGTGAGCGTGGACCCGATCGGCTCGGCCATCACCATCGGCGGCGCCTGTGCGATCGGCGTGCGCGGCGAACTGCTGCTTCAGGACATTCGCTGAGCGGCCCCGTCTTGCCGGATACGCCGCGGGCCGCCATGCTGCCGCGATCGCCCCCATGACCGGTTCCATGCCAGCCCCCACTTCACCCACCACCTACCTCCGCAGCCTGCGCCCGTGGGATGCCGCTCTGATCGTGGTCGGCGGCATCATCGGCGGCGGCATTTTTCTCAATCCCGGCATCGCCGCACAACGCACGGAATCGGGCCTGGCGCTGCTGTTGCTGTGGGCCGGCGCCGGCGTGCTCACCTTGATCGGCGCGCTGTGCTATGCCGAGCTCGGCGCACGCCGACCGCACGCGGGCGGCACCTATGTCTACCTGCGCGAGGCCTTCGGGCCGCTGGCCGGGTTCCTGTTCGGCTGGACCATGTTGCTGGTGATCTATTCCGGCTCCAGCGCGGCGGTCGCCACGATCTTCGCCAGCTACGCCGCGGCGGCGTTCGGTCTGCCGCCGGCCATGGCGCTGCCGCTGACGGTCGGCGCGCTGGTCTTCGTCGGCGGCATCAATTTGTTCGGCATTCGCCTGGGCGCACAGATCCAGAACCTGTTCGCCCTGCTCAAGCTGCTGGCGGTGGCGGTGCTGGTCGTGTGCGGCCTGTTTCTCGCCGGCGCCGGCCACGGCCAGGTGCTGGCCGTCGATCCGGCGCGCAGCGGCGTCGGCTTCATCGGCGCCGCGTTGCCGGTGCTGTTCGCGTATTCCGGTTTCACCTATCTCAACAACCTCGCTGGCGAGGTGCGCGATCCGCAGCGCACGCTGCCCCGCGCGCTGACGCTCGGCATGCTGCTGGTGATCGTCGCCTACGTGCTGGTCAACGTGGCCTATCTGGCCGTGCTCGGCCATGACGGCCTCGCCGCCAGCCATGCGCCGGCAGCCGACGTGATGCAGCAGGTGTTCGGCCCGCTCGGCGCCAGATTGATCGCGCTGGGCGTGGCGATTTCCACGCTGGGCTTTTGCAACATCACCCTGGTCGCTGGCGCGCGCGTGCTGCAGGTGATGGGCGAGGATGGCCTGTTCTTCCGCGCGGTGGCGCGGCTGCACCCGCGTTATCGCACGCCGAACACCGCACTGCTGTTGCTGTCAGGCTGGGCGATCGTGCTGGCGCTGTCGGGCAGCTACGGCCAGTTGCTGGACTACGCCACGTTCGGCGACTGGCTGGCCTGCGCCATCGGTGTCGCCACGCTGTTCTGGTATCGCCGCCGCGATGGCGCCACGGCGAGCTTCCAGGTACCGGGCTACCCGTGGCTGCCGCTGCTGTTCGTCGGCACGGTGGCATGGGTGGTAGTGATGACAATGCGCGACAACCCGCGCAATGCCGGTATCGGTGCGCTGATCATGGCCGCCGGCGTGCCGGTCTACGCGGTCTGGCGTCGCCTGTTCAGTCGCGCGCACCCCTAAGCGGGCGGCAGCAATGCCACAATGCGCGGATAGATTCGTGAGGAGATGATGGATGGCGCCCGTGCAAGCCCAGGCCGTGACGGTCACTTCGGACAGCAGCATCGTGCCCGAGAAGATACGCGACGGCATTGATCTCGAGATCAACGGCGAACACTACCGCCACACCGGCGATCCGCAGATGCCCTTGCTGTGGTACCTGCGCGACGTGCTGCGCCTGACCGGCACCAAGTACGGTGGCGAGCACGGCCAGAACGGCGCCGACCTGGTGCTGCTCGACGGCAAGGCGGTGTCCGCGATCGATCAGCCGATGACCAAGCTGGCTGGCAGGCAAGTCGTGACCGTGGAAGGCCTGGCCGGCAACGACGGCAGCCTGCATCCGGTCCAGCAAGCCTTCGTCGATGAGGACGCGATCGGCTGCGGCTACTGCACGCCCGGTTGGCTGATCGCCGCGGTCGACCTGCTCAGGCGCAAGCCCAATCCTGGCGATGACGACATCGATCGCCTGCCCAATCTGTGCCGCTGCGGCTGCCAGACCCGCGTGCGCAGCGCCATCAAGCGCGTCGCCGCCGGCAAGGCGGGCCAGCCATGAGCAACGATCGCGTTACGGTCCACAACCAGATCCAGCTGTCGCGCCGCCGCTTCCTGCAGGTGCTGGCCGGCACCGCCGGTGCGCTGGTCGTCGGTATCCGCATGGCCGATGCCGCCGATGCACCGCTGCCGCTGGCCATGCTCGGCGACACCTTCAACGACCTCGGCGCCTACGTGCGCATCGATGCCGACGGCAACGTGCTGATCGGCGCGCGCGATCCGGACACCGGCACCGGCGTCGCCACTTCACTGCCGCGTATCATCGCCGACGAACTCGACGCCGACTGGAACCGCGTCAGCGTGGTATCGCTCGGCCTCGGCGTGACCGACAACAACGGCCAGCCGCGCTGGACCTACGGACGCCAGATCGGTGGCAGCGGCGGCGCGATCCCCGCCGCCTGGAACGACCTGCGCCATGTCGGCGCACTCGCGCGCTGGCTGCTGCTGCAGGCCGCGGCGCGTCGACTCGGCGTACCGGCCAGCAATCTGCGTTGCGATGCCGGCACGGTGATCGCACCGGACGGGCGCCGCTTCACCTACGGCAGTCTTGCCGCGGACGCCAGCAAGATCGCCCTGCCCGCCAGCGTGCCGCTGTTGAAGAACGCCGCGAACTATCAGCTGATCGGCAAGCCGGTCGGCGATGTCGACGCACGCGCCATCGTCACCGGCCTGACCCGTTACGCGATCGACGAACATTACGGCGACGAGCTGATCGCTGTGCTGGCGCACTGCCCGTGGGCGGACGGCACGCTGGCGCAAATCGATACCACCGATACGCTCGCCGTCAAAGGCGTGCTGAAAGTGGTGCAGTTGAAACCCGAGCCCGGCCAGCCGCTGGGCAGCACCGTGATCGCGCCGGCGGTGGCGGTGCTGGCCGTAGACACCTGGTCGGCGCTGCAAGGCCGCGAGAAACTCAAACTCGAATGGAAGCCCGGCGCCAGCGGCGGCGAAAGCAGCAACGCGCTGGAACAGCGGGCCAGCGCGTTGCTCGCCGGCAAAACCGATCCCACCACGCGCGTGCGCAACGATGGCGACGTCGAAGCCGCCAGCAAGAAAGCCGCGCGCCGGCTCGAGGCCACTTATTTCCAGCCGTGGCTGGGGCACGCCACCGCCGAGCCGATGAATTGCCTGGTGCGGCTGGAAAAAGATCGCGCCAGCCTCGTCGTGCCGACCCAGGCGCCGCAGAAAGCGTGGGCGGTGGTGCAGCGCCTGACCGGCCTGAGTCCCGCGCAGATCGATATCCGGGTGCCCCGCGTCGGCGGCGGCTATGGCCGCCGGCTCGATCACGACTACGTGGCCGAGGCCGTGATGGTAGCCAAGGCCGTCGACAAGCCGGTGCGCCTCATGTGGACGCGCGAGGAGGACTTCGACCACGACTATTACCAGTCCGGCAGCGTGCACCACCTGAGCGTGATCCTCGACCGCAAACGCCAGCTGCTCGGCTGGAACCAGCGCATGGCGAGCGCCTCGGCGTTGGCCCATCGCAACACGCCGGATAACCGGCTATGGACGTCCGAACTGCATGCCGACCAGCTGCCCGCCGCGCTGGTGCCGAACTATCGCAGCGACTGGTACGCGCTGAACTCGGCGATGCCGCGCGGCCCGATGCGCGGCATGCCGCACACCAGCAATGCGTTCGCGGTGGAAAGCTTCATCGACGAAATCGCGCACAGCATGAAAGAGGATCCGCTGGTCACCCACCTGCGCATGCTCGGTGAGCCGCGCGAGCTGCCGCTGAGCGTCGGCGGCACGTTCAATACCGGTCGGCTGGCCAACGTGCTGAAGCTGGTCGCCGACCGGATCGAATGGAAGAACTGGCTGCACAGCGTCAACGGACTCGGCATCGCCTGCTGGCACATCGACGGCGCCTACGTGGCCCATGCCATCGAGGTGGCGATGCAGAACCAGAAGCTGGTCATCCAGCGCGTCGTCTGTGCCGCCGATGTCGGCCGCGTGATCAACCCGCTGGGTCTCGAAGGCCAGCTCGCCGGCGCCACGCTCGATGCGCTATCCACTGCCCTGAACCTCGCCATCACGTTCAAGGATGGCCTGATCCAGCAACACAACTACAAGGACTATCCGCTGGCCAGCATGGCGCAGCTGCCGAATGCGGTCGAAGTCATCGTCGTGCCTGCCGATGACCGCCCGCCCGCCGGCGCCAGCTTCCTGGCCATGCCCACCGCCGCTCCGGCACTGGCCAACGCGGTCTTCCGCGCCAGCGCCGTGCGCGTGCGCCGGCTGCCGCTGATGAAGGAATTGCTGCGCATGCTGTAAGACCGCGCCGCTCGGAACGACCGGGCGGCGAAGCGGCTCCGGCCCGAATGGATGGTCAGGCCCGTGCCGTTCGCCATCGCCACGTGGGCATGGCTGCGAACAACAGAAGCATGCCCAGATACACGGCGCCCGATACGGGATCTCGGGACGCAACATACTCGGCGGGCGTTTGCCCTTGCAGTAGCGCGGCGAACAGCAGTTCGGCCGTGGCGAGCAGCGACAGCGCAATAACACCGACAAGAAGACGGGACCGCCAGTGCAACGGCCGATAGCGGCGCACCACATAGCGCGCAGAGCACACGATGACCAGCAGCATGAGCGGCATTTCGAGCAGCTCGGCGAAGCGAACGCCCAGGCGCGGAACCAGTAGCGGAACGCGCACGAGACCCAACAGGAAACCCGCCGCGAAGACAAGCGCAAAGTAGACGAGACCTGCTTTGAGTGTGCGCACCATCGGATGCCGGGCCTGGCGCATGGATCAAGCCGAACCGCAAAGCATCTTCGGCTCGAATGGATGATTAGACCGCATCTTCCTTGGCGATCACGCTGTAGTGCTGGACGAGCGGCTCAAACTCCAGAAGATAGTCTTGATCTTCAGGATAGTATTTGGCCTTGAGTACGTCGTCGCCGGCAAAACGGCGCACGCAATCTTCGGACTCCCAATAGGTCACGGTCAGGAAATGGGTGGTGTCACCGTCGTCCCGACGCAGTACAGCCACACTCAAGTTTCCGGGCACGGAGCGATAGTCCGGAATGGCCCTTCGCTCGAGGAAACTTGCGTACTCATCCGCTTTTGAACCCGGGGTACGTCCGTGCCACATGCGATAAATCATGAAGCCCTCCAGATGTTTGAGCTAAGCGGCGAATCGGCAGGCATGGATGCTGAACCGGTGAGATGCTAAGCGGTTCTACTGCGGCGTGGCAATTTCGTCGTAGCCTCTACCGACGAACTGCACAAGACAGAAACCGTGTCCGAACGGATCGGACATGAGCGCCAACTTTCCCCAATTGCTGGACCGGACGGCATGTTCGAGCTTCGCGCCAGCGCTCAGCGCACGTTGGACAGCAACATCAACGTCTTCGACGACGATGTCGAGGTGCACAGGAGTCCAATGCCTCCTGTAGTCCCGTGTCTGACTCGACTCACCCGATGCCTGGCTTCCCGCCGCCTTGACCAGGAGATAGATCGGTGCTGATCCGCCCAGAAGTTCGGCGCCGTCCACACCAAATCGGCGCCCGACCTTCAGGTCGAATGCGCTCGTGTAGAACTGGATCGCACGATCAAGATCATCAACGTCGATATTGACGAGAAGGTCCACGAGAACACTCCCTTTGCTACGGAAGCTTGGCGCGAAAGTGGAAGCACTCCATGCCAAAGCCCTCGCGGAAGTAAAACCGGTGCGCCTGTTCCCGTGTAACCCGCGAGATCAGTTGGACCTCGCTACACCCAAGCGTACGCCCCTCGTCCTTGAGTCTGGCGATCAGCTGCGCACCGTAGCCACGTGAACGTACGCGCTCATCCGCAACGAGGTCATCTATGTAAATCAGGCTCCCGCAGTACAGCATGTTCATGACCCGGTACGCAGCCACCGCCCGAACCGTCCCCTGCTCCGAAAGCACCAGCAGCCTGAGTCCGTCACTTGCCATGAGGCTACGGATCGTTGAAACGTACTGACTGTTCTCAAGATGTGGCCGAAGTTGCTGCATGACATCAAAGGTCGCAGCAATCTCGTCATCCGATTCCGCATGGGTGATGTCGATCGTCATCGAAGTCTAACGCCTGAGTTAAGGATGCTCTTGGCGCACATGGCTGGAACGCCTTGTTAGGGTGTACGTGGCGCGATGTGGACTACAACGACCACGATGACTATACCGGCGACGATCGCCAAGGGCGCCTTCCATTGGGGACCCGACAAGTCATATAGCGCAGCGAGAATCGACGCAACGAGAACCGCTTTTAGCGGGTCCGTCTGACTGAGCGCGGTAGCGCTAATGAGCATCCCGCAAAGGATGAGCATTAGCAACGCGGCAAGGGCCCCAGCAACATGGCCCAAAAGACGCACTGGCTCACCGGTTCTCGCATCAAAAGCTAGGAGCCAAGCGGCAAGAGATGCTGCGCCAATAGCCATATCCTGAAGATCGCCCCGATCGATACCCCAACTATCACGTCGTATAGTGGAGGCCACCAGGAAGAGTGCCGCCAAAACGAAAGAGCCGCCTGCCTGGATTTTTCTGGACACGCCGTACCCGGTGCATAGGCCGAGCAGAGTGAGGATGATTAGCGCAATCCAGCCCACAATGACCTCTGGCTGGAATCCCCGGAAGTAAGTCGCCACACATGCGATAAAAGCAAACAAAACGCCTTGCCCCCAGGCAAGGCGTACAAGCATCTTGTCGACTCCCTCAGTGGCCATCCGTGCTCCGAAATATGCGGCCCAGCGTTTGATGGTGAGCGGTGGCCAACGGCGCCACCGAACTTGCCGGCGTGCGCAAACCTGCCTTGTCGCTGGATGTCCGCACGACCGAAGGGTCAGGCGCCATTGCGTTTCCCCGCGGCGTAGAACGCCAGCCCAAGGCAAACCGCAACAGCGGTGAACGAGACGACAGGCAGCAGAAAGATAAACCTCCAGGACAGGAATGCGGACGCGACGGACACAAGCAAGAACGATCCTATCAGTGGACGAACCTGGGATTGGTCAGTCTTTGCCATCGACGCCAACTGCCAGAGAACGACCGCCTGTACAAGCAGGTAGGCGCTAGTAATGAAACCGAAGCCCAGATAGAAATCCAAGTAGGTTCGGCTAACACCCGCGGCATCGAAGTGAAACGACCTCATCGCGCGAAGCACCTCCGTCTCTCCCGCGGGAGACCAGAAGCTGAGTCCACCCGCGGTGTGCCCCACGGCAAATAGCAAAGTGATGATCGATGCGATACGCAATAAGAGCGACGGCTTCATGGGGTTCTCCAAGTGCAAGACGCGTAACGCTGGAGTCAGGCAGCGGCGCAGCAGTCCGCCTGGATTACTGCTTGGCCGCACACGCAGGGTGTGCGAGCTGCGAGCGATGGGAAAGCGACTCGGCCTGAAAGAAACCCCAAATGGCAATGGCTACAAACGGAGTAAATGCCAACAAGCGAAGATAGCCAACGCGCCGTGCCGCAGCCCCTCGTTTGATGCGCGTAGGACGCAAAACCTTGACACCCATCGGCGGAGACTGCCCATCGCGCAAGATCTTGACGCCATGCCGACCCTCTACGCAGGCGAAAACCAACGCCAGAAAGAGCGGGAAACCAACGAACAGCCCGTACCAGAGAACAGTGGTACCAGCCATACCGAACACGCTACGACAATGGGCTGATACAGCAAATGCAGCGAACGCAGGCAGAAGCCAGAGTTTCCACAGTAGAACAAACACCCCGCCGATGACGAGGCCAACGGCACACAGCCGAACGCGTTCGCGAAAACTGTATTCCTCCGCAAACTCTGGAAGCTCGATCTTCATGCCCGGCCAACGCCCCATGTCTTGAATAAATAGTGACCGCCTAAGTTATGAGGCGTGCGGTACGCGCGTCCGCTTGGAGGAGTGGTTAGACAGACCTATGTTGAACACGATGCCATAGGGATCTCGCATGTAGCAACGAGGCATAGAGGCATTTTCTTCCAGGACAGTGCAGCCGGCTGCGACAAGTCGACTCTTCGCGGCTTGAACGTCGGGCACGAGAAACTCGAAGACCGGCCCGTGCGCCTTACCCTTTTCGACATATAGGCAGAAGGCACCCGTCTCGAAACCCATCAGTGTTTCGCTTTCGGAGCTGACGGGGAGGCCGAGAACCGACCCATAGAAGTTGGTGGCTTCTGCCCAAGCCTCGGTTCGAATGATGACATCACGTGTAGATTGAAATCGGCTTCCCACGATGACCTCCTGCTTATGACACCTGACGCCTATATTTAGCGGCCACGCGGAGCGTGGCCCACTGAAATGAATAGCGAGGTAGATCCCGATTTTCGCCAGTCACACCTGTCCGCGCGCGCAGTATGCCCCCCGTGACCCCGAATCCGTCCTGCATAGTCATGGCTATATCCGAGTCTGCGTGAGCTTACGCCGACTCGCATGTGTAGTGACTGTTCTCGCAACCATGCTAGATGGTTGTCTGATCGATACCATATCGCATGGCTGATTTAAGTGTCTCTATACTTATATCGCTCAGCGCTTTGAACTTAATGCAATAACCCGTTATTTTTGCCTTACCGAGGTCCTTTCCATATGTTTGCGCCAAGTATCCCCTGTCTTCGATTCCAAGGATGTAGACGGAAATCCCCGTTGTGTTTGCACTGATGCCAATCTGGTAGAACTCCCTGGTATTGCCGTTCGCGTACTTAATCGTCTGCGTTCCGTAACCTACATTAGGGTTGGAAACGGTTTTACCTGAATCGTCCTTGCCATCCATGAACCATAATTCACACTTCGGCATGACATTCAGAATGATGCGGTGCAATTCCTTCATGTCGCTGCGCTTCGGCTCAGGCTGAGCAGCGATATATTCTTTGATTTGCTCGTCGACGCTCATACAGAAGCCCTCACTTAGCTCGCCGGCTCGTTGGCCGTCAGGCTCTGGATGCAGTTCTCTATGACAACTGGCATATCTTTGTTGTGACAAACATTTTGACGACGATATTGCCAATGCTGCTCACGCCGGATCCACCTGACGTTTGACCTAAGCGGATCGCCGCAGGCGGGTCCGCCTGAAGGAAAGGTTAGGCGGCACTTCCCTCGCCTCGCAGATTGCGTATTTCGGCGATGACCTGGCTTGCTACCGACAGCGGAGCGCCCCAATAGTCAAAGATGCCTCCGCGCTGAGAGTTCTGCCCACAGATGACAAAAACGCCCGTGCCAAGTACGACTTTGAGATGCGAGGCCAACCAGCCGACGAACCCTGAGTTGTCGAGGTTTCCCGTGAAGTGGAAGCTGAACACGACGAACTTTTCGTGCTCAGACTCAGCGCTCGGGACAAGAGCGCTCCAGACGTTCTCATCCCTCACGAATGCCAAAGCCGTGGTAAGCAACTCTTTCGGAAAGCTACTCACGTCCGTCTCTACGAACGTATATGGCTGGTCGTATACGACAAACTCTGCGCTGGCTATGACCTGACCCAAGCGAGTGCTCGTCTGTGATGGTGTTTCGTAGCCGATGTACATGGTGGGAGAGATTGTGTGGCGCCTAGCGCGGGAATTGAGCGGCGGCGTAGCCGTCCGCCTTGAGCGAGATGTTAGGCGGCGTTATGCCTCGAAGGCCAGGCCTGGCCGGAAACTCACATGGGGTCCTTCTCATATACCACCACGCCTTGCGGCAGCTGCACCCAAGGATGACGGCGACAGTCGTACACGGAATCCTGCGGTGGCGGAAAGCTCGGGTCGGCGAACGCGCCAACGGCTACCGCGACCCACTTGCTCTCATTTCCTTCTTCGGTGTGAAACACCGTTGAGCCGCAGACCGGACAGAACCGAAATCTGAACTTTGCCCCTTGATCGCCTGTTCGAACGAACTCTGTGGCGGTGCCGGTTACCTTGTACGGTGCCAGGAAGCCCGCGAGCGCAGCGAATACGCTGCCGGTTCGGCGCTGACATGCCAGGCAGTGGCAGACACCCACACCTTGAGGTTCGCCCTGAACCTCTACACTCAACTGACCGCAGTAGCAGGAGGCAGTTCTCTTCTCCATGGGCATCTCGGTGGTGGCTTCTCGTGCCGCCTAACGCTTGAGTTCAGCCGCCGACAGCCCGTGTAGCGGAATAACGGTCGGCTGCAGCGAGCTGTTAGGCCTCGGATTCGTGGCAAACGACCTCGATGTTGTGTCCGTCGGGACCTATGACGAAGGCCGCATAGTATTTCCCCGTGTAGTTGGGGCGCAGCCCGGGCGCACCATTGTCTTTGCCACCAGCCTCCAGCGCCGCGCGATAAAAAGCTTCGACTTGCTCGCGACTCTCGGCGGTGAATGCTAGATGAAGATGCCCAGACTTTTCCCCGGCTCTACGGATACACAGTGAAGACTTACCGTCCGCGCTGAGCTCAATTCCGGGCGGCCCTTCCGACACTACTGCCATGCCAATTGGCTCAAGTGCCTTGAGAAAAAATGTTTTGCTCTCAGCGTAGTCGCTGACCCCGAAAACAATGTGGTCAAACATGAGGTTCTCCAAATCCCTCGGCCCATGCATTGCCTGACGCTGGAGTTAAGCAGCGCGGCCTAACTTAAATTCGGTTGTTGATCGAAACCTAATCCCGCAGCCAAACCCGACAAAC
>Ga0209674_100455_pt1 | contig 18618 bp, 10 predicted proteins | sample AraplaCvi_mMS_r2_FD_184279 | JGI IMG/M metagenome (GOLD analysis project Ga0209674, IMG submission 184279) | Arabidopsis root microbial communities from North Carolina, USA - plate scrape CL_Cvi_mMS_r2 (SPAdes) (version 2) | ecosystem: Host-associated > Plants > Roots > Endosphere | place: USA... | reverse complement strand
CAGAATGCTGCTGGTGGACTTGGTATCGGTGCGGGTGAAGTCGCCCGCAGCGAACAGGAACAGCTTGTCCTTGATCAGCGGACCGCTGATGTAGGCGGTGTACTGGGTGTCGCTGCGCTCGTTGTCGCCGCGGTTCTGGTACAGCTGGCCGTTGGTTCGATAGATATTGCGTGGCGACTGGCGTGCGCCGTTCGGCTGGATGTACATGCCGACGCCGCCCTTCCAGGTGTTGCCGCCGCGCTTGGTCACGATGTTGATCACGCCGCCAGTCGAGCGACCGTATTCCGCACCGTAACCACCGGTGAAGATCTGTTGCTGGTCGATCGCGTCGTAGGGCAGGCTGGTGAAGCCCAGGCCGGTGAGCGCGTTGGTCACCGCATAGCCGTTGATGTAGTACTGGTTCTCGGACGCCGACGAACCGCCGAACGAGGCGACGTTACCGTAGCGGCTGTCGCCGGAAATGACGCCCGGCGCGAGCAGCGCGGCCGCTGTCACGTCGCGTGCGAGAGGCAGCTTCTGCAACTGTTCCGAGGTAAGTACGGTGCGCGAGTCGACCTGGGACACGTCGATCGCGGGGAGGACGTTGCCGGTGACCTGCACGCCTTCCAGGTTCTGCGCGGAAGTTGCAGAAGCAGTCGCTGCGCCGCCGAAGGACACGTCCACGCCGCCGCCGAGGTTCACCTGCACGTTGTCGCGGCTTTCCGCGACCTGACCGCCGCGCTGGACCGATACCTTGTAGCGGCCGACCGGCAGCGAGCTGGCGCGGTAGCGCCCATCGGCATCCACGCCGACGTCGCGGGTCAGACCCGTATCCAGGTTTTCGAGATGGACGACGGCGCCGTCCGGCTGCGCGACGCGGCCGAACACGACACCGGAAGCATTGGACTGGGCGAGCACGGCGCCACTGGCGAAGCAGAAGGCGAGGGCGGTGCACAAGGCGGTGCGCCGAATGGCGCCATTGCGAACGTTGGAGGCCTGCATGTGTTTGTCTCCCCGAGGAAAAGCAAGAAAGCCGGCTGCGAAGGTGCGAGCCGAGCTCCGGCGGTATTGCTGTCTCATCGCCCCGCTCCACCGGTCCCCCCGGACGCGGCTTCGTAGGCCATGCCTCCCGTTGCGCCATACCGCGCGCCCGACAGCAATTCCTTTCGCTTGTAATCGAATTATTTTGCGATGGTCAACCCTGTGTTAAGCAAAAATTAAATTTGTCGTGACAAACAAGCACTTGCCGGCTACCATCCGCCCCGTTCGGGTGTCCGCGCCGACGGTGGTTGGCGTGGATTAAACGGGAAGCCGGTGCGTTCTTTCGTAGGACAAGGCCGGCACTGCCCCCGCAACGGTATGCGTCCAGGCGGGCATTGCCCGTTCGCGGACTCGGTAAGACGCCACTGCGCGAGCGGGAAGGCACCGGGTCCGGCCATCGTCGATGGCTGACGCGAGTCCGGAGACCGGCCCGATGTCGACCCGCCACCCCGGCGGGCGTCCCTGTTTCGATCGATTCGCGGAGGGCGGATCCGGACAGCCGCCGGGTTCCCTCCCGTTTGCCGTTCGTCGCACGTCCTCCGATTGCCTGCATGAGCCGCTTTGCGGCGAAAGGAAGACGTTCCATGAAGAAGACCCTGCTCGCGGCGGCGCTTTTGTCCACGATGACGATGGCCCATGCCGCCGACGCGCCCGACCGGCTCGATCCGGTGGTGGTAACCGCCAACCGTGCACCCACGCCGCTGGACGAGGTGCTGGCACCGGTCACCCTCATCACCCGCGAGGACATCGAGCGGCTGCAGCCGGTGAGCGTGCAGGATCTTCTCGTTGGCCTGCCCGGCGTGGCGATCGCGAACACCGGCGGCATCGGCCAGCAGACCTCGTTGTTCATGCGCGGCACCAATTCGTCGCACACGCTGGTGCTGGTGGACGGCGTGCGCGTCGGCACGGTGGGTGCCGGTCTGCCAGCCTATGAGCAGCTTCCCGTGGAGCAGATCGACCACATCGAGATCGTGCGCGGTCCGCGTTCGACACTGTATGGATCTGACGCCATTGGCGGCGTTATCCAGATCTTCACCCGCCACGGCCAGACCGGTGAGGCGCCGACCCCGACGCTGTCCGTCACGGGCGGTAGCCACGGCTATACCGCGGGGCAGGCCGGCATTTCCGGTGGCGGCCAGCACGGCTGGTACAACGCCAGCCTTGGCGGGCAATACACGGCCGGGATCAACGCTTGCCGCGTCGGCGCCGCGGAGGCCATGGCGGGCTGCTTCACCGACGAGCCGGATCACGATGCCTCGCGCATGTATAACGGCGCCTTGTCGGGCGGCTATCGCTGGGACGATGGCACCGAGCTCACCGGTAGCTGGCTGCGCAGCAAGGGCGACATCGAGTACGACGGCGACTTCCAGAACTTCACGCGCCGCTCCCAGCAGGTGGCCGGTGGGAAGCTGGCTTTCGACGTGATGCCGGCGTGGCGCATGTCGCTCGCGCTCGGCCAGAACCAGGACCGCGCCGACAATTACCTCAATGGCGCCGACAAGACGCTCGACTTCGTGAACTACGGCGTGGACAAGGCGCGGGTGGGCTATCTCTACTCCAAGCGCAATCAGGCGTCCTGGCAGAACGACGTGACCCTCGCCGCAGGCCAGACCCTGACGGCCGGTGTCGACTACCAGCAGGAAAAGCTGAAGAGCGATACCGACTACCTCGCCGACTCGCGCAACAACACAGGCATCTTCGCCCTGTACCAGGGTCTGTTTGGCGCCCACGAACTCCAGCTTTCGGTCCGTCACGACCACAACACCCAGTTCGGCAACCACACCACCGGTTCGGCGGCCTATGGTTTCCGCTTCGACAACGGCATGAAGCTCACGGCGTCCTATGGCACCGCCTTCCACGCGCCAACCTTTAATGACGAGTTCTATCCGTACGGCGCGCCCGTCAATCTGAATCCGGAAACCTCGCGTACTGCCGAGATCGGGCTGTCTGCGCGTCCCGGGATCTGGAACTGGGCGGTGAACGCCTACCAGACCACCGTGAACGACCTCATCGGCTTCGATGCCAACTTCCTGCCGATCAACGTGAGCAAGGCACGCATCCGTGGCATCGAGGGGCAGGTGGGTGCGGACGTCGATGGCTGGCATGTGCGCGGCTACGTCACGCTCCAACAGCCGAAGAACCGCGACGGCGGAAGCCAGGACGGCAACCTGCTCGCGCGTCGCCCGGAACGCACCGCCCGCGTGGACCTGGACAAGGACCTGGGCGCATTCACGCTGGGCGGCTCGCTCAACGCGGCCGGCCACAGCTTCGACGACGCCGCCAACACGCGCCGGCTGGGCGGTTACGCCACCGCCGACCTCCGCGCGACATGGCACGTCGATGCCGACTGGAGCGTGCAGGGCCGCGTCGCCAACCTCGCCGACAAGCGCTACGAGACGGCGGCCTATTACAACCAGCTGGGTCGCACCTACTATCTGACCCTGCGCTACGCGCCCGCACACTGAAACCGGGAACCCCTGTCTTCCGGCAGGGGCCCCACTAAAGGCACACGCGACGAAACGCGCGGGACGTCATAAAGTCCGCGGGCGCGGGGTACCTTCCCGCGAACACAGGACGTGCCGTGAACTTTTTTGCTCCCTTCATCCGCCGGCCCATCGGTACCTCGCTGCTTGCCGCGGGGCTGACCCTGGCCGGTGCCATCGCCTATATGTTGCTGGGCGTTGCCGCGTTGCCTTCGATCGAGGTGCCGGCGGTGTTTGTCCAGACGCAGATGCCTGGCGCCAGCGCGCAGACGATGGCGTCCACCGTGATCGCGCCCCTTGAGCGACACCTGGGGCAGATCCCGGGCGTGGACCAGATGTACTCGAACAGTACGGAAGGCGCAGGGTTCGTACGTATCCGCTTCGATATGAACCGCTCGACGGACGCTGCCGCGCGCGACGTGCAGGCCGCCATCAACGCCGCCGCCGCGGATTTGCCGGCCGGCATGCCGTCGCCGCCGCAGTACTTCAAGTTCGATACGGGCCAGATCCCCGTCCTGCTCGTCGCGCTTACCTCGAAAACGATGCCACCCGACAAGCTCTACGACGTGGTCGACACGCTGATCCGGCCGGCGGTCGCGCAGATCGACGGCGTATCGCGCGTGCAGATCTTCGGCGGTACGCCGCACGCGGTCCGTATCGAGTTGGATACCAACGCCCTTTCGTCGAAGGGGCTCACCGCGAACGACGTGTCGAATGCACTGCAGGCCGCCAATGTGAACTCGCCGCAGGGTGTGCTCTCCGACGGCGACTCACAGATGACGGTGATCGCCAACGACGGCCTGCGCAGCCCCGAGGACTTCGGCAAGATCCTCATCGCCGTACGCAACAACGTCCCGGTGCGGCTCTCCGACATCGCCAAGGTGTACAGCGGCCAGCAGGACCAATACCAGAAGGCGTGGTTCCAGGGCGAGCGCTCGGTCACCATGCAGATCAGCAAGCGGCCGGAAGCCAACTCGATTGCCACGGCGGAAGCCATCCGCCAGGCGTTGCCGCGGTTCCGCTCGCTGCTGCCCGCCGATGCGGAAGTCACGCCCATCTTCGATCTCACCCAGACCACGCAGTCGGCACTGCACGAGGTCAAAGTGGCCTTGATGATCAGTATCGTCATGGTCGTGCTGGTGATGCTGGTGTTTCTGCGCCGGATGGGGCCGACAATGATCGCCACGCTCAGCGTGCCGTTGTCGCTCGCGGGCGCGTTCGTGGTGATGTGGTCGCTGGGGTACACGCTGAACACGCTGTCGCTCATGGCGCTGGTGCTGTGCATCGGCTTCGTCGTGGACGACGCCATCGTGGTCATCGAGAACATCGTTCGACACATGGAAAATGGCGCGAAGCCTATGGAGGCCGCGCTGGAAGGTGTGCGCGAGATCGGCTTCACGGTGATCTCCATCACGCTGTCGCTCGTGGCCGTATTCGCGCCGTTGCTGTTCGGCAACAACATGATCACCAAGCTGCTGCGCGAGTTCTCCGTAACGCTTGCCGCGGCGGTGCTGATTTCCGCGGTGGTGTCGCTGACGCTGACTCCCGCGTTGTGCGCGCATTACCTGAAACACGACGCACCGGACCGCAAGCCCTCGCGCTGGGAGCTGGCGCTGGAACGTTTCGACCGCGGCTTTCTTCGCCTGTACCAGCGCGGGCTCGACTGGGCGATGCGGCATCGCCGCCTGATGCGCTGGCAGCCGTTGATTCTGCTCGTGGCGACCGTGGTGCTCGCCATCGCCGTGGTGAAGACGGCCGGCGGCAACTTCATGCCCGACGAAGACACGGGCATGCTGCAGTTGCAGGTCAGCGCGGATGCGAACATCTCTCCCGATGAGATGACCCGGCGCCTGCTCCAGGTGGCCGAGGTCCTGCAGAAGGACAGCACGGTTGCCGATGTGTCCACCATTCTCGGCGGTGACAACGGCGGCGCCGTGGGCAATCAGGGCCTGATGTTCGTGGACCTGAAACCCAAGGGCAGCGGTCCCGGCGAACGCCGGGAATCGCTGAAGGAGATCATGGATCGGCTCGGCAAGGAGTACGAGAAGATCTCCAACGTGCAGGTCTTCATGAACCCCGTGCAGTTCCTCGGCGGCGGAGGCGGCAACAGCAACCGCGGGCAGTACTCGTTCCAGTTGATCAGCACCAGTGGCGAAGATCTCCAACCATGGACGCTGAAACTCGTACGTCAGATGCGCAAGATGAAGGAGTTCCGTGACGTCGGCAGCGACTTCGACATCGTTGGCAAGCAACAGATGGTGAAGGTAGACCGCGACGCCGCGGGTCGTCTCCAGATCGGCATGGGCATGATCGATTCCGCGTTGTTCAACGCCTTCGGCCAACGCCAGGTGTCGATCATCTATTCCGATATCAACCAGTACTGGGTGGTGCTGACCGCTGCCGCGGCGCAGACCCTCAGCCCTGATGCCTTGCTCAACACCTACGTAAAGAACGAGGTGGGCAAGATGATTCCGCTGTCCGCGGTGGCGAAGATCGCACCCGTGGCGGTACCCAGCGCAGTCACGCACCAGAACCAGTTGGAGTCGGCAGACATCACGTACAACCTCGCGCCGAAGATCACGGCGGACAAGGGCAATACGCTGGTAGAGCAGGCGGTGCGCGCCATCAACCTGCCCGAAGGTATCCGGATGGATTTCACAGGCGCCAACCAGCGCCTGCGCGATGCGCAATCCAACGGCATGGTGCTGCTGATCGGTGCGATTCTCGCGGTGTACATCGTGCTCGGCATTCTCTACGAGAGCCTCGGTCACCCGCTGACGATCATCTCCACGCTGCCGGCGGCGGGCGCGGGCGCGTTCCTGGCGATGCTCATCACGCAGACGCAGCTCACGCTGATGGCGATCATCGCTGTGTTGCTGTTGATCGGCATCGTGAAGAAGAACGCGATCCTCATGGTCGATTTCGCCCTGGTGGCGCAGCGGGAGCAGGGCATGTCGCCGGTGGAGGCGATTCGCCAGGCCGCGCTGGTGCGCTTCCGCCCGATCACGATGACGACGCTCGTGGCGATGGGTGCGGCGTTGCCGCTCGCCATCGGCTTCGGCGTCGGTTCGGAAATGCGTCGCCCGCTCGGTATCGCCATCGTCGGCGGGTTGCTGGTGTCGCAGTTGCTCACGCTGCTGAGCACGCCGGCCATCTATCTGTGGAATCACGACCGCAAGGAACGCAAATACCGCCGCAAGCTCAAGCGCCGGTACAAGCGCTGGTTGAAGATTCGCAAGGCGCGCGAGAAAGCGCGGGCTGGATCGCTCACGCCCCGCCACGCGTGATGTTTCGCTAGGCGGCTTTCGTCGGTATCTCGATGCCGGCCGCCTGCGCCGGCAAGGCCTCCGAGATCCAATCCAGGAACGCGCGCAGTCGCGCGTTGTTCCGCCGCTCCGGTGGGTAGACCAGAAACACCGGAAGCGGCGGCGGCTGCATATCGGGCAGCAGCGAGACAAGTTGGCCGCTTTTCACGTAAGGGTCGGTGCTGAAGGCCAGCGTCTGCGCCAGGCCCAGGCCAGCCAGTACGGAAGCGGTGTGAGCGTTGCTCTCGTTCACCTGGACGGCGGCTGGCGCGTCGATCGACACGTCCTGGTCATCGACACGAAAGCGCAGCGGCAACGCACGACCGGTTCGTGCAGAGAAGTAACCGATCACGTCGTGCCCGTCGCGCAGGATATCGTCCGGCGTTGTGGGCGCGCCGCGTTGCGCGAGATACGCGGGCGATGCGGTAAACGCCCAGCGCAGCGAGGCGATCTGCCGCGTGACCAGGCTGGGGTCGTCGCCCGTGCTGCGGATGGCGCAGTCGATGCCCTCGCTTACGAGGTCCACGGTGCGATCGGTAACGCCCAACTGCACCCGGATCCCGGGATAGCGCGCGCGGAACTCGGGCAGCACCGGCAGGATGAGCCCTGCGGCGACGGAACCGCCGGTATCCACGCGCAGATTGCCGGTGGGCAAACCCCGCCCGGCGTTCAGCGCGGTCTCGAAATCATCCAGGTCGGCCAGCCAGCGTCGCGTGTGCTCGTAGTACGCAGCGCCTTCGGCCGTCACCGTCACGCGCCGGGTGGTGCGGTCCAGCAGGCGCACGCCCAGATCACGTTCGAGGCCCTGGATCAACTTGGTGACCGTCGACTTGGGCATTTGCAGCGCGTCAGCGGCCCTTCCGAAGCCGCCGGTTTCCACCAGGCGGTCGAAAACCCGGATGGCGAGGAGGCGATCCATGATTGTTTCTTCCTATGAATGAAGAAATCGAAAGCAGATTATTTATCCACCAGTCGCGAATAACTAGAGTGGCGTCCATCGGCCGCGCCGCGGCCTCCCCGGAGATTCCCATGACTTCCCTCGACACCAGCAAGATCCATGCGACCCGCCACGCCGGCAAGATCGCCCTTGTGACCGGCGGCAGTTCGGGCCTTGGCCTCGCCACCGCCGAACGCCTGATGCGCGAAGGCGCTACCGTGTACATCACCGGCCGCCGCCAGGCCGAGCTGGACGCTGTGGCCGCGCGCCTGGGTGTGACCGCGATCCAGGGCGACATTGCCAACATGCAGGATCTCGATCGCATCTTCGCCACCATCCGCGAAAAGAGTGGTCGCCTGGACATCCTCTTCGCCAATGCGGGCGGCGGCGAGTTCGCGCCGCTCGGCCAGATCACCGAAGCGCAGTTCGACAAGTACTTCGACATCAACGTCAAAGGCACGCTGTTCACGGTGCAGAAGGCGATCGAATTGATGGGCCCGGGTTCGGCGATCGTGCTGAACGGCTCCATGGTGTCGATCAAGGGTGCGCCCGCCTTTGGCGTCTATGCGGCGACGAAAGCCGCGGTGCGCTCCTTCGCTCGCACCTGGTCCAACGACCTCAAGGGACGCAACATCCGCGTCAACGTGGTCGCGCCGGGCACGGTGGTCACCCCGGGTTACAAGAGCGAGCTGGGCATGAGCGACCAGCAGATCGCCGAGTACTCGGACTATGTGGCGAGCGTCACGCCGCTGGGCCGCACCGGCGAGCCGGACGAAGTCGCGAAGGCGGTGTCGTTCCTGGCCTCCGACGACGCCAGCTACATCACCGGCGTAGAGCTCTTCGTGGACGGCGGTCAGGCGCAGATCTGATGGCGTACTCGGGGCGTCGCCTATGCGACGCCCCAGGCGAAGCAGTCCATCGACAGCACGCCGTAGGTAACGCCGCCGTCGATCGCCATGGGCATGTCGCTCATCCCGGCGCCGGCGGCTACCAGCAACGGCAGGTAGTGTTCCTCGGTGGGATGGGCGCGCAAGGCGCTCGGGGCGTTGGTTCGATAATCCAGCAGCGCATCCACATCGCCCGCCATTACGGCCTTGCGTACCCAGCCAGCGAATTCACGGGCATAAGCGGCTACGTCACCATCGCGCCGCACCTCGTGCAGGTTGTGCGTGAGGCTACCCGAGCCCATAACGACGATGCCGCGATCACGCAACCCAGCGAGCACCCGGCCCAGGCGCAACGCACCGCGCGTGTCGAGGTTGTGCGGCATGGACACCTGGATGACCGGCGTATCGGCATCCGGTCGCAGGTAACGCAACGGTACCCATGCGCCATGGTCGAGACCGCGCTCGCTATCCACCGTTGCCACGAAGCCGCCGTCGATCAGCAGCGCCGCCACTTCCGAGGCAAGACTCGCGGAACCGGGCGCCGGATACGTGAGGCTGTACAGGGGCGGGGGGAACCCACCGAAGTCATGCATCGTCGACGGCCAGGCGGCGCCGGTCACACGAATACCGCAGGTCTGCCAATGCGGCGAAACCACCACGATGGCCGTGGCACTCGCCAATCGCTCACCAAGTTCGGTCAAGCGCGAGCCGAGCAAACCCGGCTCAAGGGCGAAGGTAGGGGCTCCATGGGAAACGAAGATCGCGGGGGCGCGGAACATGGCATCACCGGGTGGGGAACGTGGCACGTGCCACTACGGTGAATCTAGGCGCCTCAGGCGGTGCGTTAAATCGTCGTATGGCGAACGCATTGGCGCTGGTGGTGAACGACGGGGCATCGGGCCCGCTTTCGCCTCCCCATCGATTGCGAAACATCGTGCGTACTTTTCAGAATAATCCCGTATCTACCCGCGACATCGACCTCTACCTTGGCCCGCTCATCGACTGCCGGCCAGGAAGGACATCATGTCGCACCATCGTCTGCCACGTTCGCGGCACCGCGCGCTCACCCTCGCGGTCAGCCTAGCGTTGATTACCGGTAGCGCCTGGGGCCAAGAGCCGGAGCCGTTGCTGTTCCCTGCCTTTGTCGATGGACACCTTGTGCCCACGCCCGATGGGCCGGAACACCATGAAGGCGACCAGCTCGCAGCCGACGCACACGTCGCGGCAGAGCAGTGGTGTGCCAGGCAACCGTCGCTTTCTCGCTGTGACTACGTCACCCATGCAATGCGTGAGATTCCGGGCAAGGCCGAGCGGAACAGCGCCTATTCGGTCCTGGATATAACGCTACTTACGGAGGATTTCACGGGCTCTCGCGTCCGGACTATTAACGGCGATATCGTGATCGTCCGCAGTTGCCCGGTGGAGGCCACGCTCGTCAGCGATATCGGCGTCTATTACAGCAACCGCGATCGCTACTCCGGCGGAAATCCCGTGGCCTGCGTCTCGCCCGACGCGTTGCCCAAACCAGATAGCCTGGGCATTCCCGAAGAAAGCGGCGCCAACCAGTGCCCAATCGGTAACAGCCCGGTCGTCGGTAATCCGATCAATCCGCTCACTATGAGCAAGATCGAACAGGTGGTGGACTACCAGGGACCGGAAGCATCGGGTCTGGTGTTTGCTCGTACTTATCACAGTGGCGCCTTCCCCCTCGGGTGGACGTCCCCTATGGTTGGCGCGCGCTATCCCGCAGGCGCACGCATCGGTGCTCGCTGGCGGCATAGCTTCGATCGTGCGTTCGTGCGGCGCCCTTACTACGACACGAGTGGCCTTGCCTATGGAACGGCGTTGTACCTGCTGCGGGAGGATGGCCGTGAAACGCGTTTCGTTAAACAGGGCGATGGATTCGTGCCGACGGAAGGCGAGCGAGGCAAGCTGCGTGAACATCCCGAAGGGGGCTGGGTCTACACTTGGCCCGACCTGACCGAGGAGCGTTATGACGACCGCGGTCGCTTGCGTTCGCGTACCGATGCGAACGGCAACGTGCTGACGCTGCGCTACGACGACATCACCGTCGGCATCGGTCTGAAGGCAACGGTGCTCGTCAGTGTCACGGATCGGCAGGGGCGTGAGCTTCGCCTGAGCTACGATCGCCTGGGTCGCGTCGAAACGGTCGATACCCCCGACGGACGACTCAACTACAGCTACAGCGGCGACATACTTGAAGGCCTCGACGCCGACCTAGTGAAAGTCGGTTATCCCGATGGACACGACGTGCAGTACCGCTACGACGAACCGGGCCTGGGTGGAAAGCCGAATCACAAGCTCACGGGCATCATCGGTAAGGATGGACGGCGCTTTGCCACATTCCGGTACGACAGCCAGAACCGAGCCGTCGGCTCAGCACATGGCGACGATACGGAACGCACCGACCTGGACCCTGGCGCTGATCGTATCCGCATCATTCGCCCGGGCCAGCCTTACGCGTACCTGTTCCCAACCTACATCAACGGCACCATACGTCTCGGAAAGCGCCAAGAGGACGTACGCAATGAGACCGTGACGCGCAACTTCGATTATCTGGGTGGCGGCCTCGTCACCCTTCAGACTGACTACAGCGGTATACCCATCACTTACCAATACGACCGCAAGCGTCATTTGGAAATCGAGCGTACCGAAGCGGAAGGTACGCCCGTGCAGCGCACGATCGCCACGCGCTGGCATGCCCTCTTCGACAAGCCGACGCGCATCGACAACGGCAGCCAGTGGACCACCTTCGAGTACGACGACAAGGGCAACCTCATCGAGGAACGGCAAGGCGGCGCGGCCGATGCGGGTCAGGCCGGCAGCGAGCCATGGCCCGAGGAGCGCATTACTCGATTCGGTTACGACGCGGCCGGGCGACTCCTGACTATTGATGGTCCTCTCGCCGGTGAGGCAGACATTACACGGTATGCCTATCGCATGACCGACGATGCTGGCTGCGCCACGGGTGCCTCGTGTGCCTGGCGAGAAGGCGACCTGCATACGATCACCGATCCGCTCGGTCATGTCCAAACCGTGCTGGCCTACGATGCCGCTGGCCGGGTACTTGCCAGCACCGACACCAATGGTGTCCGTACTGAACGCACCTATGACGCGATGGGTCGCCCGCTCACGGTGACCGTGCGTGCGCGCCGCGATGGTAAGCCCTCGGCGCAGGACATCATCACCCGCACGACGTATACGGCCAACGGTGACGTGCACACGCTCACCGACCCTGACGGCGGCACGCTTACACATCGTTACAACGCGGCGCGTCGATTGATCGGACTGGTCGATACGGTGGGGAGAAAGCGCAACATCGAGCGCGACGCGCAAGGCTGGATTGCTCGCGACGCGTTTCTTCGTGTGGACGGTACCGAAGATCTGGAACGCGAATTCACATACGACAGCCGCGGTATTCCAAAGCGGATTCAATACTCTGGCTACCCGATCGACTACGAAGTCGATGCCAACGGGCGTCTTTTGCAGGCGAATGTCACAGCCAACGGCCCGCTTCTGAGACGGGATGCTCGTGGGCGAGTCGATCGCATTACCCAGGACGCGCAGCCGGAAGCGACGGTCGTGCGGCTCGAATACGACGGCACGGATCAAGTAAAGACGGTGGTGGACCCCAAGGGTCTGTCCACGGGCTATCTGCGTAATGGTCTCGGCGACCTGCTGTGGCAACGCAGCCCCGACACGGGCGACACGGCATTCGAGCATGATGTCGCCGGGCAGCCGGTGCGTGAAACACCAGCCGATGCACGAACCACCGAACGTACGTACGACGTGGCAGGCCGCTTGACCACCGTGACCTACAGCGATGGCGCAAGCGTTACGTATGCCTACGATCAACCCGACACGACATGCGTGACCGATGCAACGTATGCAGTGGGGCGTTTGAGCAAGGCAACAGATCGCGACGGCCGCACCAGCTTCTGCTACGACTTTGCAGGACGGGTCGTGCAAAAGACTCAGGTGACCCGCGGGATTCGGCTCGACTTGCGCTATGCCTATACGCCGGCCGGCCGCCTCTCGTCCATGATCTACCCTGACGGGCGTATGGTCAGCTATACACGTGACGCCGCGGGACAAGTGACCGAGGTTAGCACGAAGATGCCGCTTGCCGCTGCGCAGCCCCTACTGAATGACGTGCAGTACGACGCCCTCGGGCAGACGTTGCGCTGGACAGCTGGTGCGCGAACGTTGATGCGCAGCTACGATTCGCTGGGTCTCGTCACCGGCGTGCATGATCTTCATGTGGGCGGGCTCAATCTCACTCTCGGCTACCTGAATAGCGAGATAAACTCCATCAACGTCGGACTGGTTCCGGGTTTCATGTTCGCCGATGGCGCATCGCGCCTGACGATGACGAGTTGGCTCGGTCTGCCGGCCGTCATGCATCAGTACAGCTACGACACCACCGGAAATCGCCTGAACTGGAATACGGGCGCGTTTCAGAAGCGTCGCTTCGATTACGCCACGGACAGCCACAGACTAGTAATGGCCGCCGAGGTACTTCGAGAGTACGACGCAAAGGGCAACACCACGCGCATCGGCGAGCGTGAGTTCATCTACGACGCCAGCGGGCGCATGAGTCAGGCCAAGGTCAACGGCGTGGTAGAAATGAATTACGTCTACAGCCCGTTCGGTCAGCAGATCGCCAAGTACATCGCCGGTCAGACCACCGTGTCGCTGCACGACGAATCGGGCCACTGGCTGGGCGACTACGACGGCGCAGGCCGTCCGATTCGTCAGGTGGCGTGGCTAGGCGACATGCCGATCGTGGCATTCGACGGCGATGCCATCCGCGACATCCAGCCCGATCACCTCGGCACGCCACGTGTGGTCATCGATCGTGCCACCGACAAGCCCATCTGGGCCTGGTCCATCGTCGGCGACGCGTTCGGCAGCGATGCCCCCAACGAAGACCCCGACGGCGACGGCACGCCATACGTCTTCGACATGCGATTCCCCGGCCAACGCTTCGACGCCGTCACCGGCCTCCACCAGAACGGCTAGCGCGACTACGACCCGCTCAGTGGCCGATACGTGCAAAGCGATCCGATCGGATTGGCGGGCGGTATATCGACGTATGCGTATGTTGGGAGCAATCCGTATGTGCGAGTTGATCCGCTTGGCCTGTGTGACTGCACCTCGATCATCCCCGATGCTCCTTCTGGCCACAATCTAAACAGTAATGTCGCCGGCATGCTCAACCTCAACGCGTTCTCGAAGGTGAGTGGAGGCATTGGCACTGCCTTGAAATACCGGGTGTTCTATGAGCTCGTGCGGAACAGCGGCCCGTGGGACTATAAGCAGCAAGGTCGTGAATATGCGGATTATGGGAACTTTCACTACGGTGTTGCGGGGAGGGCTGCGGGTATTCCGACAGAGGCTCTTCTACGCGCAGCTGGTTGGGCCCAGACGCGATCGGGCAATTACGATCCTGAAAATGGTTCCCCCCTTGGAACATTCCCGTATGGCGATGATCCCGATGATCAAAAGCAGATCGCAAATGGAATCTGGTGGTATGAGAACTGCTACTAGTGGTGATGAACATTTTGAAGAAGCTTCCCGTCGCGGAGAATACAGTCCTGGCAGCATGGCTTCCGTATTGGAAGGCGGAGCTCGGGTTTTATTGCGCTGGGAAATTACGTTGCTTTTGCTCACTGGGTGTTCGATGCAAGGTGACGAAGTTGCGCGAATACCCTCGCCGGATCGCCTATCCGAGGCGGTCGTAGTAGAGCAGGGCGGCGGTGCCACGACCTCGTTCTTTTACGTCGTATGCCTAGTGGAGAAGAATCAGGCGTGCGGACCGTCCGAACGAGTGGCAACGTTGTATGACGCTGCGCGAAACGCTAGCGCTTACGGTGTGAACGTCCGTTGGCAAGACGGGCATCATCTAGTGATCGAATACGTCAGCGCTAAAAGGGCAGAGCTGGTCGGGAATGTGTCTCGTCGCGGGCCTAAGGTTACTGTGCAGCTGAATCCTGGTGTTGTTGATGCAACTGCGCCGGCTGGTTCGATGGCTAGGCAAGCTGACAAGCAGGGCGGAAAGACACTGGGCCGGTGACCGACTTTTGCGCTCAGCAGTACCGGTCTGTAAGACCGATTGGCCTCTAACATTCGAGTCGCGCTTGCGGCAACTGACAAAGGATGGTCATCAATGGTGTCTAAGCGATTAGCTGGGCGGAATAACATGGAAGAAAAGCTCGTGAAGCCAACTGCTCATAGGATCAAGCAGCGGGCAAGTCATCTTGCATACGGCGTATCCAAGTCGGTTGCCGGCTTCTTTGCCCTAATCATCGTCCTCTTCTGCGCTATCGGCTGGATGGTGAACCACATGTCTTCTTCGGGCGAGATCAAGCGCTTCGTGGCTGGGCATGAGGTTGTCCACACGATGGTCGGCGCCATTAAAGCCGACGATGTCGTCATTCACTCGTTGACGGAGTTCTCGACAAATGGGGAACTTTCAGTGCATGCGGTGGCCGTTGCTACAGGATCGCAAGGGCAGGTTCGCGTCGCTATCGATGGGATCAGATCAGCTTCAGACGACCCTATTCGTATGGCATTGAGGGGGATTCAACCGGTCCGTTGCCATTTGGTCTTCGTCTGCTCAGACGTTGAGCACTGACCTGGGCAACGAGCCGGCTACAGCATCTACTCGTGCGTGGTGCACAAGAACCATGCGTGTGCGTCAAATCAAATGTGAATTTAGCGGATCGTGAGCTTGCGATTCAGAGAATGTTTTGATGCTAGTGCGAAGAAACGCGCCGTGGACCGGCCATTGGAGGATACAAAGTCGGGCCTTGGTGTCTGGGGTTGATCCTTCAAGCCCAAGAGCATCGGTGTTCGACGAGTTGCTTCGCCTGGCGTCGATTTTGGAGGTTACTCAGACTGGCCGTGACTAAAGGGAGTACGCAAAAGTGGTCGATCATCGCCATCACATGGACCGTTCTTATGTTCGCGGGCATCAAGCTTTCGTTCCACCTTGACCCCCTTCACCACCCATCGAAAGAGGCCTTCTGCAGCGATCCACGTGTCATATCGGTATGGCCGGACGCAAATCCAGGTGAACTGAAAACCTTCAAGTGGAAGGAGTACGGTGATCCCGATGAAGCCGGGATCCGCTTATCCGAGTATTGGTTTGAAGCGGATACACCGACGGGAGTACTGCAGGGCATCGTGAGGACAAGAAAAAAGGTGCGGAGGTCGTTGAAGAGCCTACGGTGAAGAGCATATGGACGTACTGGGCCCAGCTACATGACGTCTCCAATGGCGCTCTCGGACGGCATTACAGCGGAGCTCGCGTCCATCGGGAAGACCGATACGGGTTTGGCATGCTGAGGATCGAACTGCCCGCGACATGGGTTCTGGGGTTCTTCGGTAGTTTTTACGTACTTTGTACTTACATGTACTTGAGCGATTGGTATCGCTGGCAAGATCAAGTCAAGGAGCGACCTCAGCCCACCATTGCCTCACTAAAGCAACTGCTTGCCGAGGTCCCATTCGCCGACCAAACCACGATAACTAGTAGCTTGGACCGTGACGCCAATGTCTCCGTGAATGGCCGTTTCAAGAGCGAAATGGTGCAGCAGCGTATGGTGGACCTATTCAAGTCACAACTCGCCGAGGAGGGTTGGTGGCTGACGCAAGAAACCATCCGCGGCAAGACCGTGCTCAAGTTTTGTAAGGGAGGTGTCGCGGCGAGCATTCAGCCCGAGGCTACAGCAGATGGATCAGTCGTCGATGTACGTCTAGCCTGGACGTATCACTCCCGATCTACGGATTACTGCCCCATAGACATTTTGCCGGACGACAAGGGAGCGCGCCCACGTCTGGCGATTGCACTGGTTCAGTGCGACACGGAATATTCTTGATGTCGGAAATGAAAATCCCCTTCAGCGTACCCATGTCGCTCATCCTCTCGTTCGTGTGCCTGCTCTTTGCGAGTAAAGTCATAAAAGAGGCTATTGATCTTTATTCGGATAGGTTGCGTCGATATGCATATGCTGCGAAAAATCCGTAATTCAACGGTTTTTATGGTGTCGTATCTAGCCGTTCTGCAGGTGGCGGCTACGCCTGCGCTACCGATCATTGTTGACGCATCGATATCTACAAGCTCTGCGTCTGGTCGTACTGAGCTTTTTATGTCCGTGACTAACTGTGGAAGAGATATCCTGCGCACCGATGCGGCCAACATGCCTTGGGGTGAAAACACCATAGGCCTCACATTGAGACGGGCATCTGAGATGCCGACCGGCGAGCTCAAGCAGAACTTTCCGCTTCGGCATGTTGCCCCGGAGGAAATCGTGATACCTCCCGGAGGCCGAGTGACCGGCTCGGTTGATCTGACGGAACGATTCCCCGATCTTGCGTCCAGCAAGGACAAAAGTTTTGTGCTCTTCTGGACCTACAACTCCGGATTGCTCATTAAAGGCAGTAGTCGGCAGATATCGGGTGTCGTCGACATCCCCGATGACGCGACGAGCAGAGCGAAAAGCTCACCGACCTGTGTACGTCCTCGATCAGATACGAGATCTTAGCCAACGGGGTAGAGGGCGCTTGATGGCGCACTGAACCGGCATATTTAGTCCCTTTAGATCGTCAACCTAAATGCGAATCCAACGAATCATAAGCCTGCGCTACCACCGCATACCGCCCATGCAACTCCTCGATCGGCACAGGTCGCGAGAAGAAATAGCCCTGCATCGCGTTGCAATCTTCGGCCAGTAACCATTGGCGTTGCCGGTCGGTTTCGACGCCTTCGGCGACGATTTCCAGACTTAGGCTGCGGGCGAGGAAGATGATGGAGCGGCAGATCGACGCGTCGACCTCGTCTTGCAAAAGGGTGGAGGTGAAGTGGCGGTCGATCTTGATCTTGTCCAGCGGTAGTCGCGAGAGATAGGTCAGGTTCGAATACCCGGTGCCGAAATCGTCCAGCGCGATGCTGACGCCCATGGCGCGCAGTTCGTGCAACGTGCGGATGGCGCGCTCCGGTTCGTGCATGAACGCGCTTTCGGTGAGTTCGAGTTCCAGTGCCGAGGCGCTGGCGCCGGTTTCCGCGAGCGCCTGACGCACCTCGGCCACGAGATCGGTATGCACCAGTTGCTGCGCCGATACGTTGATCGCGATACGGCAGTGGGGGCCGATGGTTTCGAGAAGCAGGCGCTGGTGGCGACATGCTTCGCGCAATACCCATTGCCCGACCTGCACGATCGCGCCGGTTTCTTCCAGCAACGGGACGAGACGATCGTTGCGCACGAGGTCGCCAGGTGCCGACGGCCAGCGCAACAAGGCTTCCACACCATTTACTCGCCCGTCGCTGCCCGAGTGCTGGGTCTGCCACGCGAGTGCCAGTTCGTTGTCGAGGTTTGTACCGGCGAGCCGCGTGAGCACGGTCAGTCGCGCCATGGCTGTCGCATGCATTTCCGCGGAGTAGCAGCGCCACGTATGTCGCCCCGAGCGCTTGGCGTCGTACATGGCCGTGTCGGCGTTGCGGATCAACGTATCCGCGTCGGCGCCATCGCGCGTCGCGAAGGCGACGCCGATGCTGCACTTCAAGCGCTGCAGCGTACCGGCTACTTCCAGCGGTTCCTCGATCGCGCGCTGGATGCGCGGCAGGATGTCGATGGCTTTTGCCGGCGAGCCCTCGAAAGGCAGCATGGCGACGAATTCATCGCCGCCAAATCGACCCACTTGTCCGGCACCGCCCAGCGCATCGCCGAGGCGCAGCGTCACGTCACGCAGTACCTGATCGCCCAGTGCATGGCCTAGCGCGTCGTTGATGACCTTGAAATGGTCCAGATCCACGAACAGCACCATCAGCCCCGTGCCGTCGACCGATGCGGCGGCCACCAGTTCGTCGAGCCGTTCGCGGAGGGCGCGGCGGTTCGGCAGTCCGGTCAGTTCGTCGTGGGTGGCTTGATGATTAAGGCGCTCTTCGTAGCGGCGCTGGTCGG
>Ga0209674_100453_pt1 | contig 18742 bp, 12 predicted proteins | sample AraplaCvi_mMS_r2_FD_184279 | JGI IMG/M metagenome (GOLD analysis project Ga0209674, IMG submission 184279) | Arabidopsis root microbial communities from North Carolina, USA - plate scrape CL_Cvi_mMS_r2 (SPAdes) (version 2) | ecosystem: Host-associated > Plants > Roots > Endosphere | place: USA... | reverse complement strand
ACCACCACCAGCACGCGCGCCGGTTCTCCAGGCATGCGGCCGTAGCGCAAGGCGTTCTGCACCAGGTTCCACACCACCTGGTGCAACTGCTGCGAGTCGGCCACGGCGATTACCGGCTGGGCGCTGTTGTCGATCACACGCAGCGAATCGTTGCCCAGGTCATTGCCCAGCTTGTATTCGTCGACGAAGTCGTGCGCCCACTCGCCCAGGTTCAGCGTTTCCGGGCGCGAGCGTTCACGCCGCGACAACTGCAGAATGTTTTCGATGATGTCGTTGAGGCGGCTGCAATGGTTGTTGATGATCTCCACCATGCGCAGGTCGGTGGCGCTCATTTCGTGCGATTCGGCCAGCAACTGCGCGGAGTAGCGGATCGCCGCGAGCGGGTTGCGGATCTCGTGCGCGATGGAGGCGGACAGCCGGCCAAGCGAGCCGAGCGTGAGTTCCTCGGCGCGGCGCGACACCAAGGAGGTGTCGTCCAGAAAGATCAGCACCAGCGAATCATCGTTCGGCGCCAGGCGGCTGAAGCGCGGCACCACTTCCGGCATGCCGTCGGCAAGCTGCGTGGCCGTTTCGTCGAGCTTGCCCGAGGTGATCCAGTGATACAGCCGGCGCGACAGCTCCGGCGCCACGCGACCAAGGTCGCGCTGGTCGGAAGAAGGGTTGCCCAGCAGCATCCACGCGGCTTCGTTGATCTGGTGGATGCGGTTGGCGTCGTCCACCAGCATCACGCCGGTCTTCATGCGGCGGATGATCAGCTCGTTGACCTGCGCCAGGTTGACCAGGTCGATGCTGCGCTGCTCGGCCAGCGCTTCGCTGGCGCGCAATTGGCGACCCAGCACGTTGCACAGGACGACGATCGCGAAATAGGCCATGCCGAACAGGCCCGATTCCAGGAAATCGCGGTCGTCGACCGAGGGCGCATGGGGCAGGGCGAACAGCGTGCGCCCGAGCACGCCCAGAGTGGCCAGGGCGGCCAGGAACAGCGCCAGCCTCAAAGGCAGCAGCAGCGCGCCGGCGGCCAGGTTCACGGCCAGCATCATCGCGATGCCGATGCGCGCCTCGTTCATCGCCGCGATCGCCAGCACCGCCGCGACGATGTCCATCAGCAGCGTGCCCAGGATGCCCAGCCAGCCCAGCGATTTGGTCAGGTGGGTAATCGAGATGACCGCCAGTGCGAACAACAAGTAGCCGGCGGCCACCAGTCGCGCGAGCTCGCTGTTGTCCAGATGGGGCCAGCCCATGCCGGTAGGAGTGAAGGCCAGCCCGATGTAGACCAGCGCCTGGGCCAGCCTGAAATAGTTCAGAAACAGCAGCTCGTGGCGGGTGGTCGTGCTGTTGGGCGAATCGACGATCGCGCGGCTGGACACGGGTTTGAACGCTCACGAAGAGAAGTGGCTGCCACCCCTCTTCCCACTGGGAGGGGGCCAGGGCGAGGGTCGTCTTGCGATAGAACATCATCGAAGCGAACTCCGATGTATTCCTTCAAGACGCCCCTTTACGGCTCAATCCTAAAGCTTTCTCTAGGGATAACGTAAGGCAGATGGCCGCATCATCCCAATCTTTTCCCGGAGGGTGACGTGGCGAACACGAACCGGGCCATGCGTGTGGCCCCTTTCCATCGCACCTCGCTTCCGCGAAAATACCTGGCCGTATTGCGCGGTTTTCGTCATGCAAGGTGCATGGCCGCGGCGCACTGCACGCCGGTAGTGCGTATCACCGCCGTCCGTCCACCCAGGCCTGTGCTGTGGCTACCGCGCAGGCTCGATCCTTCCCCATTCACTCGAGGTATCGAATGAATTTCCACGAGTACCAGGCCAAAGAGCTGTTCGCGCAGTACGGCATTGCCGTGCCGCCGGGCAAAGTCGCAAGTTCCCCCGACGCCGCCGTCGATGCCGCCAAGCACCTGGGCGGCACGCAATGGATGGTCAAGGCACAGATCCACGCAGGCGGCCGCGGCAAGGCCGGCGGCGTGAAGTTCTGCAAGAGCCTGGATGACGTGCATGCCGCCGCCAAGGGCATGCTGGGCAAGAACATGGAAACCTACCAGTCCGCCGGCCGCGCGCTGCCGGTGAACCTGGTGCTGGTGACCGACGCCACCAACATTGCCAAGGAGCTGTACCTGTCGATCCTGGTCGACCGCGACAGCAAGGCCGTCACCTTCATCGCCTCCAAGCACGGTGGCGTGGACATCGAGCAGGTGGCGAAGGAAACGCCGGACGACATCCACACCATCGTGGTGGATTTCGTCGAAGGCCTGCAGCCCTACCAGTGCCGCCAGCTCGGTTTCGCGATGGACCTGAACCCCAAGCAGGTCACGCAGCTCACCAAGATCATGCTGGGCCTGTACAAGCTGTTCAACGAGAAAGACCTGTCGCTGGTTGAGCTCAACCCGCTGGCCATCCTCGAGGACGGCAACCTCGCCGCACTCGACGGCAAGGTCAACTCCGACGACAACGCCGAGTTCCGCCATGCGGACCTGGCCAAGATGCGCGACCTCACGCAGGAAGACGCCGCCGAAGCGGCCGCCGTGCAGCACAACCTCAACTACGTGACCATGGACGGCAACATCGGCTGCATGGTCAACGGTGCAGGCCTGGCCATGGCCACCATGGACGTGATCAAGCTGGCGGGCGGCGAGCCGGCCAACTTCCTCGACGTCGGCGGCGGTGCCACCAAGGAACGCGTGACCGAGGCGTTCAAGCTGATCCTTTCCTCCGACAAGGTGCGCGCCATCCTGGTGAACATCTTCGGCGGCATCGTGCGCTGCGACCTGATCGCCGAAGGCATCATCGCCGCGGTGAAGGAAGTGGGCCTGAAGATTCCGGTGGTGGTGCGCCTGCAGGGCACCAATGTGGAGAAGGGCCGCGAACTGCTGGCCAATTCCGGCCTGGCGATCACGCCGGCCGACGATCTCAACGACGCGGCGAAGAAAGCCGTGGCCGCCGCGAAGTGAGGAGCATCCAAGCATGAGCGTTCTCGTTAACAAGAACACCAAGGTGATCGTGCAGGGCTTCACCGGCCAGCAGGGCACCTTCCACGCCGAGCAGGCGATCGATTACGGCACCAAGGTGGTCGGCGGCGTGACCCCGGGCAAGGGCGGCAGCGAGCATATCGGCCTGCCGGTTTTCAACAGCGTGCAGGAAGCGGTCGACGAAACCGGTGCGGATGCGTCGGTGATCTTCGTGCCGCCGCCGTTCGCCGCGGACTCCATCCTCGAAGCGATCGACGCCGGTGTGCGCGTGATCGTGACGATCACCGAAGGCATCCCGGTGCTCGACATGCTGCGCGTCAAGAACGTACTGGCGCAGCATCCGGAAACCGTGCTGATCGGTCCGAACTGCCCCGGCATCATCACTCCGGGCGAGTGCAAGATCGGCATCATGCCGGGCCACATCCACAAGCCGGGCAAGGTCGGTATCGTGTCGCGCTCCGGCACGCTCACCTATGAAGCCGTGTTCCAGACCACCAACGAAGGCCTGGGCCAGTCCACCTGTATCGGCATCGGCGGCGACCCGATCAATGGCCTCAACTTCATCGACTGCCTGAAGCTGTTCCAGGACGATCCGCAGACCGAAGGCATCATCATGGTCGGCGAAATCGGCGGCAGCGCCGAGGAAGAAGCGGCGGAGTTCATCGGCGAATACGTCAAGAAGCCGGTGGTGTCGTTCATCGCAGGCGCCTCGGCCCCGGCCGGCAAGCGCATGGGCCATGCTGGTGCGATCATCTCCGGCGGCAAGGGCACGGCGGCTGCCAAGTTCGCTGCGCTGGAGAAGGCGGGCGTCACCACGGTGAAGTCGCCGGCGGATCTCGGCAAGACGCTGGCTGGTCTGCTGAAGAAGTAATCCGCTGCGTTGCAATGATCAGAAGAAGGGCCGCGGCAACGCGGCCTTTTTTTTGTGTCCGTCGTTCCGTAAAGTTCCCATAGGTTGGGATGAGGCGCAGCCTAATCCCCAACGTCGCCATGTGACATTTCTTGCGTGGGAATCCGGTTGCCCCATCGCCAACCTGCAAAAGAGAACGGAAACGCGGCCACGGACGCCCTTGTCCCACAGCTCATCCACTACCATGTAGCGCCAGTCGAACCTGGAACATGCACTACATGGCCGTTCTCCGCCTGGCCCTGGCCCAATACGATTTCCCCGTCGGCGCCGTCGCCGCCAATACCGCCAAGGTTCGCGAACTGATGGCGCGCGCCCGTGAAGGCAACGCTGCGCTGGCGGTGTTTCCCGAGCTGACCATCAGCGGTTATCCGCCCGAAGATCTGCTGCTGCGGCCGAGCTTTCTTGCGGCCTGCCAGGACGCCATCCAGGAGATCGCGGCCGACACCAATGGCCTCGCCGCCATCGTCGGCTTTCCGCATAGCCTGGGCGAGGTCTACAACGCGGCGGCGTTCCTGCGCGGCGGTGAGATCGTGCAGATCACGCACAAGCAGGCGCTGCCGAATTACGGCGTGTTCGACGACAAGCGCTATTTCCGCCCTGGTCGAACCAGTGCGGTTGCGGTGGTCGATGGCGTGCGTGTCGGCTATCTGGTTTGCGAGGACGTATGGCAGGCCGAGCCGGCTGCGGCAGCCGCGGCGGCCGGTGCGGAACTGATCGTGGTGATCAACGCTTCGCCTTGGGATGACGCCAAGCAGGCTGCACGCGAAGACGTATTGGTGGCGCGTGCACGGGAAACCGGCTGTGCGCTTATCTATCTCAACCTGGTCGGTGGCCAGGACGAGGTCGTCTATGACGGCGGTACGGTATTGGTGAACAGCGACGGCAGCATCGCCGCGCGTGCGCCATCGTTTGTCGATGCGCTGCTATGGGCGGACTTCGATACGGAAACGCGTACGCTGCACGCACTGGACTGGCCGAGCGTGCCGGACACGTCTCACGAAGCGACGCTTTACGCCGCACTGGTGCGCGGCATTCGCGACTACATCAACAAAAACGGTTTCAGCGGCGTGCTGCTGGGGCTTTCCGGCGGCATCGATTCGGCGCTGACGCTCGCGCTGGCGGTGGATGCACTCGGCCCGGACCGCGTCACCGCGGTGATGATGCCGATGCGCTATACCTCGCAGCTGTCGCTTGATGGCGCGCGCGAGCAGGCCGAAGGGCTCGGCGTGGAATACCACGTGATCGGCATCGAGCCGGTGTACGACGCGTTTGTCACCGCGCTTACGCCTGCGTTCGCCGGCAAGCCGGCGGACATCACCGAGGAAAACCTGCAGTCGCGTAGCCGCGGCGTGATGCTGATGGCGTTGTCCAACAAACACAGCCGCCTGCTGCTGGCCACTGGCAACAAAAGCGAAATGGCGGTGGGTTACGCCACGCTGTATGGCGACATGTGCGGCGCCTACGCGCCACTCAAGGATGTCTACAAAACCGAGGTGTATCGACTCTCGCGCTGGCGCAACCTGTCCGAACAGCGCAACGGCGGCGCCGATGCATGGGTGATCCCGTGGGCCGTCATCGAACGTCCGCCCTCGGCGGAATTGCGCGAAAACCAGACCGACCAGGATTCCTTGCCGCCGTACGATGAACTCGATGCGATCCTCGCCCGCTTCATTGAAGAGGAGCAATCGCAGGCGGAAATCATCGCCGCCGGCTTCGATGCCAACGTCGTGCATCGCGTGGTGCGTTTGGTGCTCGCCAACGAATTCAAGCGACGCCAATCCGCACCGGGGCCACGCGCAACCACGCGCGCGTTCGGCCGCGAGCGGCGCTATCCGATCACCTCGGGCTGGAAATAGCCCATATTCCCTGTGGCCGACATTCCCGCGAAAGCGAGAATGACGGCCGTATTCATGCTGGGATTCGCATCCCAAGCCACAAAAAAAGCCGGTGGCTCGACGCGCACCGGCTTTCTTGCGTCAGTGAACTGTGCTCAATAGTGACCGGAGAACGGAATCATCTTGCGCAACAGTGATGGCGAATGCGGCCAATGCGCATCCTTCAGGTAAGGATGATTCGGGTAGTTGAGTGTCAGCACCTGGCGCACCTGGTCGGCCTGCTGCTTCTGGCCCAATGCCAGGTAGCTGCGGCACATGATGGCCAGCGCATCGCCCGCCTGCGGGGATTCCTGATAATGCTCGATCACATATTGGGCGCGATCGGCCGAGGCCACGTACGCCTTGTTGCGCAGGTAGAACTTGGCGACGTTGATCTCGTACTGGGCCAGCACGTTGCGCAGGTAGATCATGCGCTGGCGGGCGTCCGCGGCGTAAGCGCTATCGGGGAAGCGGCGGCTCAGTTCGGCGAAATCGTCGAACGACTTCAGGTTGTAGCCCTGGTCGCGGCGCGTCTGCTTGCCGATTTCCTGACTGGTGAAGGTGCGCTCGACAATGCCCGTGGTGCGATCGAAATTGATCAGGCCACGCAAGTAATAGGCATAATCCACATGTGGATTGAGCGGGTTCGACTTGATGAAGCGGTTGACCGTGGAATAGGCGTCGTCCGGCTTGTTGTTCTTGTATTGCGCGTACGCCAGTTCCAGCTGGGCCTGCTCGTTGAACGGGCCGGACGGGAAACGGGCGATCAGACGCTGGTACGCTTTCTCGGCTGCCGAGTAGTCGGCATGGACCAGATCGTTGTGGGCCTTGGCGTAAAGCTGCGGCAGCGGCAGGGTGTCGAGCGGATCGCCACTGTGCCGGAACCACGAGCAGGCGCTCATCGTCAATGCCAGGACGAGCACGATCAGTACTTTAAGGGCAGATGTCGGGGCGACCGGCAGCTTGGTTACGCGCATGAGTAAGGGGTTCAGATGTTTGAGCGAAAAGGGATCATAGCCGAAACCGGCTCTCGGCCGGGGGATCAGGGATGACAGGTTCCATCATTCGTCATGAGGCGGTCGTGCCCCTGTCAGCCGCAGGTCGGAGGTTCGACCAGGCCTTGGCCGAGATGTTCCCGGACTACTCCCGTTCCCGCCTGACCACCTGGATCAAGGCCGGCGCGATAACCCTCGACGGCGCGCCGGCCGTGCCGCGCCAGCTATTGAAGGGCGGCGAGCAGGTACGGCTGGAAGCGGAGCTGGAGAACGAAGTCTCCAGCGAACCGGAAGCCATCGCCCTGGACATCGTCCACGAGGACGGGCACCTCCTGGTGTTGAACAAACCCGTCGGCCTGGTGGTGCATCCAGGCGCGGGCAACCCGGCAGGCACACTGCTCAACGCGCTGTTGCATCACGAACCCAAGCTGGCCGAACTGCCGCGCGGAGGCATCGTGCATCGCCTGGATAAGGACACCTCGGGCCTGATGGTGGTCGCCAAGACGTTGGCCGCCCACACGGCCCTGGTCGACATGCTTTCCCGCCACGACGTGGACCGCCAGTACGAGGCCGTCGTGCTGGGCGCGCTGATCGCCGGCGGCACCATCGACGCCGCCATCGGCCGCCATCACAGCGATCGCCTGCGCCAGGCCGTGCGCGACGAAGAAGACGGCAAACACGCCGTCACCCATTACCGTCTGCGCGAACGCTTCCGTGCGCACAGCCTGATCCAGTGCAATCTCGAAACCGGGCGCACGCACCAGATTCGCGTGCACATGGCGCACGCCGGCCATCCCCTGGTCGGCGATCCGCTGTACGGCGGAAGCCTGAAACTGCCCAAGCGCGCGACACCGGAACTGGTGACTGCATTGCGCGGCTTTCGTCGGCAGGCGTTGCATGCGGAGCGCTTGGCCTTCGAGCATCCGGTGACAGGCGAAGCGTTGTCGTTCGATGCGAGGCGCCCGGATGATATGGACGCCTTGATCGTTGCACTCCGCGCCGATCTCACGGTCAATGGCCCGAACGAGTAACGCGGGTGCCTTCGATGACTGACGCCTGGCTCTTCCCCGACTGGCCCGCACCGCGTGGCGTGCATGCGGCCGTCACTACGTGTGAAGGGCCAGGTGTTTCGCAGTCGCCGTTCGGGCGCTTCAATCTCGGGCTGCGCAGCGGTGAAGATGAGCAGGTCGTGCGGAGCAATCGCAGTGCATTGCGCCAGTCGCTGGCGCTTCCGGCGGAGCCGCGCTGGTTGCGGCAGGTGCACGGCACCACGGTGGCGGAGCTGGGACCATTGCCGGGGCCGCACGAGCCGGAAGCCGATGCGGCAGTGTCGCATTTGTCCGGCACGGTGCTGGCGATCCTCACCGCCGATTGCCTGCCGGTGCTGTTCTGCACGGACGACGGCAGCATGATCGGCGCCGCGCATGCGGGTTGGCGCGGCCTGGTGGCCGGCGTGCTCGAAAATACGGTCGAGCAGATGCAGGTGCATCCTGAGCATCTGCTGGCCTGGCTGGGTCCGTGCATCGGCGCGCCCTCCTATGAAGTGAGCGAGGAGGTGCACAAGGCGTTTCTCCATCACGATGCCGCTGCTGCATCGGCTTTTGTATCGACTCGTCCAGGACACTGGCTGTGCGATCTGGCCGTACTGGCCAGGCAACGACTAGAGGCGGCGGGCATCACGCGCATCTATGGCGGCGGCTTCGACACGCGTACCGACGCGCGGTTTTATTCCTATCGACGGGAAGGGGCCCGCAGCGGCCGATTCGCCAGCCTGATCTGGCTCGATCCGTGAATTGGGAATGGGAAATCGGGAATCGGTAGAGCGACCAGTAGCGGACTGTCAGCTCCTGCTCTTAACGGTTCTCGATTGACGATTCCCGATTGACGATCCTCAACTTGAATCGCAAACCGCCGTCCGCATCTCTCAGGGCAGTGGCGGCGCGTCCGCCAAAACCATTTTGGGGATATCTCCGATGCGAATGGACAAACTCACCTCGCGTTTCCAGCAGGCGCTTGCCGATGCGCAATCGCTGGCAGTGGGACGCGACCACAACATGCTCGAGCCCGTGCATGTCATGGCTGCGCTGCTCGAGCAACAAGGCGGTTCGACCGCGCCGCTGCTGACCCAGGCGCACGTCAACGTGCCGGCATTCCGCCAGCGCGTGTTCGAGCTGCTCGACCGCTTGCCGAAAGTGAGCGGACAGGAAGGCAATATCCACGCCGGCAACGAGCTGACGCGGTTGCTCAACCTTACCGACAAGCTCGCGCAGCAACGCGGCGACCAGTTCATCGCCAGCGAACTGTTCGTGCTGGCGGCGCTGGAAGACAAGGGAGAACTGGGCGCGGCGCTGAAAGCAGCCGGTGCCACCAAGACCCATCTGGAAGCTGCGATCGACAAGCTGCGCGGCGGCGAAAAAGTACAAAGCGAAAACGCGGAAGACCAGCGCCAGGCACTGGAAAAATACTGCATCGATCTCACCGCGCGCGCCGAGAGCGGCAAGCTCGATCCTGTGATCGGCCGCGACGAGGAAATCCGCCGCGTGATCCAGGTGCTGCAGCGTCGCACCAAGAACAACCCGGTGCTGATCGGCGAGCCGGGCGTCGGCAAGACGGCGATCGTCGAAGGCCTCGCGCAACGCATCATCAAGAACGAAGTGCCCGAGGGTTTGCGCGACAAGCGCGTGTTGTCGCTGGACATGGGCTCGCTGATCGCCGGCGCGAAATTCCGCGGCGAATTCGAGGAGCGCCTGAAAGCCGTGCTCAACGACCTGGCGAAAAACGAAGGCCAGATCATTCTCTTCATCGACGAACTGCACACCATGGTCGGCGCCGGCAAGGCCGAAGGCGCGATGGATGCAGGCAACATGCTCAAGCCTGCGCTCGCGCGCGGCGAACTGCACTGCATCGGCGCCACCACGCTGGACGAATACCGCAAATACATCGAGAAAGATGCCGCGCTGGAGCGCCGTTTCCAGAAGGTCTACGTGGGCGAGCCGAACGTGGAGGACACCATCGCCATCCTGCGTGGCCTGAAAGAACGCTACGCCATGCATCACGGCGTGGAAATCACCGATCCGGCGATCGTCGCCGCAGCCACGCTGTCGAACCGCTACATCACCGATCGCCAACTTCCGGACAAGGCCATCGACCTGATCGATGAAGCCGCTTCGCGCATCCGCATGGAGATCGACTCCAAGCCGGAAGAGCTCGATCGCCTGGAGCGCCGGCTGATCCAGCTGAAAATCCAGCGCGAAATGCTGAAGAAGGAAACCGACGAAGCCTCCAAGAAGCGCCTGGCTGATCTCGATAACGACATCGCCAAGCTGGAGCGCGAATTCTCCGACCTCAACGAAATATGGAAGTCGGAAAAGGCAGCGTTGCAAGGCGCGACCAAGGTGAAGGAGCAGATCGAGCAGGCGCGTGTGGAATTGGAAGCGGCGCAGCGCCGCCAGGACTACGCCAAGATGAGCGAGCTCCAGTACGGCCGCCTGCCGGAACTGGAAAAGCAGCTCGCCGCCGCGCAGGCCGCCGAAAAACAAGACTTCAAGCTGGTGCAGGATCGCGTCACCGAAGAAGAAGTGGCCGAAGTCGTCTCACGCTGGACCGGCATTCCGGTCAGCAAGATGCTGGAAGGCGAGCGCGACAAGCTGCTGCATATGGAAGAGTCGTTGCACAAGCGCGTGGTCGGCCAGGATGAAGCGGTGCGCGCGGTGTCCGACGCGATCCGTCGTGCGCGCGCTGGCTTGTCCGATCCGAATCGTCCTTACGGTTCGTTCCTGTTCCTCGGCCCGACTGGCGTGGGCAAGACCGAGCTCTGCAAGGCGCTGGCCGGATTCCTGTTCGACACGCAGGAAGCGATGGTGCGGATCGACATGAGCGAGTTCATGGAGAAGCACTCTGTGGCGCGGCTGATCGGTGCGCCTCCGGGCTATGTCGGCTATGAGGAAGGCGGCTATCTCACCGAAGCGGTGCGCCGCCGTCCGTACAGCGTGATCCTGCTGGACGAAGTGGAAAAAGCGCATCCGGATGTGTTCAACGTGTTGCTGCAGGTGCTTGACGATGGACGCCTCACCGACGGCCAGGGTCGCACGGTGGATTTCCGCAACACCGTGATCGTGATGACATCCAACCTCGGCTCGCAGCTCATCCAGGAAAGCGCCGGCGATAGCGAAGCCGACTACCTGCAGATGAAGGCCGCGGTGCTAGGTGTCGTGCAAGCGCACTTCCGGCCGGAATTCATCAACCGCCTGGATGAGCTGGTGGTGTTCCGTCCGCTGGAGAAGAAACAGATCCGCAAGATCGCATTGATCCAGCTTACCTACCTGGAAAAGCGTCTGGCCGAACGCCAGCTCAAGCTGGAGATCGACGACAAGGCGCTGGACCTGCTCGGCAACGTCGGCTTCGATCCGGTGTACGGTGCGCGCCCACTCAAGCGCGCCATCCAGCAGCAGTTGGAAAATCCGCTGGCGAGGGAAATCCTGGAAGGGCGTTTCGTATCGAGCGATACGATCGTGGTGAACGCGGAAGGCGGGCACCTTGTGTTTCGCAAAGCGTGACGTTGCCCAATCGCCCAAAAAAATCCCGGCTCTCAGGCCGGGATTTTTCATGCATGCATCGCATGGAGTACTTGGCAGTGGGCTTGTTGGATCACCAGTGATAGATCACTTTGGTGTAATAGTAGCGCCCATTGAAGCCCGCGGGTGAAAAATTTGAATAGGGGATCGTGCCGTTGACGTTGTTCGCGGCAATCGTCTTGTCCGGATAGCTGTTGGTGGCGTTGTCCACGCCCAGCGTAAACGTCCAATCGTCCAAGTTGTAACTACCGGCCACGTCCAGCACCCATTGCGGACTGTAGGTCTGGTTCAACAGATACGAGCTGTTGCTGTACGAAGTGAAGCTGCCGTAGCGGGTGAGGTTGCCGTTGAACACCCAATGGCCCAGCGTGTAGTTCTCGTTGAGAATCAATTTGCTGCGCGGCGTGGAATTGGCCAGCAGGCCTTTGACGTCGCGATAGGTCACGCGCTGCAACTGCAAGCCCAGTGCATTCAGTTGCGATGGGTTCGGCGCGATGTGCGTGACCTGCGTGCGGTTGTAGTTGTAGCTCAACGTGCTGTCGAGCACGCCCGCATTGCCGAAGTCGGAGCGGAAGCTCGCCACCAGGTCGCCGCCCTGGGTGCGCGTATCCACCGCGTTCGTGAAGTACTGCGCTGAACTGAACGCCACGTTGGTGACGCCGTTGGCGGCCAGGTAAGCCACTACCGCCGGCCGGTTAAGCCCGCTCAGCGTATTGGACAGCACCACGCGGTTATAAATGTTGATCTGATACAGATCGAAGGTCAGCGTGAGCGGATCGATCGGGTTGAATACCGCGCCGACGGTGTAGTTGTGCGAGCGTTCCGGCTTCAAGGCCTGCGCACCCAGCAATTGCGCGACCGGGTTGCTCACCGGCAGCAGGCCGGTCTGATAGATGCCCGGCGCCACGCCTGGCCCCGCACTGCTGGGCGTGAGGTAGAGCGAACCGATTTGCGAATAGTCTTCCTGGGCCAACGAAGGTGCGCGGAAGCCGCTGGAGACACTTCCACGCAGCGCGAAGCGACTGGTGAAGTCGTAGCGCGCCGCCAGCGCGCCGGAGACGGTGTTGCCGAAATCGTTGTAGTGCTCATGGCGCACGGAGAACGACGTGCCCAGCTTGTCGGTGAGGTTGGTTTCCAGGCTCACGTACTGCGCCACGTCGCTGCGGCTCCATGAGCCGATGTTCACCGGGCTGTAGCCGCTGAAGCCTTGCGAGCCACCGCTGGTGCCGGAGGTGCCGACGTAATAGGAACTCGGATCGCCTGCGCTGATCTGGTACGTGTCGCGCCGATATTCCGCACCGAAGGCGAGCGTCACCGCGTTGGGCAGCCAGCTCAGGTTGAAGTCCTTCGCCACGTCGACATCCGCTACCTGCTGCTTGGAAGAAACCACACCATCGAAGAAGCGCGTAGGTGTGTAACCGAAGTCATGCAGGAATGCGTAGTTGGCGGTGTGAATGGTATCCAGCGAGACGCGGTTGCCGCCGTAGTTGGCGCTTACGTCCCAGCGCCAACCGCCCTGAGTGGTGCCGCGCAGGCCGGCGACCAGCGCCTGATCGGTGCTGCGCGCCTGCAGCAGCGGCTGATAGCCGTCCGGATAAAGTGCGGTGAGCGCCGATCTTACCGACGACGGATAGCCAAACGGATTGCGATACAGCTCATCGGAAATCGCATTGCGCCCGTGGTAGCTGCCGAACGCGTAGAACTGCACGTTGTGCGTAATGTCGTACTGCGTATTCAAAAACAGGTTGTGCTGGCTGACCGTCGGGTCGCCGAACACCTGCTTGCGGCCCAGTTGCGGATAGCGGATGTCAGCACCGCCATGATTGGTCGGATCCTGATGGCCATCGTCCAGGCTGATGCGCAGCCAACCCTTGTCGCCGTTGAGCGGAATGCCGAAGTTGGCCGAACCCTGCCACTGCTTGCCGCCGCCGCGCTGGAAGCGGCCGCCGTCAAGTTCGACCGAGCCGCCTTGCGCGCCGTGCTTCAAGATGATGTTGATCACGCCGGCGAGCGCGTCGGAGCCGTATTGCGCCGAGGCGCCGTCGCGCAGCACTTCGATGTGGTCGATCGCAGACAACGGAATCGTGTTCAGATCCACCGGCGCCGAGCCGCGGCCGATGGTGCCATCCACGTTCACCATCGCGCTGGTGTGCCAGCGCTTGCCATCGACCAGCACCAGCACTTCATCCGGCGCGAGGCCACGCAGCATGGCGGGGCGTTGCGAATCGGTGGTGTCGGTGGCGGCCGGGCGCGGAAAATTCAGCGACGGGATCAAGCGCGCCAAGGCGGTGGAAAGTTCGTTGGAGCCGGTGCTTTGCAGCGCGGAAGCCGGCACCACGTCGATCGGCGACAGCGAGGTGCTGTCGGTACGGTTCTGCGCGCGTGTGCCGGTAACGATCACGGCCTGCAGATTCTTGGCGTTGTTGGGCGGTGCCGGCGTGGCGTCCTGTGCTGCCGCGTTGGACGCGAGCGCAAGCAGCAGTGAAGCGGTGAGCAGAGTGGTGGCGTAATGGTTCTTGGCGAAGGACCGGTTGTTGTTCATTGCGAATGTTTTCCCCTAGCGTATGACGTGCTGCTTTGCAGCAAGTCAGATTAATGACAACACCGCTTCTCTTCCAACACATGATCGAGGCGAAACAAATTCCAAATGAGAATATCCATGCCGGACGCATGCTTACCTGCGTACCTGGCGGGCACCTCATGGCAAGCATCGTTATCCCGCCATGCAAAGGATGTGTAGCGGTTCGCAGGCTGCTATGTCCGTCCCGGCTTGTTGGGACCGTGGAACAGATCGGAGCCTCCCTAGGCGGGCCGGAACACACGCTCTAAGATGCAGCAGCTCGAGGTGATCGCCGGTGTGTTGGCCGGCGGTTGAAACGGGAATCCGGTGCGCCACCGCGGTGGCCATGCCGGAGCTGCCCCCGCAACGGTAAGCGCGCAAAGCGATCCACACAGGCCACTGTGCTGTACGCATGGGAAGGCGTGGATCGGAAGGTCAAGGCCTTCGCCCGCAAGCCCGGAGACCGGCCTCGATGAATACCTACCGACAGGCGGAGGGCCGCGTCGCGGGGCCGCTGCCATCATCGGTGCCGTTGCCGTCTTCCTCCTGCAATTGCAATGCATGTCTTCCACGGCATGCGAAGGAGTGTCGACGCCATGATGTACTTGCCTTCGATCTGCGCGAGTGCGCGCGCATGAACGATCCTTCCTCACGCGATGCCATGACGCCCGAAGAGCGCCATCGCGAACGCATGCAGCGCAAGAAAGAGTTGGTGGATCGCAAGATCGCACGCGCCACCATCGACCGTGGCGTGCTGCTGGTGAATACCGGCAACGGCAAGGGCAAGAGTTCCTCCGGCTTCGGCATGCTGGCGCGCGCGCTGGGGCATGGCTTCAAGTGCGGCGTGGTGCAGTTCATCAAGGGCACCTTTTCCACAGGGGAGGAAGCTTTCTTTCGCCGATTTGCCGGCGATCAGCTCGACTACCACGTGATGGGTGAAGGCTTCACCTGGGAAACGCAGGACAAGGCGCGCGACATCGCCGCCGCGCAGGCCGCATGGACCATTGCGGCAGGCATGCTGGCCGATCCTGACTACGACTTCGTGCTGCTGGACGAGCTCAACATCGCGCTGGTCAAGCAGTACGTGCAACTTGAACAGGTGCTCGCCGCCGTCGCCGCGCGGCCGCCGCGCCAGCACGTGGTGATTACCGGACGCGGCGCCCCGGATGGGCTTGTCGCCGTCGCCGATACCGTGACCGAGATGCGAGTGATCAAACACGCGTTCGATGCCGGCATCAAGGCGCAGAAGGGCATCGAGTTGTGAGTGTTCGCCATGCCCCCGCCTTGCTGGTTTCCGCGCCTGCATCCGGGCAGGGCAAGACCTCGGTAACGGCTGCTTTGGCGCGCTGGCACACGCAGCAAGGGCGTCGGGTGCGCGTGTTCAAGACGGGGCCGGATTTTCTCGATCCGATGGTGCTTGCCCGCGCTGCAGGCCACTCCGTCTATCAGCTGGATTTGTGGATGTGTGGCGAAGCGGATGTGCGTAGACGCCTGTTCGATGCAGCCGACGACGCTGACCTAATATTGGTCGAAGGCGTGATGGGCCTGTTCGATGGCACGCCTTCCAGCGCCGATCTCGCGCAAAAACTGGGGCTGCCCGTGCTGGCCGTGATCGATGGTTCGGCCATGGCGCAAACCTTCGGTGCATTGGCTTGCGGGCTGGCCAGCTATCGCGAAGGCGTGTCGATGTATGGCGTAGCAGCCAATCGCATCGGCAGTGCCTATCACGCGCAATTGCTGAAAGAGAGCCTGCCGACTTCGCTGCATTGGCTGGGCGCCTTGCCGCGCGAAGATCGCCTGGCGTTGCCGGAACGCCATCTTGGCCTGGTTTCTGCAGACGAGCTGCATGATCTCGATGCGCGGCTCGATGCGCTGGCGCAGGCGTGGTCGCAACACGCATCCATCGAATTGCCTCCATCGGTGGTGTTTGAAGCACCGGGTTCCGATGCGGTTCCACCGCTGCTGCAAGGCCGGCGCATCGCGATCGCGCGCGACGACGCGTTCTGCTTTCTTTATCCGGCGAATCTGGACCTGCTGCGCGACGCGGGTGCGGAACTGTGTTTCTTCTCGCCTTTGGCCGGCGACGCACTACCTGATTGCGATGCGGTGTGGTTGCCGGGCGGCTATCCGGAATTGCATCTGCAGGCCTTGGCACAGCGACACGATCTCCACGCGGCATTGCGTGGGCACCGTGACGCCGGCAAGCCGATGCTTGCCGAATGTGGCGGCTTGTTGTTTGCACTCAGTACGTTGGCGGACCGCGAAGGGCATGCAGCGCAGATGGCGGGGCTGCTACCGGGGCACGCCGTGATCCAGCCGCGCCTTGCTGCGCTGGGCCTGCAAGGCGCGAGCCTGCCCGAAGGCGAATTGCGCGGACATACGTTTCACCATGCGCAGGCCACCATCGATGCGCAGCCGCTAGCGCATGCGTTCAATCCGAACCATGGGCCGTGCAAAGAAGCGGTTTATCGCGATCGGCGCATGACCGCGAGCTTTATCCATTTCTACTTTCCGTCGAATGCGCGCGCGGCGTTGCAGTTGTTTCTGCCATGAGTACGGCCCTGGCCATGCTCGCAGCGCTGGTGCTCGACCGCCTGCTCGGCGAGCCGCGCCGCGCGCATCCATTGGTTGCATTCGGTCGTTTGGCCGACTGGATCGAGCAGTGCATGCATGCAGACCAGCGCGAAAGAGGCGTGCTCGCATGGATGCTTGCCGTGCTGCCATGCGTGTTGCTGATACAGGCTGTGCAACAGTGCGTGCCGGCATGGATCGCCTGGTGCGTGGCCGTCATCGTGTTGTATTCCGCGATCGGTTTGCGCAGTCTCGGCGAGCATGCGCGACCCGTCGCCAACGCCTTGCGCAACGATGATCTCGACACCGCCCGCGCGGCAGTCGGTCGCATGGTCAGCCGCGATACTGCTTCGTTGAACGCGCACCAGGTCGCCGCTGCAGCCACCGAATCCGTGCTGGAAAACGGCAACGATGCCGTCTTCGGCGCCTTGTTCTGGTTTGCCGTGCTAGGCGCGCCCGGCGCGGTGTTGTATCGCCTGGCCAATACGCTGGACGCCATGTGGGGCTATCGCACGCCACGCTATGAACGCTTCGGCTGGTCCGCGGCGCGCATCGACGACGTGCTGAATTTTCTGCCCGCGCGTCTTACTGCGTTTACGTATGCATTGTGTGGCCACTTTGAAAGCGCGGTTCGCTGCTGGCACGCGCAAGCGCCGCAATGGGACAGCCCGAATGCGGGGCCGGTGATGGCCGCTGGCGCGGGTGCGCTGCGCGTGAAGCTCGGCGGTGCAGCGCCTTATCATGGAGTGTGGGAAGCGCGGCCTGAATTGGGCGAAGGCGATCCGCCGGATGCCGATACCGTTTATCGGGCCTTGAATTTGTTGCAGCGTGGCGTCGCCATCTGGATGGCGGTTGCCTTGCTGCTGGGTTTGGCGATGCAGGGAGGCGTGCATGCTTGAGCATGGTGGACGCCTGCGGCGTGCGGCCCGCGAATACGGTATCGAGCTGGAGCAATGGCTGGATCTTTCCACCGGCATCAGCCCGTTCGGTTGGCCGGTGCCGGACGTTCCCGCGTCGGCATGGCGGCGTCTGCCCGAAGAGGACGATGGGTTGATCGAGGCGGCTTGTGCCTATTACGAAACCTCCAGCGTGCTGCCGATGGCCGGTTCGCAAGCCGCGATTCAAGCGCTCCCTTCGCTTAGACCGACATCGCGCGTGGGCGTGATTGCACCCGGCTATGCGGAGCACGCACATGCATGGCAACGCGCAGGTCACCAGGTAACGAGCCAGGCTGCCGATGTGCTGCTTGGCGACCTTTCGTCGTGGGACGTGCTGGTGTTGATCCATCCCAACAATCCTGGCGGCGAACGATTCGACGTTGAAACGCTGCTGCGCGCGCACGACGAACTCGCCACGCGTGGCGGTTGGCTGGTGGTGGATGAAGCTTTTATGGATGTCACGCCGCAGCACAGCGTGTGCCGGTATGCCGATCGCGAAGGGTTGATTGTCCTGCGCTCGGTCGGCAAGTTTTTTGGTTTGGCGGGTGCGCGCGCCGGGTTCGTCTGTGCATCTGCCGAGCTATTGCACGCTTTGCGCGAACAGCTCGGCCCGTGGACGTTGAGCGGACCGTCGCGCTACGTACTGCAGCACGCGCTGGCGGATCGCGCGTGGCAAGCGCAGGCGCGCACGCGTTTGTCGCAAGTCAGCGGGCGCCTGGCCGCGTTGCTTTCCGCGCACGGATGGCAACCCACGGCGGGCTGCGGCTTGTTTCAGTGGTGCCGGCGCGACGATGCGTCGCTCGTCCATCGAGCATTGGCACAGCGGGGCATTCTCACGCGCCTGTTCGAGACGCCTGCCAGCCTTCGCTTCGGCCTGCCGCCGGACGATGCGGCATTCGAGCGCCTGGACCAGGCCTTGAGCGTGATCGTGCCATGAGCGCACGCGTGCTGATGGTGCAAGGTTGCACTTCCGATGCCGGCAAGAGCACGCTGGTAACGGCGTTGTGCCGATGGGCGTGTCGACGCGGCATGCGCGTGGCCCCATTCAAACCGCAGAACATGGCGTTGAATTCGGCCGTGACCGTGGATGGTGGCGAGATCGGGCGGGCGCAGGCGGTGCAGGCGCAAGCGTGCGGCCTGCAACCGCGGATCGATTTCAATCCGATCCTGCTCAAACCGAACAGCGACGTGGGCGCGCAGGTAATCATGCACGGTCATCCGGTCGCCAACATGGACGCGCGTGATTATCACGATTACAAGCGCCTTGCATTCGATGCGGTGATGGCTTCGCATCGGCGCCTGGTGGATGAGTACGATGTCGTCATCGTCGAAGGCGCAGGCAGTCCGGC
>Ga0209674_100450_pt1 | contig 18779 bp, 17 predicted proteins | sample AraplaCvi_mMS_r2_FD_184279 | JGI IMG/M metagenome (GOLD analysis project Ga0209674, IMG submission 184279) | Arabidopsis root microbial communities from North Carolina, USA - plate scrape CL_Cvi_mMS_r2 (SPAdes) (version 2) | ecosystem: Host-associated > Plants > Roots > Endosphere | place: USA... | reverse complement strand
GCCACCTTGATTGCGATTGAAGATCGCGGTGGCGCCTGCCTGCCGCAATGTCTCGTAAAGATGCGGGCTCGGCTCGGGCGAGTTGTCGACGGCGATGACGTTCCGACACAGCGCCGTTGCCTTGTGTAGATTGCCCACGAATTCTGCTGTGGGCTGGTAGAGCACAAAGATCAGGCCAAAGGTTTCCATGGAATTCCCACTGGTATCGATGAAGACTTGCCACGTTGCAGCGTCATCCAACCTGCACGAGCTACACCAGCCGCCGATTTCAGCCCGCGCTACGCAACGGCTCGATAGCCGGCATCCACGACCGATGGCAGAAAACCCCACGCTTGCAGGCAACGCAAAGCGGCATCTACCCCATCTTCAGCTCGCACGCGTTCGCCCAGCGCGGCGGCGGATCGACGTGCAGGCTCCTGCAGTGCACTGCCGATGGCGCTTGCCAGTGCCTCCGCACTCAGGCTTTTGCGATCCAGCGCAGGTGGCGCCACGCCTTCGCGTTGCAGGCAGCGCGCCCAGAACGGTTGATCGCCATAAAACGGCACGATCACGGACGGAATGCCGGCACGGACGGCCGCGGCGGTGGTGCCAGCGCCACCGTGATGAACCGCGGCGGCCATGCGCGGGAACAGCCAGTCGTGCGGCGCACCTTGGGTGATGAAGATCCGTTCGTCTTGCGCGCCTTCTTTCGCCGACAGGCCACCCCAGCCGGTCGCGAGCACGGCACGCTGGCCGCTGCGATCGATCGCATCGAGCACGCAGGCGGTGAACTGTTCCGCCTGCGCGCTCACCATGCTGCCGAATCCCACATAGATCGGTTTGGGCCCCGCCTCGAGAAAATCACGCAAGGCCTGCGACGGCTGCCAGTGTGGCTCATCGAGAAACCAATAACCGGTGATCTGTGCGCTATCGGGCCAATCGATCGGCCTTGGCACGACCGCTTCACTGAAACCGTACAGCACACGCTGCTGCCGGCTCTGGAAATAAGGCCCGTACCACGGATAACGCGGCAAGCCGAGCTGCGGACGCACGAGGTCGTTGATGGCCGGCTTCATCACGTACCACACCAGCAGGCGCAGCACGTTGTACAAGGGCATGTTCAAGGCTTGCGGCAACTTGCCTGCGCCTGACAGCACCAACGGCGGCATCACGCGCGATGGTGTCAGTGGTTGCAACTGTGCGCCGACGAAGGGAATGCCGCGCGCCTCGGCCACCGCCTTGGCCAGCAAGGTGCTGTTGGCCACGCCGATCAGCAAGCCGGCGCCTTCGGCAGCAGCCATTCCTTGGCGCGCCCAGTGCGTGGCCCACTCACTGTAGAAACGCCGCGAGATGCGCGCCATCGCCGCCACGTTCAAGCCCTGCTCGGTCATCTCGCGATTGGAGTCGAGCAGGCTCTGGAAATTGGCGGTCAACGGGAAAAAGTCCAAACCCGCGGCACGCACCATGCTCTCGAAGTTATCGCTGGTGACGATGCGCACCGAATGACCGGCGCGCCGCAAACCGGCGCCCAGGGCTACGCAAGGGCGGATATCGCCTTGCGTGCCGATGGTGAAGATCGCAATCGGTGCTGTGGAATCACGCATATGCGGCCAGGCTCCCCGCAAGCGAATGATCCATGGCATCCGGTACGACTTGCGCCGGGCGCTCCTGCTGACGCACCGAAGCGAGCGCATGCAGGCGCTGCGTCAACGTTCGGGCGATCTGCGCGGTGGCATCGGCATCGAGCATGCCCTGGTGATGGCAGGCGACGTCGTGTACGTCCAGCCAGCCATCGACATAGGGTCGCCATGCTTCCGGCTGGTCGTAAAGCTGCGCCGTGAGGTCCACGTCTTCCTTCAAGGCGGCGCGGAAGAACAGCACGTCGGCATCGATTCGCCGCGGCACATGCCGGCGCGCAAGCTTGAGATTGTTGAGTGTCACGTTGGAAACACGCTCGATCAACTGCGGATCGTTGCGCGAGATCTCCCGCACGAACGGCATGTCGAACACGCCGTATTCCTTGCACAGTAGAGCGGTCAGCGCAGGCAGATCCGCAGGCGGATGCTCGGCATGCTGATGGAAGCCGAGGAAGCGCAGGATGGCCCGGATTTCATGCGCAGGATCGATTGCCGACGAAGTGTCGTCGACCACGAACGGATACGCATCCAGCAAGGCCAGGCATTCCACCTGCTGCCCATGCGCCTGCAACTGCGCCGCCACTTCGTGCGCGATCAGGCCGCCGAGCGACCAGCCCAGCAGGCGATAAGGCCCTTCCGGCTGGATGCGGCGAATCTGCGCCAAGTGATCGGCCGCCATCTGCGCGACGTTCCCGGGCAGCAATGCGCCGCTACGCAGGCCGCTGGACTGCAAGGCATAGACCGGCAGCTTGTCGTCGAGATGGCGCAACAAGCTGGTGTAGGCCCAGCCAAGTCCCACCGCGGGATGGATGCAGAACAACGGCCGCTCACGATGCGATACGCGCAATGGCAGCACCTCGCCCAGCGGATCGTTCTTGTTCTGCGCGCGTTCGAGATAACCGGCCAGGCCGGCGATGGTCGAGGCTTCGAACAAACTGGCCAGTGGCAGCTCCATGCCAAAGTGGTCCGGGAAACGCGCGATCATTTCCGCCGCGCTCAGGGAATCGCCGCCGAGCTGGAAGAAGTTGTCGTGCACGCCGATGCGCTCGACACCCAGCACCTGCTTCCATAGCGCGCAGAGTTTGCGCTCCACTTCCGTCGTGGGTTCAGTGTAAGCAAGCTCGCGCTCGGCGCGCGCAGGCAAGGGCAGCGCCTTGCGATCCAGCTTGCCGGTGGGCGTCAGCGGCAACGCATCGAGTTCCATGATCTGCGCAGGCAGCATGTAGTCGGGCAGGAACTTCGCCAGATGCGCGCGCAGTTCGTCGGCCATCAGCCGCTTGCCGGAATGCAACACCACGTAGCCGATCAGCATCGGCGCGCCATCGTCTTCCCGATGCACGGCAACCGCCGCGTTGATGACGGCGTGGTGGCGCACCATCGCCGCTTCGATCTCGCCAAGCTCCACGCGATGGCCGCGAATCTTCACCTGGGCATCCGCGCGGCCGACGAAGTGCAGCGATCCTTCGCTGTTCCAATACACCAGGTCGCCGGTGCGATACATGCGGCTGCCGTCGTTGGCGAATGGATCGGGCACAAAGCGCGCTTCGGTCAGCTGATGATGATTGAGATAGCCCCTGGCCACGCCCGCGCCGGCAATGTACAGCTCGCCGATCGCGCCCGTCTGCACCAACTGCTGATGCGGGTCCAGCACGTACAGCCGTGTGTTGAGGATGGGGCGGCCGATCGGCGGCGCGTGAGAACTCACCTCCTTCAAGGTGATCGCTGTGGATAAGACGGTGGTTTCGGTGGGGCCGTACAGCTGTGTCACGCGCGCCGCGCGCTGCACGAGATGGGTGGCCAGGTCCGCACTCAAGGCTTCGCCGCCGACCAGCACGTGCAGCTGCGTCAGATGGGCTTCCGAACTGGCCAGCAGCACGCGCCACAGCGAAGGCGTTGCCCACATGTGCGTGACGCTATGGCGTTGCAACAGGCGCAGCAGCGCGGGCGGATGGCGCACGGTTTCGCCGCTGGCGATCACCACACTCGCACCCGCGCTCAACGGCAGGAAGCGTTCCAGCATCGCGATGTCGAACACCATGGTGCCGATCGCCAGGAAACGATCGGCCGGGTCGAGCGCCAATTGCTGCCGCATGCCTTGCAGCAGATTGCACAGATTGCGGTGCGTGACCTCCACGCCCTTGGGGCGTCCGGTCGAGCCAGAGGTATACAGCACGTAGGCAATGGCATCCGGGTGCGACAGGTCCGGTTCTTCCGCGCGCGTTTCCAGTGCGACGTCGATGTCTTCCGGATACAGCCGCATCATGCCGCCGAGCCCGAAGCGCTCGCACAGCTCAGGCGGCGCGAGCAGGGCGATCGGCGCAGCGTCGTTGAGCATCATAGTTATGCGTTCCGGCGGCCCTTCCGGATCCAGCGGCAGATAAGTGGCCCCCGCACGCATCACGGCCAGCAGCGCGATCAACCACTGTTCGCCCCGCGGCAGCATCACCGCCACGATGTCGCCGGGCAGCACGCCATCTGCGATCAGTTGTCGCGCCTGGCGTACGCTGCGATCGTGCAGCTCGCCGTAACTCAGCACCACATCTTCGAACAGCACTGCCGGCGCATAGGGTGCGAGCTGCGCCTGGCGCGCGATTTGCGCAGGCAGGCTTTCTTCGATGATCGACGCCGCGGTGTCGTTCCAGGTATGCAGCAGCTTGTTACGCTCGTGCTCGCCGAGCATATCGATCCGCCACAGCGGGGCATCCGGTTCGGTCAGCACGCCCTCCACCAGCAGCGCCAGGCGTCGCCGATGCTCATCCAGATCGGCCATGCTGTACAGCACCGGGTTGGCGTCGAAATCGAAACGCAGTTCGCTGCCATCGCCACGGTCGTAGACGAACACGGTCAGGTCCTCGCCCGAACCATTCGACACGTTGTGCGAGATCACTCCGGCGCCGCCGAAGTTGAGGTGGTAATCGAACGGCTCGATGTTCACTCCCAGCCATGCGATATGTTTGCCCTGCCCGATCAAACCCAGGTCGCGACGCAGATCTTCATAACGATATTGCTGGTGCCGCAGTGCCTGCCGAACCACTTGGGCCACTTGCGTGAACAGGTCCACCGCGCTGGTGTCCGACGTGAAACTCAAACGGATCGCCACGATGTTGGCGACCATGCCCGGCGTACGGCGCAAGGCGGCGTTGATGCGTCCGGACACCGGCATGCCGATGACCAGATCCTGTGCGCCAGTGGCGCGATGAAAGTACGCAGCCACCAGCGCAATCAACATCTGCGGCAGGCTGGTGGAGGTCTGCTTGCCCAGCTCGCGCAACCGCCGCACGGTGTCGATGGACAGATGCCCGGTGCTGCGCCGCAAGCCGCCCATGCTGCTGTGCGGCCCCAGGCGTGACAGCGACACCGCTTCGGGCAGGTTCGCCAGCTTCTCCTTCCAGAACTCGCGGTCGCGCTGCAAACGGTCCGAGTTGCGATACGCCGACTCCGCTTCGATGAGCTCCTGCAGCGAACCGAATTCGCATGGCGCAGGTTCGCGTTCTTCCAGATACGCGTTGTAGAGCTCGGCCAGGCGCCGCGCGATCGCGCCGCCGCTGTACCCGTCGTACACCACGTGATGCGCGCGCTGGTACCAGTAATAGCGATCCTCGGCGGCCTTGAACAACGCGCTTACGAACAAGGGATCGTTGGCCAGGTCGACGGGACGGCTGAGTTCGGCCAGCATCCACGCTTCGGCCGCCGCGCGCGGATCGCTTTCGCCGCTGACGTCCACATACGGAAAGTCGCCGTGATAGCTCGGTCTTATGATCTGGCGTGGGCGTCCGCGGTCTTCGACGATGCCTACGCGCAGCGTTTCCGCTTCGCACGTGACCTGCCACAAGGCGCGCATGAAAAGCTCCGGTTGTATCGGCCCGCAGATCTCCAGCATCTCGGCGATATTCAAGGTGGCGTCCGCCGCCCCGATCTTCTGGCCTACCCACAAGCCGCGCTGGGCGGTGGTCAACGGTAGCGACATAGGTGACTCGTGACTCATTACGCGTTCTCCTTGCGAATGCACACGTTTCAGTCATGGCCCGGCGGGCGTTCGAACTCACACGCATGCGCCTGCCTTGCCTGCATTTGCATTCGCGCTGTCATGCAAACGGTTATCCCCTGGGACACACTTTCCCGGCGCAGGCAGCTGCGCTCTCTTTTTTCAAGGCGCAAGCGGACCGTCACGGCTGGTTCAAGCCATGAAAAGGAGACGCCTGCACAATGGGTGCCGCAAATGGACGATGGCCGAAAAAGCAATCGGCAACCGTCATTCCACCTGACTTGACTCACACAGGCGACGATGCGGAGAAACCGACATCCGCATCCGTATCCGCCGTTCCGCTGCAACCAAGCTCGCACATGGGCGTAGCCATATGCCTACCATCGCGCCGGCGAGCAACATCCGGCGCTTATGTTGCGGTGTAACAATTGTCCGATGAAAGAATTGTCAACATCGTTTGACGTGTTCGTGTCGGTGCGCCGACTTGAGAACCAAGCCACAAACAGACATCCGCCACGAATGGGGAACGGCGAAACTCAACGATCGTCGCGCGTCCAGATCAGCCCATCGCTCTCGCGCACGGGAAAGCGATGGATCGGTTCATACGCTGGCGGGCATGTCGGCTCGCCCGTACGCAGATCGAAGCGCGCACCGTGGCGCGGGCATTCCACTTCGTGGCCGTGGATCTCGCCGCCGGCCAGTTCACCGCCGTCATGCGTGCAAATGTCTTCCACGGCATACAGATCGCCGTCGATGTTGAACACCGCGATGGCGGTATCGCCATCCCACACCACTGTGAATTCGCCGGGCAGCAACTCCGACCGCGTACCGACTTCCACCCACGCATCGCTCATTTCACAGCCCCTGCCAGATCCTTCACCATCAATTCGAAGCGCAGATCGTCGCGGCGCGGAAGGCCGAAGCGTTCGTCGCCATAGGGAAATGGCGAGTACTCGCCGGTGCGCCGGTAGCCGCGCCGTTCGTACCAGGCCATGAGTTCGGCGCGCACATCGATCACCTTCATGTGCATGGCGCGGCATTGCCACGCATCGCGTGCGTGGCGCTCCGCTTCGGCCAGCAACATCCGGCCCAGGCCGCTGCCCTGCCGCGACGGCTGGACGGCGAACATGCCGAAGTAGGCGGATTCGCCGTGCCGCTCCACGTGGCAACAGGCAAGCAGTTCGTCATCCGCCCAGGCCAGCAATACGGCGCTTTGCGGATCGGTCAGCAGTTCGGCCACCAGCGCGGCTTCGGTGCGCCGGCCGTCGAGCAGATCGGCTTCGGTGGTCCAACCACGGCGGCTGGAATCACCGCGATAGGCGGATTCGACCAAGGCGACGATAGCGTCGACGTCCACCTGGTCGGCTTGGCGGAAAACGGGAGTGATGACGGCATTCATCCGCGCATGATAATCCGCGCCGCGGCCCGGCCAAAGCCGTCCGCGCGGATGGCTGGATGCGAGGGGCTGCAGGGGTAACGGAAGCCTGCAACCGGCTGGCCGCTGGCCGTATCTCTATACTCGTCGGCGCTGCCTTCGGCGCCTTTCATACGGGAGTAAAAAAAGGTGGACAACGGCATCGTCGTTCCAGTTGCGCTTTTCCTTTGCATCACCCTTGGCATCACCTACATCGCCAGACTGCTGGTCAACGCGCGCTTGCGCGTCAAGATGCTGCAGGCATGCACGTCGAAAGAGCTGGTGGAGGCCGTCGTGCAGAGCGATTCGCATCGCGACCAGATGACGGCCTTGCGCTGGGGCATTCTTACCGTCACCGAAGCCATCGCCTTCGGCATCATCCAGGCCATGGGTTGGACCGACATCAATCCTGGCGTGGTGGCCATGCTGCTGGGCGCCTTCGGTCTCGGCTCTCTGCTGTTCTTCGTGCTGGCGCGACGTTTCCGTTGACGGGCGCTGCCGCGCGCATGAGCCACCAGGATCGCCAGTTGGTCGAAGCCGTACTGGCGAACGCGCCCGGCGCGTTCGAGCGGCTGGTGCGCGAGTATCAGGGGTTGTGCTGGCACATCATCTACCGCATGGTGCGCCACCCGGAGGACGCGCGTGAGCTTTGCCAGGACACGTTCCTGCGCGTACACCAGCATCTGCGCCAGTACCGCTACGAAAGCGCGCTCAAATCCTGGATCGGCCGCGTGGCTTATACGGTGGCGTTGCGCTATCTGGAGCGAAAGCGCATTGCGATCCTTGACCTCGATGACGGCGACGGTTTCGATTTGTCTGACAAGGTGAGCGACGGCTTCGATCTGGAAGCCGCCTACGTCGATAGCGACATGGCGGCAAAATTGCATGCGGCCATCGAAACCCTTCCGCCCCTGCAGCGCACTGTGCTTACGCTTTATCATCTGGACGAGCTGTCCATCGACGACATCGCCAACATCACCGGCCTGGCGACCGGCACGATCAAAAGCCACTTGTTTCGCACACGCCTTCGCTTGCGCGAGCAGTTGGAAACCGCGTACGGAGTTGCACCATGAACCGCGAACCCCACGACGAACGCATGGAACGCGAATGGGCACTGCAGGAACGCGCCGCTCGAGCGGAACGGCTTGGGCTGGATGAGAGCGATGATCAAGCACTGCAGCGCTATCGCGTGGTTGCACGTGCGTTGCGTGAGCCTTTGGATGAAAACCTGTCGCCTGATTTCGCCAGCAAAGTCGCCATGGAGGCACGTCGACGCGCTGCCGGCGACACGCGCCTGGAGTTGTATCTGAGCTGGGTGATGCTTGGCGCCATGATGGGGATGCTGGCTGTCGTTGTGATTCGATATGCGAGCAGTTGGAAGCAACTGGTGCCGCTGGCGCTTTCGCAGCCGTGGCTGCTTGCCCTGGCGGGCGTATTGGCGTTGCTTGCGGCAAGCAGAGTGCTCAGCATTCCGCGCCATCACTCTGATGAGGGAACGTAGACTTTGAGTGGAGCCTTCATGCTTGCCGTATGGCCGTCATTCCCGCGAAAGCGGGAATGACGTCAGGAACTATACGAACCCTCGCTCGACCCTTTCCCCGTAAGGATGTAAGGCAGCATCACATCAGCAACTTGCGCACCTTCAACACCGCCGCAATGAACGCATCGACTTCCTCGCGCGTGTTGTAGAACGCCAGCGACGCGCGCAGCGTGGCCGGCACGCCGTAGAACTGCATCAACGGGTGCGCGCAGTGATGACCGGAGCGCACGGCCACGCCTTCCAGATCGAGCAGCGTGGCCATGTCCATGGCTTGCGCGCCTTCGATCAGGAAGGAGATCACCGGCTCCTTCTCCTTGGCCTCGCCGAAGATGCGCACGCCAGGAACTTCGCGCAGGCGCTCGGTGGCGTATGTCAGCAACTCGTATTCCCATGCGCGGAGCGCGGCGAAGCCGATCGACTGGTAGTAATCGATCGCCGCACCCACGCCAGCAAAACCGGCGATATTCGGCGTGCCGGCTTCGAACTTGTGCGGCGCGTCGGCAAAGCTGGTGCCGTCGAAGCGCACTTCGCGAATCATCTCGCCGCCGCCGAAGAACGGTGGCATCGCCTCGAGATGTTCGCGCTTGGCCCACAGCGCACCGGTGCCGGTCGGCGCCAGCATCTTATGGCCAGTCAGCGCATAGAAATCGCAACCGATCGCCTGTACGTCCACCGGGCGATGCGGCACAGCCTGCGAACCGTCGACCATCAGCGGAATGCCGCGCTTGCGGCATTCGCGCGCAATCTCCCGCACCGGATTCACGGTGCCGAGCACGTTGGAAACGTGCGCGACGCAAGCCAGCTTCACTTCCGGCGTGAGCAGCTCGAAGAATTTTTCCAGAATCAGCTCACCGTTCTGGTCGATCGGTGCAGCCTTCACCGTCGCACCCGTGCGTGCGGCGACCAGCTGCCACGGCACGATATTGGCGTGATGCTCCATCACCGTGGTGACGATCGAGTCGCCCGGCTGCAGCCGTGGCAGCGCGTAGCTGTACGCCACCAGGTTCATCGATTGCGTGGTGCCGGAGGTGAGAATCAGATCGTTGCGCGAGCCGGCGTTGATGAAAGCGGCCAGCTTGTCGCGCGCGTTTTCATACGCGGCGGTCGCTTCTTCGCCCAACTGATGCACTGCGCGCGCCACGTTTGCGTTGTGCGCGCGATAGTGATCGTCCACCGCCTCGATCACCTGCCGCGGTTTCTGGCTGGTGTTGGCGTTGTCGAAATACACCAGCGGCTTGCCGTGTACCGTGCGCGACAGCAGCGGAAAATCCGCGCGTATGCGCTGAACATCGAAATCGACGGAAGGATGGCTCGGCTTGACGGTCATGACGGTAAACGTGCCAGTAGCGCGTCGGAAAAATGATCGCGCAGGGTTTCATTGGGCAGCGAGGTGAACACCGCACGGCAGAACGCCGCCGTGAGCAGCCCGCGCGCTTCGGCGTTCGGTAAGCCGCGCGAACGCAGGTAAAACAGCGCGCGTTCGTCGAGCTGGCCGACCGTGGCGCCGTGCGCGGCCTTTACCTCGTCGGCATAGATTTCCAGCTCCGGCTTGGTATCGATCTCCGCCTGGGCGGAAAGCAGCAGATTCTTGTTGCTGAGGCTGGCATCGCTGCCATCGGCGCCTTCGGCCACGACGATCGCACCACGGAACACGCCGCGTGCGCGCTCGTCCGCCACACCACGCCAGATGGATTCGGATGCGGTGTTGAGCGCCTGATGGCGGATCGAAAGCTGGGTGTCGACATGCTGCCGCCCGCGCAGGACGAATACACCGCGCGTATCGAACCGCGCGTCATCGCCGCGCAACTGTGCATGCAGATCGTGCCTGACCAGCGCCCCGCCCAGTTCCAGCACGTGCATGGCGGCCTGCGCCTTGGCGCCCAGGTGCACGCTGCCGCGACGGATCAGCGTGCTTTCGTCCGCAGCGTTCTGCAGCAACGCATGCTGCAACTTCGCGCCATCACGCACCACGATATCGCTGACCAGCGTACCCAGGTGTTTGTGCTGGGCCGTCGCCAGATGATGTTCGACCAGATCGAGTTCTGCGTTTTCACCCAGCTCGATCACATTGCGCACGTGCCACGCGGCGTCAGCTTGCGCGGGCGTGCCGGCAAAGCACAGGTGAATCGGCTTGTTCACTCGCACGCCCGGTGCAACGCGCAGCACTACGCCATCGCCGACCAGCGCCGCGTTGAGCTGCGCGAATGCATCGCCTGCTTCGCGGTAATGCCGGTTCAAGGCGAAACGCAGCGGTTCCGGATCGTTCTCGAGCACGCGCGAAAGCGGCTGCAGCGACAAACCCGGTGGCAGCGCTTCGAGCCGCGACAGATCGGCACGAAACACGCCATTGACGAACACCAGGCGCGGTCCATCGATACCGGGCAAGGTCAATGCATAGGGATCGACAGGATGCGAAGCCGCGGCCGCATCGCCCAACGCGAAGCGCCGCTGACCCAGCGCCCGCAGCGCCGTGTATTTCCATGCTTCTGCGCGCGTATCCGGCAGTCCGGCCGCCATGAACGCTTCCAGATTTTCGCGCCGCGCCGCATCCAGCCACGCCAACCCGCTACCGGGCAGGCGCACGCTGCCTGCTTCGCGCAGTGCATCGATGAAAGGCACGGGTGCCGGTGACGGACTCATGCACGCGCTCCGTGGGCCAGGGCCGGATCGCGATCGTTGACCCAGGCGTAACCGTGTTCTTCCAGCTTCAGCGCAAGCGTCTTGTCGCCGCTTTCCACGATGCGGCCGTCAGCCAGCACATGCACGAAATCCGGTTCGATATAGTCGAGCAGACGCTGGTAGTGCGTGATGACGAGGAAGGCGCGGTCCGGCGAACGCAGCGCGTTCACGCCCTGTGCCACCTGCTTGAGCGCATCGATGTCCAGGCCCGAATCGGTTTCGTCCAGGATGGCCAACTTCGGTTCCAACACAGCCATCTGGAAGATCTCATTGCGCTTCTTCTCGCCGCCGGAGAAACCTTCATTGACGGCGCGATGCAAGAGCTCATCGGAGATCTGCATGATCTTCAGCTTCTCGCGCACCAGCTTGAGAAACTGCATGGAATCCAGCTCCCCCTCGCCGCGCTGCTTGCGCTGCGCATTGAGCGCGGCGCGCAGGAAGTAGGTGTTGTTCACGCCCGGAATTTCCACCGGGTACTGGAAGGCGAGGAACACGCCGGCAGCGGCGCGATCTTCCGGTTCCAGCGCAAGCAGGTCGCGGCCTTGGAACGTGACCGAGCCGGCGGTGACTTCATAGCCCTCACGCCCGGACAACACGTTGCCCAGCGTGGATTTGCCGGCGCCGTTCGGTCCCATGATGGCGTGTACCTCGCCGGGGTTCACGCTGAGCGTGAGGCCCTTGAGGATGTCCTTGCCCTCGACGCGGGCGTGCAGGTTTTCGATCTTCAGCATGTCACTTCAAATCCGCAGAGTTTTTAATGGAACCGGCGCATATATCGCCTTCTTGTGCGCCATTTAGCCAAGCTTGCAGTTGCTGGATGCGCTGCTGCGTAAGCTCGGTTTGCGTCTGGCTCACGCACATGGAATAAGCCGAACCGTATTGCCTGGCATCCTCGCCTTTGCCCAGCGGGAAATGCGCGTCAACTTCCGCATCGCGAAATTGCAGCCACAGCTTTTGCGAAGCTTTAAGTTTTTCCAGGAAAACCGGTTGGTCTTTGTACTTGACCAGAATGGCCTTCCACACTTTGTTGAGTTGCTGGTCAGCCTTGTCGAATTCGGAAGCCGCACACTCGTTGAGGCCAGCTTGCGACGGAGAGTTGTAACAGGGCGCATCAGAAGCAAGCGCGCTGATGGGAAGCGCAAGAGCTAGTAACAGCAGCCATGATCTTTTCACTGGGCGACTCCTTCGGCAGAGAGAACACAACTGCCCTTGGCCTTGATGACTTCATAGAGCGCGTCCGGCGCGAGATCGATCTCGCCCGGCCATGTCACTGCGCCAGCTTCGACGCGGACTGCACTAAACACAGCCGAATCACGCAAGGACATAAACACACCTGCCGAATCGCTGCCTACCAGGGCAGCCATATCGACGACGCCGGACGTACCATCTCGAAAGCGCACATCAAGGCGGTAAGCAGGCATGGGCATGACAGCCACTACACGCCATGGCGGCGTGGCGCTCAATCCAGCGGATCGATCGGATGTGGAGACTTGCGCGCTACACATAGATCCCAGTCCTCTTGCAATTCCGACGATGGAGTGCGGCCCATTCGAGTACGAACGCCATCGCCCTGCGTGGTAACTGCCCTTCAATGACCTCTAACGTACGAATGTCAAATATCGCTTCCGATTCACCGTAGGCGGCGTGAAAGTGCGGTGGAGCGTGATCAGCGAAATACATCCTGATAAGGATGCCGTAAAAACTGCTGATGGTCGGCATCCTTAACCCACCGCACCTTCCAGCGAAACTTCCAGCAGCTTCTTCGCCTCCACCGCAAACTCCATCGGCAGTTCGCGGAATACCTGCTTGCAGAAGCCGTCCACGATCATCGACACCGCGTCTTCCTCGCCGATGCCGCGCGCGCGGCAGTAGAAAAGCTGATCGTCGGAGATCTTCGAGGTGGTCGCTTCGTGCTCGACGATCGCGGTGGGATTCTTCACTTCCATGTACGGGAACGTGTGCGCGCCGCATTTCTTGCCGATCAGCAGCGAGTCGCACTGCGTGTAGTTGCGCGCGCCTTCGGCGCCCTTCTCAACTTTCACCAGTCCGCGATAGCTGTTGGAACTCTTGCCGGCGCTGATGCCCTTCGACACGATCTTCGACTTGGTGCCCTTGCCGATATGGATCATCTTGGTGCCGGTATCGGCCTGCTGGCGATGATGGGTGAGCGCCACCGAGTAGAACTCGCCCACCGAGCGGTCGCCGCGCAACACACAGCTTGGGTACTTCCAGGTGATCGCCGAGCCGGTTTCCACCTGCGTCCAGGAAATCTTCGAATCGTCGCCGCGGCAATCGCCGCGCTTGGTCACGAAGTTGTAGATGCCGCCGCGGCCTTCCTCGTCGCCCGGATACCAGTTCTGCACGGTGGAATATTTGATCTGCGCTTTTTCCTGCGCGACCAGCTCTACCACTGCGGCATGCAGCTGATTCTCGTCGCGCATTGGCGCGGTGCAGCCTTCCAAGTAGGAAACGTAGGCGCCCTCTTCCGCGATGATCAGCGTGCGCTCGAACTGGCCGGTGTGGCCGGCGTTGATGCGGAAGTAGGTGGACAGTTCCATCGGGCAACGCACGCCTTTCGGAATGAACACGAACGAGCCGTCGGAGAACACCGCCGAGTTCAGCGCGGCGAAATAGTTGTCGCCGGTCGGCACTACGCTGCCGAGATATTTCTGCACCAGTTCTGGATGTTCGCGGATCGCTTCGCTCATCGAGCAGAAGATCACGCCGACCTCGGCCAGTTCCTTGCGGAAGGTGGTGCCGACCGAGACGGAGTCGAATACCGCATCGACCGCCACGCCCGCCAGCCTGGCGCGTTCGTGCAGCGGCACGCCGAGCTTGTCGTAGGTTTCCAGCAGTTTCGGATCAACCTCGTCCAGCGACTTCGGCTTGTTTTTCGGTGAGGCGTAATAGCTGATCGCCTGGAAATCGATCGGCGCGATCTTGAGCTTGGCCCAATGCGGCGTCGGCATGGTGAGCCAATGGCGATACGCCTTCAGGCGCCACTCGGTCATCCACTCCGGCTCGCCTTTCAGCGCCGAGAGCTGGCGCACGATGTCTTCGGACAAGCCAGGCGGCAGGCTGTCTGTTTCGATATCGGTGATGAAACCGGCTTCGTAGCGACGGCCGAGCGCGGCGGCAACTTCGGCGTTGTCGCGCAGCACGACGGGGCTATCGTTCTCGATGGTCATGATGCTGTCCTGCCTTTCAATTCGGTAAGCGCCACGGTGGCGGTCGGCGGCGCGGGGCGCAGCATGTCGGCCAGGCTCATCGTGCGCAGCGCGTTGTCGAGTACGTGGTTGATGTGTTGCCAGCTGCCGCGCACGCCGCACTGGGCTTCGCGTTCGCACTGGCCTTCGCTCAAGGTGCATTCGGTCATGCCGAGCGGGCCTTCGATCGCTTCCACGATCTCGGCCAGACTGATCTGTTGCGGCGGCCGCGCCAGGCGATAGCCGCCATTGACCCCGCGGAAAGATTCCACCAAGCCCGCATGCCCCAGTGATTTCAGCAGCTTGCTGACAGTAGGCAATTCCAGATGCGCCTGCTCGGCGATCTCGGCCGTGCTGAGCACGTCATCGCCCGGATGCGCGGCGATGCAGGTCATCACCACAGTGGCGTAATCCGTTAGTCGGCTGACACGAAACATGGGGAAAAGAGGACACGGCTTAATTCGTACTGAAATGGTACTGATTAGCAGCCGGGGGGTCAAACCCGCCTCGTCGCCACTCTGGCAGACGTCGGTCCCAACGCCATCGCCGAGCTGCAAAACGCGACAATGGCGCCAGATTATTTGCACCATAATCATGCAAACACTGCACCAAATCATTCACAACGGCACCCATCCCTTCCCATCAAATGGCTCGAAATCGAGCCCTGGCGCGGCATCCCACGCCTCACCCGTGCTTGGCACGCAAGCTGCTGTGTTGCAACAAAACCACCTTCACGGAGCCGTCGCGCATGAAATGGGTTACCGCCATCATCAAACCCTTCACCCTGGACGACGTGCGCGAGGCGTTGGGCGAGGCCGGCGTGCAAGGCATGACGGTCACCGAGGTGAAAGGCTTCGGCCGCCAGCGCGGGCATACCGAGCTCTACCGCGGCGCCGAGTACGTGGTCGACTTCCTGCCCAAGCTGAAGATCGAGATCGCCGTGGCCGACGACCAGGTCGAGCTGGCGGTGGAGGCCATCATCCGCGCGGCGCGCACCGGCAAGGTGGGCGACGGCAAGATTTTCGTGAGCGACCTGGAACAGGTGATCCGCATCCGCACGCAAGAGGTGGATGCCGATGCGCTTTGAGATACACACAAGCAAGGGGGAACGTGGCATGGGCAGGCATCGACAACTTTTGCGACTGATCGCCGCGCTAGCCGCGGCGGGCTTCGCCCTGCCCGCCGTCGCGCAAGCCACGCCCACGCCCACCCTCAACGCTGGTGACACCGCCTGGATGCTCGTCGCCAGCGCGTTCGTATTGATGATGACGATTCCCGGCGTGGCGCTGTTCTACGGCGGCATGCTGCGCGCGAAGAATCTGCTGTCGGTGATGATGCAATGCCTGGCGATCACCGCGCTGGTGACGGTGCTGTGGATCGTCTACGGCTACTCGCTCGCCTTCAGTACGGAGGGCATGCACGCGGGCGTGACCAACTGGCATTCGTTCCTCGGCGCGTTCGATCGCACGATGCTGGCCGGCCTCACCCCTTCCACGCTGTACCAGACGGTGCCGGAAAGCGTGTTCGTGATGTTCCAGCTCACCTTCGCCATCATCACGCCGGCGCTGATCATCGGCGCGTATGCCGAGCGCATGAAGTTCAGCGCCATGCTGTGGTTCAGCGGCCTGTGGCTCACCTTCGTCTATCTGCCGATCGCGCACATGGTGTGGAGCGGGCCGGGTTCGCTGCTGGGCGATCTGGGCGTGCTGGATTTTGCCGGCGGCACGGTGGTGCATATCAATGCCGGTGTCGCCGGCCTGGTCGCGTGCCTGGTAATCGGCAAGCGCCGCGGTTATCCGCATACGCATATGCCGCCGCATAACCTGGGCTACACGGTGATCGGTACGGCGCTGTTGTGGCTGGGCTGGTTCGGTTTCAACGCCGGCTCCGCCGTGGCCGCCAACGGCAACGCGGGCATGGCGATGCTGGTGACGCAGATCGCCACAGCGGCGGCCGTGATCGGCTGGGTAGCGGTGGAATGGATCGTGCACAAGCGCGCCAGCGTGCTCGGTGCTGCATCGGGCGCGGTGGCCGGCTTGGTCGCGATCACGCCGGCGGCAGGCACCGCGGGGCCTGGCGGCGCGCTGGTGATCGGCTTCGCCGCCGGCTCGGCCTGCTTTTTCACGGCGACGAAACTCAAGCACAAGCTCGGATACGACGACACGCTCGACGTGTTCGGCGTGCACGCCATCGCCGGCATCATCGGCGCGCTGCTCACCGGCGTATTCGCCGCGCCGAAGCTGGGCGGTTTCGATAGCGCCGTCACCTCGCCGATGTTGCAGTTGTGGATCCAGGCCAAGGGCGTGGGCTTCACCATCGTGTGGAGCGGCGTGCTGAGCTGGGTGATGCTCAAGGCGCTGGATCTGACGATCGGCTTGCGCGTGGGTCCGGAACAGGAGCAGGTGGGCCTGGATATCGCCGAGCATGAGGAGCGGGCGTACAACTTGTCGTGATGCTCGCTCTTCTCCCTCTCCCCTTCGGGGAGAGGGTTGGGGTGAGGGGCCAAGGCTTGCCCAACCTTCAAAAGAGCTACGCTCCGATTATTTCCTACCGCAAGCACGCCCCTCACCCTAGCCCTCTCCCCGAAGGGGAGAGGGGATGAAAAGCGGTGTACACAGGCTCTAAGCTTTGCGTGTGTCCGCAACGAATCCCCACATGCAAAGCACCACCAATCGCGCTGCCGCCCGCCTCGCCTGGACGCGCGCCGCGCTCCGCGATAACTCGCTCACGCTCGAATCCGCTTCCTCCGACGCAAGCTTCCGCAGTTATTGGCGCACGCACCACGATGGGCAAAGCTGGATCGTGATGGATTCGCCGCCCGCGCAGGAAGATCCGCGCCCATGGCTGAAGATCGGCCAGCAACTCGCCGCTGCCGGCTTGCATGTTCCGGCCGTCCACGCGCAAGACGTGGAACAGGGTTTTCTGCTGATCGAAGATCTCGGCAACCGGCTTTACCTGCGCGAACTCGACGAACACAACGCCGATGCGCTTTACGGCGATGCGATGGATGCGCTGCTGCGCATGCAGACGCAGATGGATCACCGCGAGCTGCCGCCGTTCGATCGCGACGTGCTGGTACGCGGGCTGGAGGTGATGCCGGAATGGTTTCTCGGCCGCCATCTTGGCCACACCCCCAGCCGCGACGAATGGAATACGCTGGAAACGGCGTTCGAGCTGATCATCCGTAACGCGCAGGAACAGCCGCGTGTCTTCGTGCATCGCGATTACCACAGCCGCAATCTGCTGGTGGTCGAACACAACAATCCCGGCGTGATCGATTTCCAGGGCGCGCTGGCCGGCCCTATCACCTATGACCTGGCCTCGTTGCTGCGCGATGCCTACATCGTATGGCCGCGCGAACGCGTGGAAGGCTGGGTGGAATCCTATCGCCAGCGTCTGCGCGATGCGGGTGCGATCGGCGCTGACGTCAATGCCAAACGCTTCTTGTGCTGGTTCGATCTCACTGGCATGCATCGCCACGTGCGCGTGCTCGGTCAGTTCTATCGCCTGTGGTATCGCGATGGCAAACCGGGTTATCTCGCCGACGTGCCGCGTGTTTATGAGTACGTGATTTCGGTGGCGCGCAGTTATCCGGAATTGGCCGATTTCGTCGCATTGATCGAACGTCACGCGGAAGGGCGCGATCTCACTCAGGTGGCGAACGCATGAGGCATGCACTGATCTTTGCCGCCGGTCTCGGCGAGCGCATGCGTCCACTTACCGATCACACGCCCAAGCCTCTGCTTGCCGTACACGGCAAACCGCTGATCGTGTGGCATCTGGAAAAGCTCGCATCGATTGGCGTGCATTATGTGGTGATCAACACGTCGCATCTGGCGGAACAGTTTCCGGAAGCGCTTGGCGATGGCTCGCGCTGGGGTTTGCGCCTCCGCTATGCGTATGAAGGCCCCACGCCACTGGAAACCGGCGGCGGCATGCTGCACGCGCTGCCGCTGCTGGGGCCGGAACCGTTTATCGTGATCAATGGCGATGTATGGACGGATGCCGATTTCGGCGCGCTGCCAGCCGAACCCGATGGCGTTGCGCATTTGTTGATGGTGGATAATCCACCGCATCATCCACGCGGGGATTTTGCGTTGGGTGAGGATGGCAAGTTGCGTGATGAAGGCGATAGGCGGTTGACCTATAGCGGCATCGGTGTGTATCGGCGCGAGCTTTTGGATGATCGGCGTGGTGTTATCGGCCATCAGCACACCGCAGACGAGAAGCATCCGCGGTTCAAGCTTGCGCCGCTGTTGCGCGCAGCAATGCAGCGGGGCGAGGCAAGCGGCAGCTACCATCGTGGCGAGTGGACGGATGTGGGTTCGCCGGAGAGACT
>Ga0209674_100448_pt1 | contig 18884 bp, 23 predicted proteins | sample AraplaCvi_mMS_r2_FD_184279 | JGI IMG/M metagenome (GOLD analysis project Ga0209674, IMG submission 184279) | Arabidopsis root microbial communities from North Carolina, USA - plate scrape CL_Cvi_mMS_r2 (SPAdes) (version 2) | ecosystem: Host-associated > Plants > Roots > Endosphere | place: USA... | reverse complement strand
TACAATCGCGGGCTTCGGAGAGATGGATGAGTGGTTTAAGTCGCACGCCTGGAAAGCGTGTATAGGTTAATAACCTATCGGGGGTTCGAATCCCCCTCTCTCCGCCAGGATTCATTCTCGGCGGTTCTCGCTGACTCCCACACGCTCCCCTAAACGTCGCTAAGACGCGGGTTTCGGGGGTAACAGCGTTCTTGCTGCCTCCCAGGTCGACCCGCACAATCCCACAGTCAATTGTGGGTAGGAACGTGGGTATGGCTTCTTCCAGACAAATGCACCGCCTGAACGCCTTGCGTGTCGCCAAAGAGGTGGCACCCGGGTATCACGCTGACGGCGGTGGTCTGTATCTCCAGATATCGCACAGTGGTTCGCGGTCGTGGATCTTCCGGTACTCGCTCGCCAAGCGCGCGCGGGAGATGGGGCTGGGTCCGCTGTCGTCCACCTCGTTGGCCGAGGCCCGCGCTGCGGCGGCGCACTGCCGCAAGCTGCTGGCCGCCGGCGTCGATCCGATCGCGGATCGCCAGGAGCGCAAGCAGGCTGCGCTGGCCATGCCCGAAGCGCTGCCGTTTCGGCAAGCTGCTGCCGGCTACATCGACGCCCACCGTGGAAGCTGGAAAAACGCCAAGCATGCCCAGCAGTGGGAGAACACCCTCGATACATACGCCTACCCGGTCATGGGTGACGTGGACGTGCGCGATGTCGACACGGCCATGGTGCTGCGTGTGCTGCAACCCATCTGGACCAAGAAGAACGAGACCGCCAGCCGGGTGCGAGGGCGCATTGAGTGCGTGCTCGACGCGGCCAAGGTGCTGGGCAAGCGATCCGGCGAGAACCCGGCACGCTGGCGTGGCCACCTGGACAAGCTGCTACCCAAGCGCGAGCGCTCAAAGAAGGTGAAACACCACCCGGCGCTGCCGTGGGGCCAGATTCCTGATTTCATGCCACGCCTGGTCGAGCGCGAGGCGCCCGCTGCTCGGGTGCTACAACTGCTGATTCTTACGTGCGTGCGCACCAGTGAAGCGCTGGAGGCCAGGCCGGAAGAGTTTGATTTGGAGCGGCGCATCTGGACCGTGCCGCCCGACCGCATGAAGATGGAGAAAGAGCTGCGCGTGCCGCTCAGTGCGCCGGCCCTGGAGATCGTGCGCGAGGCGTTGAAGACGGCCAGCGACGACTATCTCTTCCCTGGCCAGAAGGCGCGCAAGCCGCTTTCCAACATGGCCATGCTCAACATGTTGGACCGCATGGGCTATTCGGATATCACGGTGCACGGGTTTCGCTCGACGTTCCGGGATTGGGTGGCTGAATGCACCGAATACCCCGATTCGCTGGCGGAGATGGCGTTGGCGCACGCCGTGGAGAACAAGGTGGAAGGCGCCTACCGCCGGGGGGACATGTTGGAGCGGCGGCGCAAGATGATGGAAGACTGGGCCCGCTATTGCAGCGGGCAAACGGGCGTGGTGGTGCCGCTCAAGACTGCTGCCACTGCGTAGACGAGGGTTCCGGAAGCGGCATGCCAGCTTTCTCGCCAGCAACTCGTCAATGCTACAGGACAGTCAGAGCGAGTTGATGAGCGTAGTCTTTGCGGGGGACGATGGTCCGTTCATCACTTATTGCCGAGGTGTGGTGGGCGCTTTGGTTGCTGTAGTGGAGCCTGGCGGCACCGCCGGAGCGGCGTCCCCGGTCTCAAAGCGATATTCCTTCGTTGCGATAACTGGGGCTACCTTGCCGTTTGGGCCTTCGACGTATGGGATGCAGCGAGTGGTGAGCGCTGCGATGACTGCCGCCTGATCCAGTTCCTTCGTTCCAGACGACTTCACGACTTTAACGTCGCTCGCGTACCCCTCTTCACTTATATACAGACGTAGCACTACGTTGCCTTGCTTTCCAAGCACTCGGGCGGTCTTCGGGTACCAAACGGGCGGGTTGGTGCACATGATGCTGCCCTCGGGTGTATTCAGCGGTGTATTTGCGACCGACTCCAGCGGTGTAGATGGCATGGCAGTCGGCTGCAGGTTATTCACTGGGGCGGGAGTGGTGCAGCCGGTGCCGGCGAGGGCTATGGTCAGCGTCAGGGCCGAAACTGCTCGGATGTACATGTTGAGTTTGCGTTGGTATCTGGAACGTGGGCGGGGTGCAGCGTGCCACGAAAACCCGTCTTTGAGAACATCCATGGGTATATGGCTAGATGGCACCCTACGAGCAGGGGGGGCATGACTACTCGCACGCGCGCGCTTTCTCCGCCAGCCACTTGTTGATGTCTTCCTCCAGCCAGGCGCTGCGGTTGGCTGCGAGCGAAAAAGGCTTGGGAAACTCGCCTTTGGCGATCAGGCGGTAGATAGTGGATTTGCCAAGTGAGATTTTTTCGGCGACCTGGTTGATATTCAGAGCTCTCATGCTGCGGTTCCTGTGTTGCTGTGTTGCTTGGAAGACGGTGACTCAAACACCCAACACTTCACCGTCGCCGGCCGCTTGGGCTGCGTAATGTATTCACGGTTGAAGTGCGCATTGATCGCGCTGCTGACGGCGCGGATATCGACAAACTTGCGTTGGCGCGAGGTCTTGAGCACGCGCTTGAGGTCCGCGATCGGGGGCAGCTCGATGCGGCGTTCGCCGGCGACTTGTTCCATGTGCTGCAGGTTGATGGCGATGAGGCCGTCGCCGCGTGCGTGGTTGAGGATCGGGCGGTCGTCGTCGGCTGACTCGATGTAGTCGTACACCTCCCAGAACTGCTGTACGTGCTTGTGGTCCGCGCTGATCGCCTGCTGTCGCGCTGCGGCCATGCGGCCCAGCTCGTCCAGGGCGGCGGCGTGCTGCTCGTCGGAGAGCGGCAGCACGTGGCGCATGCTGTCGACCATGGCCATGATCTGTGCGTGGTTCTTGGCGATACGCACGGTCTTGATGTCGGGGCGGGCCATCAGGGCCTGCTCGTGAACGCCCACCCGGGCGGCGAAGCTTTCCAGAACCTTGGCCTCGGCCCTGACGGTGGCCAGCAGGAACGCCGACACATCCTCGACGGGAATGCGCTCCAGCGCTTCGGCTGCAGCGCGCGTGGCCGGCGTCTGTGCGGAGCGGTCGCAGTAGATGTGGACGATCCGCTGCAGGACGGCGTCGCTGGCGCTGACTTCGGCGTTCTGACTGATGACGATGGCGCCACGGAAGGGCGGCTCGTAGGTTTCGTTGCCGCCGTTCTTCATGCCGCGTGCGCGGGTGCTGCGGCCGTTGTAGGCGGTCTTCAGCTCGTCCCAATCGAAGCCGCGTTGCTTGGCGCCTTCGTCGCCGCGGTCGCCCTCGATGAGCACCACGGGCAGGTTGGCCACCTGGGCGAAGTTGCGCGCCCGGGCGGCGAGCGATGACTTGCTCGGGTCGAAGCCTTCGTAGTCGCGCCGGCCGCAGAGCTTCCACAGAAACTCAATGAGCGTGGTCTTGCCGGCGCCAGGTTCGCCCACCAGCTCCAGGAACGGGTAGCTCTTGTGCTCCTGGCGGATCTGTTCTGCGAACAGGCTGCCGAACCAGAACGCCAGCGCGGCCAGGCCCTTTGCGCCGAAGGCCTGCCAGAGCAGCGGCAACCAGGTTGTCTGCATGCCCTGCACGTCGGTGGACAGCGACAGCGTTGCGGCCTGGCTGATGGTCTTGATGGAGAGCTTGCCGATGTCGAAGAAGTCTTCGTCATTGAGCTGGTACAGCTTGCCGTCTTTCACTGCTACATCGCCGTAGACATAGGTGCCGTATTCCTTGGTGTAGCCAACAAAGTCGATGGTCTGCACCGTTGGAATGTGGGCAAGCTGCTTCTCCAGGTATTCATCAAGCTGCTGGCCGGTGCCTGTGTACATGGCGCCGGGTGCCACGCCCAGCAGGCGCTTCTTGAACTCGCTGCTGCTGGCGATCTGCGCGCTGGTGAAGGTGGCCTTGATGGGCTGGCCATCGTGCGGGAAGGCGACGCGGAAGTAGTACCAGGACTCGTCCGTCTGCGGGCTCGCCTGGTAGTAGAGCGCCGTGGGCAGGCAGTTGGCGATGGGCTGCACGATGCAGGCGCGCTGCAGGGCGTGCTCGCGCACCTCGTCTTCGGCCATGTCTTCATGCACCTCGCGCACGGTGGTGCTTTCGCGCTGGAAGGCGTCGAGGTCGAGCTTGAACGAGTACAGCCGGTTGCGATGCTCGAACGGGAACTTCGCATCGCCTGTGCGGCGATACATCAAGCGGGCCTTGTCCGAGGGCGTGGCGGCGGTGAAGAGGTCGCCCAGGTAGCGATATTCGTCCAGGTCACGTTTGGAAAGCCGGTCTCGCACATGCAGCTCGTTCCAGTCGAGCTTCGCCTTGCCCGCCTGCTTGGGCAGCGCGGCCGATGCTGACCACCCGTCGTTCCGGGCGCGCTCAAGGTGCTTGAGCATGTACCGCCGGCCGGCAGGGTCGTTGTCCAGCGCGAACACCAGGTGCGGGCGCCGGTGGCCGCCGGCGGCGCATTGCTCGGCCAACGCAGCCAGCGCGGCAGTCGGGTAGTGCGAGCAGGAGAACGTGGCCACAGCCGCTACGTCGTGATGCATCAGGGCGATGGCATCAAAGATGCCTTCCACCAGCCACAGCTCTTTTGGTTGCGCCGGCAGGTTGGGCGGTTGCCACCAGGTGCCCGCGTATGAGCCGCTGAAGGTGGCCTTGCGGTCGCCAAAGCGCTCGGGCTGATCGATGATGCGTTCCCAATAGCGGCCTTCGCTCAAGGGGAAGCGGACGGTGGCGCTGCCGATCTTCAGGTCGTGACTGTAGTAGCTCTCTTGCGTGTACCAGCCCGCAACGCGCGCCAGGTCAAAGCCGCGCGCATCGCGCATGTAGGCATCGGCTGCAGCGTGGGGCGCTTCCGGTGTTTTGACGTAGCGGTCGCTCCAGGAAGCGAAAAGATCGGGGTACAGCTCTTTGGCGTGGTATTCGGCTGCGCAGTTGTTCTGCCGGTTGCAGCGGACGACCCAGGGCGCGTCTGCAAAGGCCCACAGCGAGCGTTTGCCGCAGGAGGGGCACGTGCCGTTCTCCAGCTTGTTCGATCGTTCCTTGAAGCCGTAGTCGTGCACCAGGCGCGACGCAATGGCGGAGGAGAGGTCGAGGTTCATTGCGATCAGGGAAGGTGGGTCAGTCGTCGACATCGCCGGCGGCGCGGCGCTTGAGGTCGACGGTTGCGCGGTTGGCGCGGCGCCGCTCGCGCACCGTTGCCATCGCCTTTGCTGCGGCGGTGACGGCGGTACGGAGCAGCGGCGACATTGCGTCGTACGGGGTGGTCAGGCGCAGGAAACGGTGCATCCGGCGCACGTCCACATCGGTGACGACCGGTTCAGCCATGGCGGGCGCTCCTGCACAAGAAGCCGGACCACACGCCACGCCCGTAGCAGACGACAAAGAACACCGAGGCGGTGAACATGCCGGCCTCGCCAGTCACGTGCGTGAGGTACAGCCACGCCGGCTGGCCAAGCAGGCCAACCAGCGCGCCCCAGCGCTGCGTGTTGGCGCTGTAGTTGAGCAGCGCCACGGAAACGAAAGCCGTGGCCAACATCCAGAGATTGACGAGGGCTAGCATTACGCGACCTCCACCAACACGCCGTAGGCCATCACGCCCGTGGTGACCACGCCGGCGCCGATGCACGCCACGGCCAGCCAGAGCAGCACCCGCACGACGCCGTTGAAGCGCTTCGGCGGCACGCGGTAGCCCGTGACGGAGGGGTCGTTCTTGCTGCGCCAGGCGAAGAGCACGCCCACGGCAGCGGCCTGCACAGCGAGCGTGGTGAACATGGCAACGAGTTGCAGGGCGGTCATGCATGCCTCCCGACCAGGCGGGCCGAGCCGGCGCGTGCGGCCAGGCCGAGCGCTTCAGCCGTTTGCATGACGGCCATCAGTGCATCGGTGCTCGATGCGGCGATGGTGTGGAATGAAAGCCGACGGCCGCCGGCGGCGACACGGACGAGGTAGGTTTTCATGCCCGCCCCCTTACTCAATGCCCTGCAGGCTGTTCTGCCGTGCGACGGGGGCGAGTACGCCGATGGACTGCGCTTGCATGCCGAGCAGCCGGGAAACCTGCTGCAGGTTGGCGTACAGCTCCACCGCGAGGGAAGCCGTGCGGGCATTGGCAAGCTCTTTGACCAGCGAGCCGCGATATCGCAGCGCTGCAAGCCGCTGCGGCACCGTCATGCGGCCGGTCTCTTGCGGCACAAGGCGGCCTTCCAGCACGTCGAGCACCCAGTGGCGGAAAGCCTTGGCCCGCTCTGTGCGTGCCAGCATGGCTAACAGGTAGGCGCCGCGCGGGCTGAAAATGCGTACTTGCTGTCGACCGCCAACTGTGTCGACCTCAAAGAGTCGGGTCATTTTCTCGGTGAACTCGTCCGCGTTTCTTTCATACAGCTTCGCCATGTCGGAGCTGGGGTTCCGGTAGCCCAAGGCACTTCCAATCTGGAAGACCCTTAGCCACGGCGTGTTGTGGATATCGACCACATCGAATTCGACGTCTTCAAAGGTCAGGACTGTGTTGGTTTGCATACGGGCCTCGAAAAAATGGGCAAAAAAAGCCCCCCGCACCCCGGGCGGGGAGCGTGCCAAAGCGGATGCGAGGGGAAGGGGGTAACTGGAGCCGCTGGCGCCTATTCGGGCAGCAGGCTCAATTGGCCGGTGCCGTTGGGCAGCACACGCGTGCGGCCAACGGGCAGGTAGGCCAGCGGGTTGGGGTTGATGCTGGGCGCGATGGTGCTGATGATCGACAAGATGGCCTTGCCGGTATAAGCGCAGTGCTCTTCAGGGCAGCGCACATAGAGCTCGCGCGAGGTGAGCGAAACAGCGCGGCTCGTGCGGATGTGCAGGCGGGTGCCGCAGTGCGGACAGAGGTGCTTCATTTCCCACCCCCTTGCGGCCGGCCGCACTCGCCGTGGCCCTGGCGTGCGCATTCACAGAACATGCCCACCTCGCCCAGCGTGGCGACGGCATCCATGTACTTGCGGGTGACCAGCACGTAGCCGCACACGCCAACCAGCGTATCCAGCTTGTCGATCAGCACGCCTTGCTCGCCGCTCAGGAAGCGGCTCATGGCGCCTTTGTCCCAGCCCATGGTGTGCTGCACGTCTTGGCGGGTGGGGCCAGAGAGCTTGCGGCGCAGGGCGTGTTCTATTCGGTGTTGGGTGTGCATGGTTAATCCTCCACAACGGAAGTTGCGTGCCGTTGCGGCACGGCTTGCATATGCTTGTTGGGGCTCGGCTGGGCCAGCGCGCTGAGGATGAGAACGCGGCCCATGTTGCCGAGGGACCGGCCTTCAGTGGCGGCGCGTGCTTTGAACTTCTGGAGCTCCTCGGGCCGAAGGCGGATATAGACGGGCTTGTCAGTCACGACGCCAATTGGCGCGCGACGTTTAGCGACATTTCCACGGGGCATGGTCGATATACTCGTGAAAGAGAATCTTGCATATGAAAGCTAATGATATGCACGAACGTACATAGATTGGCTATGGACAGCACAATGTTGCAATTCGGGGTCCGTCTTGCGCGAGAGCGGATACGGCTGGGGTTGTCCCAAGGTCAAATGGCCCAGCTCGGCGGTGTGGCCTTGCGGACCTACGCAAACTACGAATCTGGGGAACGAGAGCCCGGGATTTTGTCCCTGGCCGGGTGGGGTGCGAACGGCGCCGATGTTCTTTACATCGTGACGGGCAAGCACACGACTTCCCTGATGTCACCAGAGGAAGACGCGGTGGTTGCTGGTTATCGAGAGCTCGATGCGCGCGGGCGCGCAGGTGTGCTGGCGTTGATTGGTGGGCTTTCGGGCGCTGCGACAGAAGCGCAGCCGGTGAGGGCTGGCAAGCGCTCCCAAATCATTGTTGGCGGATCGAATAACGTCCAGGTCGGTAGCGTCCGGACGAAAACGCCGGTCGCCAAGAAGACGAAGAAATAAGCACAGAGCTATAGCCGCGCGGGGACGTGGTATATCGCCATTCGATCAACAGAGAAGCGGGATGGAGCAGGAGATGAGCCGTGGCGCTCACGAAGTGCAAAGAGTGTAAGAAGGAAGTTTCCAGTTCTGCCCCGACGTGTCCTCACTGCGGCGTCAAGAATCCTGGAGTAGGAACGTGGCAGGTGTTGGTTGGCTTGGGAGCCTTGGCCGTCGGCATCGCGGCTGTCGTGAGCTGCATGGGTGGCGAATCCAAGCCAGGTGCGTCTGAGAAAACGCCCGAACAGTTGGCAGCAGAGGAAGCAGCTTGCAAGGCGGACTTGCAATGCTGGGGTGACAAAAACCTGATACGCGCGACATTCGCCTGTGTACCGGAAGTCGAGCGCCACGCCAAGTACAGCCACAAGTGGGTTGATGGCACGCTTGAACCGAAGTTTGAACGATTCCGGTGGGCCAACAAGGAACACTCCGTACTGACTTTCCTCGGCGACAAGGTGCAATTCCAAAATGGATTTGGCGCTTATCAGAATGTCAGTTACCAGTGCGACTATGACCCGGTAGCCGGCAGGGTGTTGGCTGTGCGTACTGCCGCGGGCCGCCTCTGATCATGGGCAACGACCTCAGCATCATCTCTTGGTTGGTTGTCGGCATGTACGTAGTCGCCGGTTTGGCTTTTGCGGCGTGGGCGTGGCTATGGTCTCGTCGCCTTCGCAGCTTTTTCGCCAGACGGGCGGCTGCCAAAGCACGGCGTCAAGCGCTGCAAGCCTACGCACAAGGTTTGCGCTCGCAGCGTTGAGCCTCTATGGGCCGCACAATCTCGGTCGGCCCATCCCTCTCTACGCGGTGTGGTGTCGCCGCCAGTACTCTTGTGATGGGTGAGCTGCCCGACGATGCACCGGAATGGTTTTACTGACTATGGACGACACACTTCGCATGGTTGAGTGGTACATCGCGGGCATTTTTGCCCTTGGATGCGCCGCGTTTCTTTTCCGGACCGGGCTTTGGTACAGGCGCTTTCGCTGGCTTCTCGACCGGCGGGCTGCGGCGAGGGCGCGGCGTGACAGCCTGCTGACGGCGGCAAAAAAGAACATGGCGCAGGAGTTGGTTCAGAAGGCCGCTGCTATGAGCCGTGATGCGAACAAGGTGGAGTTTATGGCCGCTCGCATTTATCGGCGTGACGCGACGATCTACTTCCTTTCGTCGACGGTCAACCATCTTGTCGGCTGTTGGCTCAGTGAGAATTTCGAGCCAATGCCTCTGCTGATTCCGCGCGGTCGGAAGCACATGCAGGAATTCCCCTCTGGCAAGCCAGAAGCACAGGCGTATTACGATTTTGTTGTGGAGTACTTCGATACGATTGAAGCTGCGCTGCGGTCCGGCGGTTTGTGGGTTGAGTACTGACACCAAGGGTAGACGCAACGGCCCCCGAACGAACATGACATGGACTCCCTCACCGCAAGGCGATAGCGGTGCACCGCAGTGGCTCAAGACAGCCGTCACACTGGCCTACCGTGCCTCCGCGGTGCTATTGGCCCTCGCTGCGCTGGTATTCCCCGTGATGCAACTTTTCAGACTGCCTATTGAACTGGATCCGCTTCGGTTGGCTAGGTTCGGCGTGCTGGATTGTGGCTTCATGGCGGTGGCACATGCATGGCGAATCTGGCTGTTGCGCTTGCCTGTCCCGATCCGCTTCTCGACGCCCGTGCCGTATGGCTATCCGGGGTGGCAGACCATTCTCCAATCCCAACTTGTTTCCGGGTGCGTGCTTCTCGCGTTTGGTGCGGTGCTTTTCCTTCTATGAGAAATATCTATCCCAAGGTGCCGCCTAACGCAGGAATGGTCAGAGGGCCGCGGCGCACAGCTGGAAAAAGGGCGAAACAGTGAAAGCAAAGAATCTGGGGGCTTGTGTCGTTGCGGCCGTCGCGCTGTTTGTGGCATCGCCTAGTTCTGCGGCGTGCATCGTCACAAAGTCTGCGATTCCGGAGAAGGACGCGGCGAGGCCAGGGGTCCTCGGCCTCAGTCTTGAAGACCTGATTCACGGCATGAAAGCGCGGAAGCGTGAGACTTCTCCAGACGACGCTGGTGGATTGTTCACGGAAGTCACCTTCACCCATTCCATGAGCATCATCGCGGAGGGCGACGAGACAAACCTGTCGCGCTTCAGCATCAGCATGGGCTGGTCGCCGGACGAGGACGACACGCAGAAGGCCGCCGCAACTGCCATGTTTATTGTGGCGCGAGCATTTGGAGCTCGCACACAGGAGGACATTCAGCGGGCGGGCGCGTGGTTTGTGACAGTGCTCGATGCAATGACGCAGCAGTTCGTGAGCACGGGCCGGAACTGGGTCGTATCTGAATACGACAAGGACCGCTTTCACATTACGGTCGCCGGCATGCGCGTGCCGGACGCGGTTCTGCTTTGTTTTGAGCCGCGAGGCAATTGAGTCAATTCCAATAGAGCAGTAGCCACGCGGGGGCGCGGCATACAGCCTTTTTATCAATCCACACAGACGGGAAGGTAGAAAGGAGCAGTAATGAAAGTAGTGAAGTGGCTGTTTGGCCTGGCGATCGCTGCCATCGTGATTGGTGTGCTCAGTGACTTGACGAACCCGAAGCCGAAGTCTGGGAGCGCCGCCACAGCGGGCAGCGCAATAGAGGCCGCAGACGCAGCCGAACCGCCGTTGCCGGTCAAGGCGCAAGAGCTGTTCCGCGCGTACGAGGACAACGAGGTCGCGGCCGATCAGAAGTACAAGGGCAAGAGCCTACTGGTGACCGGCACGGTGCAGAGCATCGACAAGGACTTCACAGACAGCATTGTGGTGAAGCTCGCGGCCGGCAATCCGTTTATGCCCGTGCATGCGTATCTGGATGATCAGCATGCGGCGATGGTCGCCTCGCTCAAGAAGGGGGCGAAGGTTGCTTGGGTGTGCCAAGGGGATGGCAGGATTGTGGGGAGCCCGATGTTGAAGGGGTGTGGGCCGAAGGGGTAGGAACAAGGCGCCCCGTCAGGCGGGGCGACCTCTACTGCAGTTGAGCCTCGATACGCTGCAGCTCTTCAATCACGTCCTTCGCAGAGGCCGCCAGCGCTGTGCGGCCACGCTCTTCGTCTTCGTCCAGCCAGTGTCGTACTTCATCGAGCAATTCGCGTTTTGCCACTCTCTTCGCCTGCCGCTCATGGACGGCTAGGACCTGGTCCACTTTTTCCGCAAAGTGCGCGGGGTAGTAGTGCTCAAACTGTTCCTTGGAGAAACAGTCAAAGTGGGCCGCTTCCCATGTCTTGTAGCTGTTTCGCAGTTTTTCGACGACCTCCTTGCCAGAGGGGTCCGCATCGACTCTTACCCAAGCTGCTTTCGAATAGATCGGTTCCAGGTGAGCGAAGCGCATCAAGCGATCAAAGTCTGCAAACGTTGCTTCCACGTTTCCTGTCCCGTTCGCTGATAGTGTCCGCACACGTGAGAGCTTTGGTGCGAACCATGGGATCAGATAGTCGCGGATGATGCGTTCCGCAGACGACTCTTCGACAATCAGCCAACCACTCCACAGGTCGAAGTCAGAGAAGGAGTAGCCGAGCTCGCGGAGGACGTTAAGGCGAGCCTGGGGGGTATTGGGTACTTGTTCAATCGTCGCGGTAGTTGGCAGCCTACCCTTCTGCGCGCTTACGTGAAACACCTTACTGTTCGGTGCCGCACCAAGATGGCGAACGACGATGTTTGAATGCGTCGACACCACAAACTGATTACGTTGTGAGGCGTCAATCATGAGGTCGAGTAGCGCCTTGAGTGCTTCTGGGTGGAGATCGTTCTCGGGCTCCTCGACAAGGAAAAGCTTGCCGCTTGACAGCGTGAGATCGACCAGCAGCGCAACAATATTGGGCACCCCTTCACCCATCTGATCGATCGGGACTACCTCTCGGTTGGGCAAGTAAATTCCCGGCCGTTGCCCGTTCTCAGATGGAATAGCAGTCACGACGAAACCAAGAATCTCCTCGCACGCTTTTGCGTAGGCATCACCTTCAGGAAAGGAGCGGTTGGATATTCGCGACAACTTGGCGGCGAGGTTCCCCATGTTGGGAAATACCTGCATTGCGGACTGGTGACGGACGTCTTCGCTGTATACAGCAGTCTTGCGCTTCGACAAGTAAGGAACGACAAAGTGGTGAGGGTCTATGCCCTTTATGAAAGAGATATTCTCTCGACTATCGCTCTCATGCGGACGAAAGGTGATGGCAGCTCCGCCACTGCGTCCGTCGTCCTTGCGCACGAGTGAGACGGTCAAGCGTCCGAAGTCATAGCCAAGCGTTTGAAATGGCTCTTGCGCGCGAGCATCGCTGATCGATAATTCAATGTATGCAGAGTTGCTTCCTACACGGACGTCATCCAAAATGACGCCCAGACCTTCTTGCACATGGTAGAGCCCGCGAAGAATCGACGACTTGCCGGCATTGTTGGCCCCCACGAGCACGTTGATTGAGTCGAGGTCGATGACACCCGAGTCCTGAAAGGATCGAAAGTTCTTTACCTGCAAACTATTGACTCGCATAACCATCCCTTAAGCATTGGGGCCGTAGATTCAAGCCCCCGGAGAACGCATACGCAGGTGCTGGCGGCCGACAGGTTATCGACACTCCCAGTACGCCTGCCAGTCCGACACTGTTATCCAAAGTGCTGCCCTGAGCTGGGCATCCGTCAATTCCGCCAACGCCGCCTTATTGAAGCGGGCCTCACATAACGCCATTGTGGCTGCGCGCAACCCACCCCGAATACCCCACATCCGCATGATCTCCCGAATCATGGCGGTACGCGGCAGGCTGTCACCACGGGCGCAGGATAACCAGCCGTCCAGGTAAGACCGAGCCGCCCAATACTGCTCGTGCGACAACTCGGTGTTGTCTCGCACATCGTCCAGGCCGCGCCCGTTGAGGTGGTTGCAAAGGGCCTTCCAAACCGTGCCGGCGTCTACGGCACCTTCCTCTGCCAATTCGATCTGTAATGCGATGTGAGTGAGTTCTGCCCGCTGCTCGATGGTCATGCGTTCTTTGGCTGGCGCCGGCGGGGTGGGGCAGTGTGAATGGGTGGCCGACCCGCATAGGATGACCTGGCCGATTTGCACGTTGCCATTGCCGGCGGAAATGCTCTGCTCGATGTTCGTCTTGTTGCTCACTTACGTATCTCCCACAACGGCGCGAGGCCGCGCGAAGAGGCTACGGCGCGGTGGCGGGGCTGTGGGTCAACGAATGTGGCAACGCGTTAGACGTTGAGCTTAGTGCGGGGGTGGGCGAACTTGAAGGGCGGGGGAGGTAGCGTAACGATGATTTGCGATTGCCTGCAGCTCAATGGCCGGCTTCTGGTGTGGCAAGAAGACGGCGATGTTGGGGCCGTGTGCAGTCACGCTGTCGCCTTCCCGTGGTGGGAACCCTCGAGTTTCTGTGAAAATTATCAAACAAGGGAGCCCGTCGTGGGTTCGCAATAAGGGCCGGTCAGTTTTCTCGGCGTCATTGGGGGATAAGCATGAGCCAAAAAATACTCGAAGAGAGGGGAGTGTTCTGGTGGCACGATGTTCCGGTGCCACCAAACCATTTTGCCCCGGAGAATAGTGTTGTTGGTACCCTGACCATTCAAGAGAACGGCGCCGTGTCCCTTGATTTGGACGGCTATTTCCCCACCACGGCAGATGGACCGTGGGCGGCAATTCTTGTCAACGGTGAGCAGTTTCCTATGGAAAAAGGCATCCAAGGGAAGCTCAAGGCGAGTGGGCGGAACGTCTTGCTGCTAGGCCTGCGGAGAGATGGCGGCAAGTTGAGCAGCAATGGCATTTCGCATGAAGCTTTCTCTGCCTCGCATTGTCTTTTGACGGACAGATCGTTTCCGCCCGCGAATCGCGCGCTCAAATTTAGTGCCATAGACGTCGACCTCTCTGGCCTTGAGGAATGGTTACAACTGGGCAATATCGAGGTTAAGCGGTACAGGCAGCGTGTGTCGGCGAAACATCGGCTGCCGAAGCCAGAGGTCTACAAGTTGGACGACGGCACATTGACTATGAGGTACGAGATCACGGCACCGGTGGGCGGAAATTTTGTCCATCGGCTCGAAAAGCTCGATCTGACCGAGAGTGTTAATTTGCAATTCAAGCCCCTGGGTGCGCGCACGCTGCTGGAAATGCGAGACGAGTATGCGCGGTTTCAGGAGCTGTTTATCTTGCTTACCGGCACAACCTTCTCGCTAGAGTGGCCCCGATTGAGAATCGGAAAGGCAAGATATATCTACTATTACGAGGGGCTAGACAGGTCGACCAAGCCTCCGGCATGGACCGACTGTTGGGTAACTTACCCGCAAGTGAAAAGTCACTTTGGTTCTATTGTCAATGCGCTGCGCCGCAAACGGGAGCAGTTTGGGCCAGGGTTTTATCTTTACATGGGTATCCGACGAGGCATGAAGATGTACGTCGAGCACCGGTTCGTAAACTTGATCTGGGGGCTAGAGTCTCTGCATCGTCGGAAGAGCAAAGACAAGAAAAATGAGTCGAAGCTTGATGCGAAGATTCGACGGATTCTTGACCAGGTTAGCGCAACCAGAGACAAAGAGTGGCTTGCAGGCAAGCTCCGACATGCCGGCGAGCCATCGTTGCAAGAACGGTTGGTCGAAGTTCTTTCCATGCTGCCGCTCGGCCTGGAGCCTAAGCGGCTGCAAGCATTTTGCAAGTCTTGCGCGGACCGCCGGAACGACATATCGCACTTCGGAGGTCAACGGGAGGGTGGTCAGTATCGCGACTTCATGATCGATCTCGTCAGAAAATCAGAGGCACTAGCCTGTCTATATCACGCCTTGCTGTTGCACGAGATCGGTGTAGCGGACGAATTTACTAAGGCAAACCTCTTGGGTGGAGCCCCGAATGCATACAGCTCAAAGTATGCTCTTTTGGAAGCAGGTCTGTTGCCGATGCCGACCCAAGGCGCTGGTGTCCAAGGCGGGTGAAGGCTGGCTTCTAACAATCGTGTCGCGGGAGATTTTCCGTGCAGGGCGATGACGGGGATATCGGGGCGACCCGCTATCCTCAAGCCCGAATCACGCTGGTCGTACCAACTTGTTCCAGTCGCCTGGGCGCAATTTCCAGCTCCAGCGCGGTGGTGAAGCCACTGTCATTCAGGCTGTGAACAACACGGCCAACCGACCAGCCCGTCCCATCAATCTGCGGCTTCCACCCGCTTACCTTCGCGTGCAGCGAGGGGAACAAATCCGCCCGCCCGCGCGCCAGCGTGATGTTGAACGTGGCAACGCCGCGCTGAATCTTCTGCCATTCCGCCCGCGCCGCACGCTCCGCGTTGGACCGTGACGCGTACGTGTGCCGCAGCACCTTCACGTTGTCCGGGTTCGGGTTGGCCTGGACGGTCTCCGGCTTCTTCTTTTTCCCCTTGCTTGTCCGCTTCTCTTTCGTCGCCACGGCGTTGGAAGCGTCGATGACCACCTCGCCGCGAACGCCAGCACGGGTGTCCTGGTAGTGCGCTTTCACGCCGTTGTAGTTCTCCCGATCGGCAACGCTGAAGGTGTGGGTGTCGCCGGACGCGCGCGTGATGCTGACGGTGGGCAGCGGCAGGCCCGACCCGCTGGTTGGCTCGCCGGCGGGAATGAAGAGCAGCGTGCCGTTCTTGACGGTGGCAATGGCGTCGAACTCCTTCGCCAGGCGCGAGAGGAAGTTGGCGTCTGACTCGCCGGTCTGGTCGACGTGGGCGATGACCTGGCCGGCCAGCTTCTTGCCCACCAGCCAGGTGAACTTGTTGCGCAGGGCGATGGACTGGACGATCTGCGCGACGGTCTTGCCGGCGTAGGAGCCCTCGCGCCGGGTGGTGAGGCCGCCATCCATGTCGGCGCTGCGGGCGCGGATGATGAGGCGATCCGGCGGGCCGGTGTGCTCCAGCTCGTCGACCTTGTACGTGCCTTTGTCGACCAGACCGGCGCCTTCCCAGCCGAGCGAGAGCGACAGGCGTACCCCTTTCTCGGGCAGGTCAAGCTTGCCGTCGCTGTCGTCGAGCTCGATGTCGAGCTGGTCTGCCTCGAAGCCGCTGTTGTCTGTGAGGGTGAGGCTGATGAGCCGCCCCTGGAAGCGGCCGGTGATGTCTTTGTTGCCCACCTTGATGCGGTAGGCTGGGCGGGGTGACAGGGCGTCGGTGGTCGCGCTCGTCATTGCAGCAGGCCGGTAGCAACGCTGGCCACCTTGGATAGCAGGCCGTCATCCACGCGGGTCAGCTTGAGGGTGAAGTCGCACGCGCGGGCGGCGCCGTCCTGGAAGAAGTAGGTACGGGTGGTGTCCAAACTGTCGATGACGAACTGGCCGTAGTAGTGGCCGGTGCCCTCGATGAGGGTGTAGGCGTCGCCGCTGTCGGCCATCAGCTCCAGGGCGGAGAGCGACCATTCGCCGCCGGTGAAATCCGGGAAGAGCTTGCCGGTGAGCGTGATGGTTTCCTCATCCGGCCCAACGTACTGATGCGACGGCCGGCGGCCGACGCGGTTGTTGCCCGGGTGGCGCCAGCCGACCTGGCGTTGGAATTCCGTATAGGGCGCCGTGTCCAGGCTGAACACGAACAGGCCCAGGGCCATCATCATGGTCAGTCCCTGTCTGCAAGGCGCGAGCGCTGACGGGCAGCTCGCTGGTTTTCGATCTGGCGCAGCTCGTCGCGCACCAGGCGCGCGATGGCCTGCGGGTCGGCGCCGGCGGGCGCATTGATGTTGATGGTGATGGGCGCAGGTGAAGCGGCGGCGCCGGCGCTGCGCACTGTCATGGGCGGGCGGGTATCGAACGAAACAGGCGTCGCCATTGCGGGCGCTGTGCCGATGGCGATGCCGGTGCCAACGGCCGCCAGCTTGCTGGCCCCGGCTTTTGCGGGCTTGGGCAGCGAAGCTTCCATCTGAGTGGCTTTGGCAACGGCCGGCAGCGCTGCTGTATCGGCTCCGAACACACCCTTGAACCACCCCGAGATTTTTCCCACAGCGTCTTTGAGCGCGGGGAACTTGCTGAACAGCCCGTCGATGATGCCTTGGATGACGTTGCTGCCGAACTGCTGAAATTGCTCCGGGACGAAGTAATCCCATACGGCAACGAAGACGGCCTTGATCGGCGTGATTGGCGACCACTTCAGCAACGTTGCATTGATGTTGACGGTACCGTCGTTTCCAAGGGCGTCCATGTCGCGCCAGAACTCGGCCCAGGTGTTCTTTATCCCATCCCAAGCGGAGGAGCAGGTGCCCTTGATGCTTTGCCACAGGCCTTCAATTTTTGGCCCGAGCGTTTCCCAGTTGTCCCAGATGAGAAACGCGGCGGTGGCAATGACCGCGATGGTGGCGAGTATTGGGTTGGCGAGCGCAAGACGCCCAATCCACTTCAAGGCGGTGCCGACTTTCCCGATACCCGCTTTGAGTAGCTTGAATCCGCCCGAAAGCCCGCCCGCGCGGATGTTCAGCAGGCGCAACCCGTAACGTGCGATCACCAATGGCCCCTGCATAGCCGCCATGGAAAGCGTGAGGCCGCCGGCGGCCAGCAGTAGGGCGCCTGCTGCAGCCGCCGCCTTGAGCAGGCCGGACACGAGGCCAGGGTTGTTCTTTGCAAAGGTGTCAAACCGCTCCAGCAGGCGGCCAGTGCTGTCGATCAGGTCGATGATGGTGGCGCGCAGCCCGCCGCCGCTTTCACTGCTGGTGTTGAAGATGCGGTTCTGCAGGCGCTGCCAGTGCGCAGAGATGGTGTCTTGCCGCGCAGAGAACTCGCGCGACATGGAGCCTTGCGCCTGGCTGCCGTTGGCCAGCCCGATCTGGCGCTGCAGCTCGTCTGGTTTGTCGACCAGTTTGGCCAGCGTGTCTGAGTGCTCCAGGCCCACCAGCTCGACCATGACGCCGATGCGCTTGTCTTCCGGCAGGCGTTTGACGGCTTCAATGATGCGAAACAGCGTGCCGGTGGCGTCGGTGGCCATGCCGCGCTGGACCTGTGCCGAACTCAGGCCGATCTCGTCGAGCGCAGACCGGAACTTCTTTGTGCCTTTGTCGGCAGCGGCGAACTTCTGGACGATGGCGTTGATGGCCGTGCCAGCGGTTTCCGTGCGCTCGCCCAGGGTGAGCAGCGTAGAGCCGAGAGCGGCGGCATCCCGGGCCGACATGGCAACGGTAGAGACAACGCCAGACGTGCGGTTGAGCACGTCGATGATGTCGTTGCCCTTGCTGATGGCGTTGTCGTCCAGGTAGTTGATGGAGTCCGCCAGCCCCATGATGGCGTTGGTCGGGATGCGGAAGTTCTTGGCAACCTTGCCCATGCTCTCGGCAATCTCGTCGGGCACGGCGTCAAAGGCGGTGGCCATCATCGACACCGTGCGGGTGTACTCGATCAACTCCTCGCGCGGGACTTCCATGCGCGCGCCAGCGGTCACCATTTCGGCGATCTGCGTGACGGGGATTGGCAGCTCCGCGCCGAGCTGCTTGATCTGCCGGGCCATGTCGTAATAAACGGGGGTGAGCTTGCCGCCGGCGTCGCGTGCGCCGTCTACCTGCCGAGCGATGCCGAGCATGGCGTTCTCAAACACGACGTAATCCTTCACGGTTTTGGCGACCGGCGCGAGCGTAACGGTGCCGGCACCCATGAGCGAAACGCCTGTGCCGAGCATGGCGTTGCGTGATGCCATGCCCTTTTGGTACTGCGCTTGTGCGGCTGCCAGGTGGCGCTCTTTTTCGGCAAGGCGGGCGAGCGCTGCCTCTTTCTCGCGCAATGCCTGCTTGGTGGCATCGATCCGGGTTTTTAGCTCGGCTTCGTGGCGGCTGAATTCCTTGGTGCGGATACCTGCCTCAAGCAGCTCGCTTCGCATCTGGCGGAACGTGGTCAGCTTGTTCCTGTGGGCCTGCGTCAGCTTGTCGGCTGTGCTTTGGGCGTCCTTGTACTGCCGGCTGAGTTTTCTGACCTGCTCTGTGTTGACAGGCGTCTGTGCGGCCAGAGCCTTCTGTTCTGCTTTG
>Ga0209674_100443_pt1 | contig 19098 bp, 15 predicted proteins | sample AraplaCvi_mMS_r2_FD_184279 | JGI IMG/M metagenome (GOLD analysis project Ga0209674, IMG submission 184279) | Arabidopsis root microbial communities from North Carolina, USA - plate scrape CL_Cvi_mMS_r2 (SPAdes) (version 2) | ecosystem: Host-associated > Plants > Roots > Endosphere | place: USA... | reverse complement strand
GCCGGCTTCCTTCAGCAGCTTCGCCAGTTCCACGGCCAGGGTCGGATCGCGTTCCGACGGTTTCAGTACGAAGGTGTTGCCGCAGGCAATCGCCATGGGGAACATCCACATCGGGACCATGGCCGGGAAATTGAACGGTGTGATGCCGGCGCACACGCCGAGTGCCTGGCGCATCGTCCACGCGTCGATACCATTCGCGATCTGCTCGGTGTATTCGCCCTTGAGCAGTTCGGGGATGCCGCACGCGTACTCGACCACTTCCAATCCGCGGACCAGTTCGCCCTTCGCATCGGAAAGCACCTTGCCGTGCTCGGCGACGATGATGCGAGCAAGACGGTCCATATCGCGCTCGATCAGTTCCTTGAAGCGGAACATCACACGCGCACGTTTGAGCGGTGGCGTTTGCGACCAGGCGAAGAACGCGTCGTGCGCGGCACGCACTGCGGTATCGACATCGGCGGGGGAGGCCAGATCGACCTCGGCGGCGGGCACGCCGCGTGCCGGATCGTAGACGGGCGCGGTACCCGCAGGCGAGCCGAGGTAAGGCTTGCCGGCGATGAAGTGGCCGATGCGGGGAAGATTCTGGTTCGAGGGTTGGGCAGACATAGGGTTACTCCGATCGCGACGCAGGAGGCGCGATCATCCATTCGTGGGCGGGGTCGTTGCGGAAGTGCCATTCGCGGCGCGGTCCGGCCATGACGTTGAGGTAGTAGCCGCGATAGCCGTGCGGCATCACCACCGGGTGGTAGCCGCGCGGCACCATCACCACGTCGTGGTCGCCCACCGCCATCGACTCGTCGATGTCGCGGCTGTCGGTGTAGACGCGCTGGAACGCGAAGCCCTGCGGTGGATCGATGCGGTGGTAATACGTCTCTTCCAGCACGCTTTCTTCCGGCAGGGCGTCGGTATCGTGCTTGTGCGGCGGGTAGCTCGAAGAATGCCCGGCCGGCGTGAGCACCTCGACCACCAAAAGCGACTCGGCCGGTTCCGACTCGGGGAGGATGTCGCAGACGTAGCGGGTGTTGGCGCCTGTGCCGCGTACGGAACGCTTCATGCTCGACGGCGGGATCAGCCGCACGCCGTGAAGCCCCGTGGCAGGCGCGGAGGCAAGAGCGATCTCGGTATCGGTACTGGCGCTTATCTCGAACACCGACGACGGCGGTGCATAGACCGCATGCGGCGATGCGTCGTCGAAGACGCTCGTACGATCACCGAGGCCCTGCCAGGATTCATCGCCCACGCGAAGATCGATCGTTCCGGTGAGCACGACAAGGCAGCCTTCGCGGTCTGCGGGCAGGCGAATTTCCGTCCGCTGCCCGGCCGCCAGCCGTCGCGCCTCGAAACCCACGTGAGTCCAGTGCGCCGTTTGTGGTGTGACCTCGACGATGGCCTCGCCCTTAGGCGCGGCCTTGACAAGGAGCGTCATGCGACCTCCCTTACCGCATCGCGGTCGAGCAGGGATCGAAGGGTGTCGTAGCCCTTCTTCGCAAAGCGCTGACTGGGCGCGACGGCCGGGTCCTGTTCGGCTTCGACCACGAGCCAGCCCTGGTAACCGTGTGCCTTGAGGCGCGCGATGATCGCTGCGAAGTCGATCACACCGTCGCCCGGCACCGTAAACGCGCCATTGAGTACCGATTCGAGAAAGGTCCATTGCCGGTTGCGTGCGAGACGGACGATGCCGGGGCGCACGTCTTTGCAATGCACGTGACAGATGCGCGCGATATGCCGATCCAGCACGGTGAGCGGATCGCCGCCGCCGAAATAGGTGTGCCCGCTGTCGAACAGCAGCCCGACGTCTTCTCCGGTATGCGCCATGAGATGGTCCACATCGTCCGGCGATTCCACGTACGCACCCATATGGTGGTGATAGGCGAGGCGCACGCCGCGCGACAGCGTGAAGCGCGCGAACTCGGTCACCCGTTCACCATAGCGCTTCCACTCGTCGTCCGTGCGCATGCGCGGGCGCTTGTACAGCGGAATCGGCTCGCCCTGGATCGCGTGCGCCACTTCGCCATAGACCATCACCTTGCAGCCGTTCTCGGCGAGCAGGTGCAGGTGCTTCTCTACGGCAACGATTTCTTCAGCCGCGCTGCGCTCCCCGAGTCGGCCGGAATACCAGCCCGACACCACGTCCAGGCCGTAACCGGCCATCAGTGAACGCAATGCGGCCGGGTCCTTCGGAAACTTGTTGCCGAGCTCGAAGCCTTCGTAGCCGATGGCCTTGCCCTCCTCGAGCGCCGTGGACAGCGGGATCTCGCCGCCGAGGGTCGGTAAGTCGTCGTTGCTCCACGAGATCGGGTTGATGCCGATGCGGATCGGGTCGTTCTTCATGCGGGGTTGCTCCGCGCCTTGCGGCTTTCGATGGCGGTTTCGTACGCGTTGCGCGCCTGGCGCACCGCGTCGCGCGTCGACACTTCCGGCACGGCCACTTCCCACCACGAGCCGCCCTCGTCGGTGGTGCGCGTGTGATCGGTGTCGATGCAGATGAGATAGGTGCGATCGGCGGCGCGCGCCCGTTGCATCGCGGCTTCCAGTTCGGCGATATCCGCCACGTGTTCGGCGATGGCGCCGAGGCTGCGCGCGTGTGCGGCGAAGTCGATCGCGGGCGCGGCATGCCGCCCGTGCAGGCAGTCGTCGAACATGTTGTTGAACGGCGCGCTGCCGGTGCTCTGCTGGAGGCGGTTGATGCAGCCGTAGCCGCGGTTGTCGAGCAGGACGATGATGAGTTTCGCGTCCAGCATCACCGACGTGGCGATCTCGGAGTTCATCATGAGGTAGCTGCCGTCGCCGACCATCACGATCACTTCCCGTTCGGGCAGGGCCATCTTCACGCCCAGGCCGCCCGCGATCTCGTAGCCCATGCAGGAGTATCCATACTCCATGTGGTAACCACCCGCGGTTTCGGTGCGCCACAGCTTTTCCAGTTCGGCAGGCAGCGTGCCCGCCGCGCAAACCACGACGTCGCTCATGGCCGATTGCGGCGACGAGCGTTGCACCGCGCCGATGACCTCGCCGTCGTACGGCAGGCGACCTTCGGGCGGTGCGCGACGTTCGGTGATGCGTGATACGACATCCACCCAGCCGCGTGCCGCTTCGCGAGCACGTGCCGTCCAGGCGACCGGTGCTGCCCAGTCTTCCAGTCCAAAACTCAGGTCGTCGATCACCTGGGCCGCGTCGCCGATCACCTCAAGCCCGTTGCCCTTCAACGCGTCGAAGCCGTTGACGTTGATCGACAGGATCGGCACGTGGCGGAACAGCGTGTTGGACGCCGTGGTGAAATCCTGTAGACGCGTGCCCAGGGCGATGACGAGGTCGGCTTCGCGCAGGATCGCGTTTGCCGCGCTGGAACCGCTGACGCCGGCCGGGCCGAGATGCAGAGGATGATTCCACGGCATGACACCCTTGCCGGCCTGGGTCTCGCATACCGGTACGCCGTGCTTGTCGGCAAACGCGAGCAGGGCGGGCGTCGCCTTGGCGTACAGCGCGCCACCACCGGCAACGATCACCGGCCGTTGGGCCTGCTCGATGGCGTTCAGCGCCTCGATCAGTTCGTCGTCGGTCGGCTGCGGTGCGCGGAAGACGATCTCGCGAGGCTCGAAGAATGCGAGCGGGAAGTCATACGCCTCGGCCTGCACGTCTTGCGGCAGCGCAAGGGTCACCGGGCCGCACAGCGCGGGATCGGTCAGTGCGCGAATGGCGCGGGGCAGTGCATTCAGCAATTGCTCCGGACGGACGATGCGATCGAAATAGCGCGAGACCGGGCGGAAACAATCGTTCACGGAGACCGTGCCGTCGGTGAAGTCTTCGAGCTGCTGCAGGACGGGGTCGGGCGCACGCGAGACGAAGATGTCGCCGGGCAGGAGCAGCACGGGAAGCCGGTTGACGTGCGCCAGCGCGGCGGCGGTCACGAGATTGGTTGCGCCGGGGCCGATCGACGTGGTCACGGCCATCATCCGGCGGCGCATGCTCGCCTTGGCATAGGCGATGGCCGCGTGTGCCATCGCCTGCTCGTTGTGCGCGCGGTACGTGGGCAGTTCGTCGCGAATGTCGTACAGCGCCTCGCCCAGCCCCGCGACGTTGCCATGGCCGAAGATGGCGAACACACCGGCGAACAGGGGGTAGGACGTTTCCTCGTCCGCATCGCGCGCCTGCAGCGCCGCCAGATAGCGGACGAGTGCCTGCGCGCAGGTCAGGCGGATCGTGTCGCTCATGCGGCGGCCCCTTCCTTCGCGCGGGCGCCGGGGTGCTGCCGGCTGCCGCGCCAGAGGGCGATCATCGCCTCGAACGAGGCACGCGCGCGGGCGACCAGGGTGGCATCGTCGATGCGTCCCGCCAGCCATTCCCGTGCCGGTTCGGCAAAGATCGTGCGGCCGACCGCGAAGCCTCGGCAGGTTTCGCTTGCCGCGGCGTTGGCGAAGCCGTCGCCGAGCACCTCGGCGGTGGCGTTGAGCCCGAGCAACAGCACGCCGCGGCAGTGCGGGTCGCGCTCCTGGATCAGGGCGTCGATGGCGCCCCAGGCGTCCCTCGCTGGCGGGCAGAGCTTCCACCAGTCGGGGCGAATGCCGAGGTTGTAGATGCGCTTGAGCGAGCGCAGCACGCGTTCATCGCGCTGCGCCTGGCTCGTGCATCCGGGCGGGATCACTTCCAGCAGCAGTTCGTGACCACTGAGTTGCGCGGCGTCGTAGAGCGACCGCAACTGGGTTTCCTGTTCCACGCGATCCAGCGGATCGGCATCCGGATCGAACGCGACCAGGCATTTGATGACGTGCTCGCGCGGCCATGCGACGAGTTGGCTGCCGATCGACCGGCCGCGTTCGAATTCCAGCGGATTGGAGCCGGACACTTCCACGGGACGGCCGATCCACCAGCCCCGTCCGGTGGCCGCATTCAATGCGTCTTGTCCGTAGCGATCGTCGCAAAGCAGGCCGACATGCCCGTGCAGCTTACCCGCTTGCTCGGTGGCGGCCACGGCGTCCACCAGCAGATTCTTGAGGCGTGGCAGGCGGGCTTCGTCTGCCCCGACATCACGCGCCAGCTCGAAGAACGGTACGCGATGATCGAAGGCGAAGACGTAGAGTTCGTGCCACGGCTTGCGCGGCACAGCGGTGCGATGCAGATGGGCCAGCTCGGCATCCTGGTCCGGACGGGTCACGCCGCCCTCGCGGGCGAGGAATGCGTCCAGTTCGGCACGCCCCGGCATCGCGGGAGCACAGCCATGCCGCGACACGACGATCGCGCCACAGGCATTGGCGAAGGCGCAGGCACGTTCGACGGACTCGCCGCGCAGCCAGCCGGCGAGGAAACCCGAGAGGAACGCGTCGCCCGCACCGAGCACGTTGAGCACCTCCACGCGGCTGCCGCGGTAGGTCGGTGCATCGTCGACGTTATCGGGTACGGCGCCTTCGATGACACTGCAGCCGAGTGGGCCACGCTTGACCACGAGCGTGGCGGCACTGATCCCGCGCACCGCGCGCAGCGCAGCGACGAGGTCCTCGCTGCCGCCCGCAATGTGGAATTCCTCTTCCGTGCCGACGATGACGTCGAAGCCGCCGAGGATGCCTTGCAGGTGCGCCGTCACGTGCTCGGCGGCGACGAAGCGACGCTCGCCCTCGCCGCGGCCGGTCAGGCCCCAGAGGACGGGGCGATAGTCGATGTCGAGCACCGTGCGAACGTCGTGCTTGCGTGCCAACTGGATCGCACGCGTGCTGGCGGCGTGGACGCTGGGCTGGGAGAAATGCGTGCCGGTGATGGCCAGCGCGCGGCACGAGGCGATGAAGTCCTCGTCGATATCCGTGTCCGCCAGCGCCATGTCGGCGCAGTTCTCGCGGTAGAACAGCAGCGGAAAGGTTTCGCGATCCTTGATGCCGAGGATCGCGAGGGCCGTCAGTCGATCCGGATCGATCTTCACCTGGCGCACGTCGCAACCCTCTGCTTGCAGGGTTTCGGTAAGGAAGCGACCCATATGGTCGTCGCCCACGCGCGAGAGCATGGCCGAACGAAGGCCGAGTCGCGCGGTACCGAAGGCGACGTTGGCCGACGAGCCGCCGAGGTACTTGGCGAAGCTCGTGGCATCTTCCAGGCGCGCGCCGATCTGCTGGGCGTAAAGGTCCACGGCAAGCCGACCGAGGCAGGCGACATCGATCGGACGGGCGGCGGAGCGGGGTGCGGGACTCTGCATGCGAATTCCTAGGTCAGGCCGCGCGGCCTTCCAGTTGGTCGACCAGTTGTTGGATCTCGGTACCGCCCGCCATCATGTCGAGCACCTCTTCCTTGCTGATGTCGTTCTTGGCGAACGTGCCCATGGATTGCCCGCGATTGAGCAGCGTGAAGCTGTCCGCGATGGGATAAGCGTGGTGCACGTTGTGGGTGATGAAGATCACCGAGATGCCGCGGGCGCGGGCGTTGTGGATCAGCTTGAGCACGTTGCACGACTGCTTGACGCCCAGCGCCGCGGTCGGCTCGTCCAGAATCAGCACCTTCGCGCCGAAGTGGATGGCGCGCGCGATGGCGAGGCATTGGCGCTCGCCACCGGACATGGTGCCGACCGGCTGGCTGGCGTCGCGCACGTGGATACCCATCTCCGCCAGCTTCTCGCGCGCCGTTTCGTTGGCATAGGCCATATCGATCACGGGAAGCACGCCGAGCCATTTGCGCCGCGGCTCGCGTCCAGCGAAGAAGTTGCGCGCCACGCTCATCAGCGGCACCAGCGCCAGATCTTGGTAAACAGTGGCGATGCCGCGATCGAGTGCTTCGCGTGGCGAGCTGAAACGGACCTCCTCGCCTTCGACGCGATACGCGCCGGTACTCGGCGTATGCACGCCGGCAAGGGTCTTGATCAGCGTGGACTTGCCCGCGCCGTTGTCGCCGAGCAGGCAGTGCACTTCGCCGCGCTTGAGGCGGAGCGTGACGCCTTGCAGGGCGATGACCGTGCCGAAATACTTGCTGACGTTGTCCAGTTCGAGGATGTAATCGTCGGCCATGTTGGCGCTCCTCACTTCGTCGCCGCAGCGCGGCTGCGGATGTAATGGTTGAACAGCACCGCCAGCAGCAACATGCCGCCGAGGAATACGCGGTACCAGTCCGAATCGATGTTGGTGTAGGAGATGCCGATCTGCACGACACCGAAGATGAGGGCACCGAAGCACGCGCCGATCACCGAACCGAAGCCGCCGGTGAGCAAGGTGCCGCCGATGACGACGGCGATGATTGCCTCGAATTCCTTCTGCAGTCCGCGGTCCGCGGCAGCGGAACCCACGTCGGCGACCTGCAGCACGCCGAACAGGCACGCACAGAACGCCGTCAGCACGAACAGCGAGATCTTCACCCGGCGCACGGGTACGCCCACGTTCTTGGCGGCATTGGCATCGCCGCCCACGGTGTAGATCCAGTTGCCGAAGCGCGTGCGTGCCAGGACGAAGCCTGCCACCGCGGCCATGGCCAACCACCAGATCAGCACCTTCGGCAGGCCGCCGACGACCGGATCGCCGCTGGGCAGCTTCTCGATGAGATTCATGCCGGCCAGTGCGTTGAACAGCCAGTGCAGCGTGGTGCCCTGGAACAAGGCGGAGATCACCGGGTCCTCGCTGAACTTGTCGCCGATGCCGCTCACGATCGTGCTGTTCGCGAAGCCGGTGGACAGCACGAGGGTGAGGCCGCGCAGGATGAACATGAAGGCGAGGGTGACGATGAACGACGGCAGCTTCGTGCGGACGACGAGATACCCGTTCAGCGCACCCAGGGCCATGGAGCCGGCGAAGGCGAACAACACGGCGGCCCACAACGGCCAGCCGAGATACATCGGTGGAATGGCGACCATCACGCCGGCGAAGCCGATCATCGAACCCATCGATAGATCGAATTCGCCAGCGATCATCAGGAGGCAGGCGCCCACGGCAATGATGCCGAGGTAGCCTGCCACCTGCGCCCAGTTGATGACGCCATCGAGCGCGAACATGCCCGAGCCGCCGGCAAAGATGCCGAAGAAGGCGAAGACGAGCACGGTGCCCGCGATGGAGCCCAGTTCGGGCCTGTCGAGCAGCACGCGCCACGGAGAGATCTTCCGTACGCGTTCATCCGTGGGTACCGCTTCCTCCGGCGCTTTCGCGCGTTTGGCCTGGATCATGGTGGTGACGCTCTCGTTGATGACGCTCATGGACGGTGCTCCTGCGATCAGCGGTACTGACCGGCGTACTTCTCGACCGTCGCCACGTTGTCCTTGGTGACGAACGCCGGGCCGGAGCTGACGCCGGTCGCGGTGTACACGGGCTTCAGGTCGTACTGCTTGAGGCGCGCCTGGAACTTCGGATTGGCCTTGAGCGCCGCGATGATCTTCGCCGGGTCCTTCGTGTTCTGGTCATGCGCGATCACGAGTGCCGCGATGCCCATGTAGCCCTGCAGGTAGGGCTGCTGGTCGATGGCGTACTGGATCGTGCCGGACTTGATGCCGTTGATGATCGCGGGCGAGAGATCGAAGGTGCCGAAGTTGATCTTGCCGGCCAGGTGCATGTCCTGGACCACCTTGATTGCGGGTTCGGCCGCGTTGGGTCCGAGCGCGAGAATGGCCTGGGTCTTCGGATTGCTGCGCAGGTAAGCGCTGAGTTTGCTGGCGACGACCGTCGGGTCCATGCCCGTGTCGATCATCGAGGTCTTGCGCCAGTCCTTCACGCCGATGGCATCCGCGAAGCCCTGGCAGCGCTCGAACGATGCGTTGTTCGTCGCGTAGTGGTTCACGCAGACGAAGCTCGTGACACCGGCTGTCTTGGCGCGTTCGCCTGCCGCCTTGCCCGCGTCGTACTCGCCCTGGCCCACGTGCATGATCGCGCCGAGCTTCTTGCTCTCCTCGGGGGTGCCGGAGTTGATGGTGACGATAGGAATGCCCTTGGCCGTGATCTTGGCGGCGGGCGCCTTCAGTACCGCATAGCTGGCGATATCGAAGGACACGCCCTTGTAGTTGCGTGCGGCCGCCGACTCCAGCTGGCGTGCCATTTCGCTCAGGTCGCCATTGCCGGAGCCGCGGTAGTCGACGTCGACGCCGAAGTCCTCGCCCGCCTGCTTGATGGCGTTCTTGATGGTGTTCCACCAGGAATCGGAATCGGCGGCGTGGGTAACCAGGACGTAGCGGTCGCCGGGGGCCGCCTGCGAGGCGGGGGCGGTAAAGCCGAGACCGAGGGCCAGGGCTGCCGCCAACGAGGCGTGGAACAGTTTGGATCGCATGGTGCCTCCACAGGTGGCCGCTGCGCGGCCGTTGGATGGGTGACGAGGTGCGATGCGGCCTGGGGGCCGCGTGGTGCCGAAAGCGAGCCGAGCATGGACCGGCTTTTCGCATCGTGCAATTTGCATTGCAGCAAAAAAATAAATGGAAAAAACATTCCATCCCGTGCTTGAATGCCGCCGGTCACCCTCGGAGCCTCCCATGCCCAAACGCAGCGAAGCCGATCTCCTCATGCAGCGCATTGCCGAGGAATTCGAAGCTCTGCCCCGGCAGTTGCAGGGCGTGGCCCGGTACCTCGAAGAACATCGCGGATCGATCATGCTCCAGCGCGTGGGCGAGATCGCCGAAGGTTGCGGCGTGCATGCGTCGGCGGTCGTGCGCTTCGCCCAGCGCTTCGGCTATTCAGGGTTTTCCGAAATGCAGGCGGTATTCCGTGATGCATGGACGGCGCAGACGGCGCCGGCACGCAGCTACCAGCAGCGTATCCGTAGCGTGGTCAAAGGCCGTACCCGCGACATGCCGACCGTGGAGATAGCCTCGCGTTTCATCGACGCCAGCCGCGCGGGCCTCGACGAGCTGGCGACGGAACTGGACGAAACACGCTTCCAGAAGGCGGTGGATCTGCTCGCCAACGCCGAAAACATCTACGTCATCGGCGTGCGGCGTTCCTTCGCGATCGCCACGTACATCGCCTATGCCATGCAACACACGCCGAAGCGCGTACACCTCGTCAGCGGACTGGGCGGCATGTTCCGTGAACAACTGCGCAGCATCGGCAAAGGCGATGCGCTGATCGCCATCAGTTTTCCGCCGTTCGGCAAGGAAACGCTCTACGCGATGCGGGTGGCGCAGCAACATCGTGCCAACGTGCTCGCCATCACCGAGAGCGACCTCGGGCCGTTGGCCCGGCATTCGGACGTGCTGCTCAAGGTGAAGGAGGGCAGTGCCTTCGCCTTCCGCGGCCTTACCAGCACCATGTGTCTCTGCCAGGCGCTGTTCGTCGCGCTGGCCTACAAGCTCGAACTCACAGTCGAAGAAACGCTTCCCCGAGGAGAATACGATGATTGAAGTAGCGGTTTTCGGTGCCGGCCGCATCGGCAAGATCCATGCTGGCAACGTGGCGCGGCATCCACACGCGCGGCTGCGCTACGTGGTCGACGTGCACGCCCCTTCGGCGCAGGAACTTGCGAGCGCGCATGGCGCCAAGGTGGCCGGGATCGACGAGGCCCTGAGCGACCCGGCCGTGGGCGCCGTCGTGATCGGGTCGAGCACCGATACCCATGCCGACCTCATCCATCGCGCTGCGGCAGCGGGCAAGGCCATTTTCTGCGAGAAGCCGGTCGATCTCGACGTGGAGCGGGCACGCGCGTGCCAGGCGGCCGTGGAGAAGGCGGGCGTGGTCTGCATGATCGCGTTCCAGCGCCGCTTCGATCCGACGTTCTCGTCGCTCAAGAAGCGTCTGGACGATGGCGAGATCGGCACGCCGGAAGTGCTGGTGGTCACCAGCCGCGATCCGGGGGCACCGCCGGTGAACTACATCAAGAGTTCGGGCGGCATCTTCAAGGACATGCTGATCCACGACTTCGACATCTTCCGCTGGATTCTGGGCGACGAAGCGGTGAGCGTGCATGCCATGGGCAGCTGCCTCACCGACCCGGCCATCCAGGAGGCCGGCGACATCGATACCACGGCGGTCACCATTCGTACGAAGCAGGGTCGGCTGTGCCAGATCAATACCTCGCGCCGCGCCGCGTACGGCTACGACCAGCGCTTCGAAGTGCTCGGTAGCAAGGGCATGCTGCAAGCCGGCAATGTGGCGCCTACGCAGGTCGTGTCGCATACCGCCGCGCACATCGCGCACGATCTTCCGGAGCATTTCTTCCTGCAGCGTTACCGGGAAGCCTATGCCGCTGAAATCGCCCATTTCTTCGACGCGTTGTCGGACGGCACACCCGTGCGTACCACGATCGCCGACGGCATCAAGGCGCTGGAACTGGCCGAGGCCGCCGCCCGTTCGTGGCGCGAAGGCCAAGTCGTGCAGGTTGCCATCTGAGGAGTGCGTCCATGAGCACGTTACGGATCGGTCTCGCCGGCCTCGGCCGGCTCGGGCAGCGCTACGCCGAAAATCTTGCTCGCAACGTTCCGCGGGCGGAACTGGTGGCCGTTTGCAGCCCGATGGATGACGAGCGGGCGTGGGCGCGCGACACGCTGGGTGTGCAAGTGGTTCACGAGAGCTTCGAGCAACTGATTGCGGACCCCTCCCTCGATGCGGTGTTCCTCGTAACGCCTACGTCGCTGCACGCCACTCAGATCGAGCAAGCGTTGGACGCTGGTAAGCACGTGTTCTGCGAGAAGCCGCTTTCGCTGTCACTCGACGACTGTCGTCGTACGGCGCGGCATGCCGAGCATGCGGCGAAGCGTGCCATGGTCGGCTTCGTGCGGCGCTTTGACGAAAGCTATCGACACGCCTTTCAGCACATCGAGGCAGGCGGCATCGGGCGTCCGTTCCTCGTCTATTCGCAGACGACGGACCTCGCCGATCCGACCGGCGCCTTCGTGAAGTTCGCGCCGACCAGCGGCGGCATCTTCCTCGATTGCAGCGTGCATGATGTGGACCTCGCGCGCTGGCTGCTCGGGCGGCCGAAGGCGATCAAGGCATACGGCGCCGGTACCGTGGCGATGTATCCGGCGCTGGAGGCCATGGGCGACGTGGACAACGGCGTGGGCATCGTCGAGTTCGAAGGCGGACGCATGGCGATGTTCTACGCGTCGCGAACGCAGGCGCATGGGCACGACACGCATACCGACGTGATCGGCACCGCCGGCCGTGTGAGCGTGGGCCGCAATCCGCGCGCAGATCGCGTGGAGATCGCGGATGCGTCCGGCGTGCGCAACACCGTGCTGCCGACGTTCTACGAGCGCTTCGCGCCGGCCTTCGTTACGCAGGCGCGTCACTTCGTCGACGCGGTGCTGGACGGTACGCCGTTCGATCTCACCATGGACGACGCGGTGGAGGCGACGCGCATCGCCGTGGCCCTGCGCGAATCGTTGCACAGCGGCGAACCCGTGCACCTGCAGTGATGGGCCGAGGTTTGCCATGGTGGGGCCAGCCTTAGTGAGAACCAGCCAAAGTGGAACCAGTCATGGTGGGAGCTAGCCACAGTGGGACCTAGTCATGGTGGGACCTAACCATGGTGGGACCTAACCATGGTGGGAGTCAGCCATGGTGGAGAGAGACATGGTGGGAGAGAGACATGGTGGGAGAGAGACATGGTGGGAGCCAGCCTGCTGGCGATGGGTGCTCGCGGCAAGCACCCATCGCCAGCAGGCTGGCTCCCACCGAAGGCTCGGTTTCCACCGAGGCATGGTTTCCACCGAGGCATGGTTTCCACCGAGGCATGGTTTCCACCGAGGCATGGTTTCCACCGAGGCATGGTTCCCAGCGAGGCCTGGCTACCGCCACAGCTCAAGCAACTGCCAACTCAGGCAGATCGGCAATGACGCGCTGCAACAGCGTGACGCTATAATCCGTCGCCATGTCCCTTCCTTCTCTCGTCCCCCATCGTGGTCGGCGACTTGCGGTGACCGCGCGAATTCTTTCGGCGGTCGTCTTCTCGTTCGTTTGTTACCTCTGCATCGGTATTCCGCTGGCCGTCCTGCCGGGGTTCGCGCATCTCGATCTCGGTTATTCGACGATCGTGGCCGGGCTGGCGGTGAGCGCGCAGTATCTTGCGACGCTGCTCAGTCGCCCTCATGCGGGACGCATGGCGGATGCGATGGGGCCGAAACGTACCGTCGTGGCAGGTCTCGTGGTGCTGGCTCTGTCGGGGTTGTTCCTGGCGCTGGCAGCGCTGGTGCCGACCATCCCTGCGCTCGCCCTCGCGCTGATCCTGTTGAGCCGACTCGGCTTGGGATTTGCGGAAAGCTGGGTGAGCACGGGATCGATCACCTGGGGCATCGGCGGCATCGGCGGCGAGCACACCGCACGGGTGATCTCCTGGAACGGCATCGCCACCTATGGCGGGATTGCACTGGGTGCGCCGCTCGGCGTGATGCTGGCGCGCGATCACGGGTTCATCGCCCTGGGTATCCTGACCTTCGCGCTGGGTCTCGTGGCCTTGCCGTTCGCGCTGTGGAAAGCGCGCGTTGCGCCGAGCCATGGCGAGCGTCTTCCGTTCAAGAGCGTGCTCACTCGCGTGATGCCCTATGGCATCGGGCTGGCCCTGGGCTCCATCGGTTTCGGTTCGCTGTCCACCTTCGTGGCCCTTTACTACGCGAGCCGCGACTGGGCGGACGCGGCGCTGTCGCTGTCGGTGTTCGGCGGATGCTTCATCGGCATACGCCTGGTCTTTGGCAACGCGATCGATCGGTTCGGCGGTTATCGCGTGGCGATGGCGTCGCTGATCGTGGAGTGTGTGGGACTCGTCCTGCTCTGGCAGGGCACCACGCCGCACGCCGCCCTGATGGGTGCCGCATTGACGGGCGCGGGTTTCGCGCTGGTGTTTCCGGCGCTGGGCGTGGAAGCGGTGGGGCGCGTCAGCACGCACAACCGGGGTGCCGCACTGGGCGCGTATTCGGTTTTCCTCGATGTGGCCCTGGGCCTCACGGGACCCGTGGGCGGCTGGATCGCGGGGCGTTATGACTATCCTGCGATCTTCCTGCTGGCCGGCTTCGCCGCGCTCGCCGCCGCCTTGCTGGCCGCTTCGCTGTACCTGCGTTTCGGTCGTGATATCGAAGGGCGGGATAAGCGAGCCGGCGCCCGGGCATAATGCGCCTGTCCCCCCGCTAGAGGTTCCGCATGCCATACGATCGCAGTTGGATGGGCTACGGCATGGTGGGTGCCTTGGAAACGGGCGCCATCGCCTTGCTCGTGGGCATCATCGCCTACGGTGTGCTGCGTGCCATCGTCAGGAACGACGGCTGGAGCCCGGGTAAGGAACTCGCCATTGCCTACGTCTTTGCCGTGGCGCTGGCCTCGGGCCAGGACATGTGGGATCTGTTCTATTTCAACATGGCGCCGTTGCAGTCGCTGACCTTGTTGAAGGCCAAGCTTGCCGCCGTGCACGATCCGGACGCGATCGGCCTGCGCGTGTTCTTCGAGTTCGTCGGCGCGCTGGTGGGCGTGTGCCTGGGTTGGGCCATGTTCTCCGGCGGCTTGAAGCGCCTCTTCGCGAGCATGCGCCAGTCCTGACTGGCGCATGCCTGCCTGCTGCGATTACAGCGTGTGGCTGAACATCCAGTCCCACAGATCCGGCGTGGCATACGCCTTTTCCCACGAGCCATGATTCACACCGGGAAACTCGGTGTACTTCACGTCCTTGCCGAGCTTGACCAGCGCCGCATGCATTTTGCGCGACTGCTCGGTGGGCACGACGTTGTCGTCGCCACCATGGAAGATCCAAACCGGTAGTTTGCCGATGTGTTCGGCCACCCAGGCAAACGGATCGCTGCCTTTCGGTGCATGCACGTAGAGATCGCGATCTTCGGGGTCGAGCACCTCGATACCCCCGCAGATGATGGCCGCAGCGGCGAACGTACCCGGATGATCCACCGCGAGTTGCCACGCCCCATAGCCGCCCATGGACAGGCCGGTGACGTAGAGGCGCTTACGGTCGCCGTGGAATTCCTTCACGCTTTTCTCCAACGCGGCCATGGCCAGCGCGGTGTCGGCGGGATCGGTCCATTCGGTGTCGTCGGGCGCCTGCGGGATCACGACGACCGCGGGAAAATCGGTGTGTTGCTTCAACCACGGCGGCAGGCCCTGCGACATCTGCTTCTGGTTGTCGTTGCCGCGCTCGCCACTACCGTGGAGGAACAGCACCACCGCGGGCGGCTTGTGCAGATCGGTGGGGACGAAGACCTGGTAGCGGTAGGTCTTGCCGTGCAGATCGACCGAGCGTTCGACGAAATGGGAAGGATCGGCTGCGGCAGCAGTCGCGACCATGGCAGTGAGAGCGGCAAGAATGCGAAGCATGTGGACGGGTTTCCCAGGGCCGGTGTGAGGGAGTGCGCGTTGCGCGCGACGCCATTGGCGTGTCGCAAGACTGGCGCGAACGGCCGGTGTGCGCAAGGTACGAACGTCACCCTATCCCTAGAGGATGGGGTCGAACAATCGTGCGACGTGCAGCGCCACGCGGCGGAAATACGAGAGCCGTCGATAGTCGTTGGGATTCACTTCGTCACTTCTTGCGAAGTCGGCTTCGAGCATGGCCTCGACGTCGGCGGCAAAGGCTTGGTCGACGTTCAACGCTGCGATCTCGAAGTTGAGCCGGAAGCTGCGGTTGTCGAGATTCATGCTGCCGACGACCGCCGTGTCGTCGTCGATCAGCATCACCTTCTGATGCACGAAGCCCGGCTGGTAGCGGAACATGCGGATACCCGCCACGATGGCTTCATGCGCGTAGAGCGTGGACGCCATGAAGACGGTGCGGTGATCGGGGCGGGACGGAATGAGGATGCGTACGTCCACACCGCGGAACACCGCCAGGCGCAACGCGCCGAATACGGCCTGGTCCGGCACGAAGTAGGGCGTGGTGATCCACACGCGTTTCGTCGCAGCGTGGATCGCCTGGGTGAAGAACAGCGAGCAGCTTTCCTGCCGGTCAGCCGGGCCCGTCGCGACGATCATGCTTGCTGCACGGCCACAGCGTTCCGGTGGCGGTGCATGCGGCGGGCGCTCGCCGGTGACCCAGTACCAGTCTTCCGCGAACGCACGTTGGAGGTCGGCCACGGCGGGGCCTTCGATCTGCATGTGGGTGTCGCGCCATGGCGACAGCGGCGGCTTTGCACCCAGGTATTCGTCGCCGGCATTGAGCCCGCCGACGAAGCCGCGCACGCCATCGATCACGAGCACCTTGCGATGATTGCGGAAGTTCAGCTGAAAGCGGTTGCGCCAGCGACGCGTGGCGAAGCGGCGCACGCGCACGCCTCCGTCGCGGAGCCGATCGACGTACGCGTCGGGCAAGGCGTGGCTGCCGACGCTGTCGTAGAGAAGACAGACCTCGACGCCCGCGGCGGCCCGTTCGAGCAAGGCGTCGCGCAGGCGACGGCCCAGCACGTCGTCGTGGATGATGAAGAACTGCACCAGCACATAGCGTTCCGCGCGTGCGATCGCTTCGAACATAGCCGTGAAGGCTGCTTCGCCGTCTACGTGCAGAGACAGCGCGTTGCCGCCGTGCATCGCCGTCTTCAGCATCCGCCCGATCGCGTCGTAGCGGGCGTCGCGCACGGGTTCCGAGTGGGCCAGCGTGCCGAGCCAGGTGGACTGCGCGGCCTCCTCATGCAGCACGAAGAAGCGCGACTGCCGCTGCCGATGCAGGTCCACGTATCCGCCGAAGTGGCTGGAACCCAGGAACAGGTAAGGCACCAGGGTCACGTAGGGAAGCAGGACCAGGCCCAGCACCCAGGCGAATGCTCCCTGCGCGGTGCGCGTATGCATGACGGCATGCATGGCGGCGAACACGCCCGCCACATGCAGGGCGAGTGCCGTGATGGCGATGACAGTGGCGATCACGGCGCAGTGACCCCCACTTTCGCATCTGCGGCAACAGTCTTTGGCGCCAGGGAGCGTTTTTGCATGGTTCTCATGTCGGGACAATGGGCGGTATCGCTTTCCACCGAGCCTAACCCATGAACCTCCCTTCGTCCCGCCTGCCACTGATGGCACTCGCCGTGGCGGCTTTCGCCATCGGCACCACCGAATTCGTGATCATGGGTCTGCTGCCCGAAGTGGCGGCCGACCTCCGCGTGGACATTCCCGCCGCAGGCATGCTGGTGTCCGGCTACGCCCTCGGCGTGGCAGTGGGCGCTCCCATTCTCGCCGCGCTGACCGCGAGGCTGGAGCGCAAGCGCGCTCTGCTTCTGCTGATGGGACTGTTCATCGTCGGCAACCTGCTCTGTGCCGTGGCGCCGAGCTACGGCGTGCTGATGGTGGCGCGTATCGTCGCCGCCTTCTGCCACGGCTCGTTCTTCGGCATCGGCGCCGTGGTAGCCGCGCACCTCGTCCCGACCAGCCAGCGCTCGCGTGCCATCGCGCTCATGTTCGCGGGCCTCACGTTGGCGAACGTGCTGGGCGTGCCCTTTGGCACCTTTCTCGGCCAATGGGCCGGTTGGCGGGCGACGTTCTGGGCGGTGACCGGCCTCGGCGTGGCCGCGGCGTTCGCGGTGGCGCGTTTCGTTCCGGCCTTGCCGGGGCTGAAGGCGCCGCACATGGCGCGCGAGATGCGCGTACTGCGCGAGCCGCAGGTGCTCATCGCCCTGGGCATGACGGTGCTCGGATTCGGCGGCGTGTTCACCGTGTTCACCTATATCGCCCCGATCCTGCAGCAGCAGTCGCACATCAGCCCGCACTGGACCGGCGCCGTGCTGGTGCTGTTCGGGCTAGGTACCACGTTGGGCAACATCCTTGGCGGTCGTCTGGCGGACTGGAAGCTCATGCCGTCGCTGGCGGGCATCCTTGTGGTGTTGACACTCCTGCTGGTTCTGTTCGCATGGACCATGCACTCGACGGTCGGCGCTATCGTCACGGTGTTCGTGTGGGGCATCGCGGCCTTCGCCACGGTCGCGCCGCTGCAGTCGCGTGTCGTGCACGTGGCGGGCGAGGCACCGAATCTGGCGTCCACGCTCAACATTGCCGCCTTCAATCTCGGCAATGCCGGTGGGGCGTGGTTGGGTGGCGCCGTGCTTGCCGCGGGCTATGCCATGCCGGTGGTGAGCCTTGCTGGCGCGGCGGTCACCGTGGCGGGGCTGCTGGCGACGATCGCGAGCGTTGCCATCGAACGGCGTGCACCGCTCGTTGCGGCCTCTTGCACCTGATGAAAGTAATCGCCGCTGGAGCACGCTCCAGCGGCGGGGCGGCCACGCGATTCAGCGTGCCGCGACGCGTTCCGGCTTTTCGGCGAGAAGCATGTTCGCCACGCCCTGCGCCTGCTTGCGGATCTCGGGGATTGCCGTGGATTCCCACAACGCACCACGCAGGAGACTGCCGATGGCGAAGAGGTTCGCCCGGGGCTTGCCCGCACCGTCCAGCAGATGACCGTCCGGCAGCGCCGCGAGGCCCAGCCCTTGCGGGTCCGGCGTCACGAGACCACCGAGCACCAACTGACGAATGAGGCGGTGCTCGGTGCGCTGCGTATCGGTGTTGAGACCCACGGTCTGGATCACGATGTCGTACCCGGCAATCGTTTCATTGCCACCGGGCACGGCGCTCGCCACGTCGAGTTTGCCTTGCGGCGTGAGGTGAACCGAGCGCATGCGACCGCGACCCCGGTGCAGACGACCTTCGGCTTCGAGCGCCGCGACGCGTGCCGCGACCTGCGGTGGCATGCGATGGCGTGCCCGCTCCCACGCCCAGCGGGCGTGGCGCAGGAAGCGTGCGCGTTCCTTGGCAGGCAGTTCGCGCCACAGCGACTGCGTATGCGGACGCATGCCGTCCACTACCGTGCGCCAGTCCTCGGCCTGTGCGGCGGCGTCGCGCAGACGGCGCAGCCAGACGCGCAGATTCGGATCGTCGCGCATGGATTCGATCAGTTCGCCGCCATCGTCGTTGGGTGCCGACGCGGCGGAGAGATGCGGTTCGGGCAACTTGCCATGGCGCGACAGCGCATCGAAGTGTGCGTTGGGCCAGCGACTGGACAGCTCCAGCAGCACATCGACAGCCGTGAGGCCGAGGCCGATGACCAACACGCGCAACGGGCGATCGTCGTCCTCGGCCGACGCGAGGAACGGCCAGGGATCGGTGACGTAACGGCCGCTCGCGATGGCGGCGTCTTCCACGCCGGGCAATGGGCGTGGCGGCAGCGAGCCGATGGCGAGCACCGCAGCGTCGGCCTGGGAGGTCTCGTCGCCGTAGCCGATGGTGACGCCGTCCGCCGAAGGCACCAGCGAAT
>Ga0209674_100442_pt1 | contig 19163 bp, 14 predicted proteins | sample AraplaCvi_mMS_r2_FD_184279 | JGI IMG/M metagenome (GOLD analysis project Ga0209674, IMG submission 184279) | Arabidopsis root microbial communities from North Carolina, USA - plate scrape CL_Cvi_mMS_r2 (SPAdes) (version 2) | ecosystem: Host-associated > Plants > Roots > Endosphere | place: USA... | reverse complement strand
TGCCTTAAGTCCTCTTCGCATCGGCGCGTTGCGGTGTAGCGGCTTCGTGTGAGGTAGTAACGAGCGCATCCTGGCTGGCCTCGGTCCTCCGACGCTCCTATCCCTCATATCGCTACGAGCCTTGGCTCTGAAAGGCCATTTTCTTTGGGTTACTTTTTGACGCGAAGCTAATCCCGTGGGACTTTGACTCCGGGCTGGCGCCCTCCGCCCTTCGGGCCGGCTTCGCCGTTCGCACGCCAAGAGCGCGCGCGTGGGCCAGCAAAAGAAAAGTGACTCGAGCGTCCCACGGGACTAGCTTTGCGTCGTCCCACGGGGACTAGCTGCGCGTCGTCGGCAGACGATCGAAACGCCCGCTGCGTCCCACAGGGACTCCCTTCGGTCGTAAGCGGCATGCTCGTGGCAGCATGTCAACCGAAGGCTATAGCCCGCTCTAGCAAAACCAAAACATGCAGCCCACCGCGAAAGACTGTCGCGCACTGGGTGCGCTCCTACAGAAGACGTGACGACGCAAGAAACGGCATCGCTTTCTTGCAAAGGCGCCCTGCGGGCACGCCAAAAACAGCGTCAGCCCGCATGCACCTTCTTCGGCCGCGGCTGCATCGCAATCCTCACCAGATACACCACGATCGCGATATTCCCCAGCAGCGCCACCAGCTTCAGCCACGTGAAGTGGTGGAACACCTCATACAGCTCCAGCGGGATCAGCGAGCCCGTCGCGATCACCGTGAACCATTCCGCCCAATGCTTGCGCAGCCACAGGCCGGTGCCTTCGGTGGCGAAGATCGCGGCATAACCGATCGCGACCAGTCCCACGGCGATGAAGCGGCTGGGTCCCCATTGCTGCAGCAGGCTCACCAGTTGCCAACGCAGGCCGTTGGTGTCGGTGAGCGAGAGATGTTCCAGCCAGTGCACGAAACGGTCGAAGTTCTGCTCGCGCTCCAGGTGGAAGGCCGCGGCGGCAGCGAACAGCAGGCCCACGGTCTTGATCGCCTTGTAGATGGCGATGATGCGCAGGCCCAGGCTGTGCTGTGCCTCCACGTCGGATGTGGGTTGGGTAAGGTGGTGCTGGGTCATGGCTCAACGATGGGCTGGCCTTGCATGGTTGCCGCGGAATGATGAATGCAGCGCTACGAAATGCACAGCGGCGAAGGTCATGGACAAAACGACAGAGGCCACGCCCCCGGAGAGGGGCATGGCCTCTGGCAGGCCCTTGAGGCCGGTCAGCAGCAGCGTCCGCCGGTCCCTTTGTAACGGGCGACCTGGCGTTCCCGGAAAAACTCCTTGTAGCTGGGAACCGGCCGCTCAGGATGATGCGTACGCAGGTGCTTCACGTAGACGTCATAGTCCGGGATGCCGCAGCAGAGGCGGGCGGTCTGCACCGCCCACTTCCGTATCGCTTGCAGGTTAGGGACGTTCATATCGAAGCCCTCAGTGAGTGGGCGCGCTCCCGAGCGCCACATACGGTTCCTCGTGCGCGGTCGGGTGGTTGACGCGCCAGGCCTTCATGATCGCATTGATCGCGAACGCCGCCATGGTCAGCACCAGCAGCATGAAGATGCCGGTGAGCGCGGCGTCCACATAGTTGTTGGTGACGATGCGCTGCATTTCCTCGGCCGTCTTGGCGGGCGCGAGCAGCTTGCCGTCGGCCGCGGCCTGCGCGTACTTGGTAGCGGCGGCGCTGAAACTGATCGGGCCGCTCAGCTTCTGCCAGCCGGCGGTCAGCGTGCACACCACCAGCCAGATCGCCGGGATGCCCGGCACCCACACGTAGCGCTCGCGCTTGAGCTTCACCGTGACCACGGTGGCCAGCATCAGCGCCACCGCGGCCAGCATCTGGTTGGCGATGCCGAACAGTGGCCACAAGGTGTTGATGCCGCCCAGCGGGTCGACCGCGCCCTGGTACAGGAAGTAACCCCACAGGCCCACGCAGATCGCCGTGGCGAGCAGGTTGCCTGTCCACGACTCGGTGTGCTGCAGCGGCTTGTGCACCAGGCCGGCGATCTCCTGGATCATGAAGCGGCCCACGCGCGTGCCGGCATCCACCGTGGTGAGGATGAACAGCGCTTCGAACAGGATGGCGTAGTGGTACCAGAACGCCATCATGCCTTCACCCGGGATAATGCCGTGCAGCAGCTGGGCCATGCCTACCGCCAGCGTCGGCGCGCCGCCGGCACGACTCAGGATGGTCTTCTCGCCGATGTTCTGCGCGGTGTTGAGCAGCTCGTCCGGCGTCACCACGAAGCCCCACTGGCTGATCGCGGTGGCGGCGTCCTGCGCCGTCGTGCCGATCAGTGCGGCAGGCGAGTTCATCGCGAAGTACACACCCGGGTGCAGCGAGGCGGCGGCGACCAGCGCCATGATGGCGACGAAGGCCTCCATCAGCATGCCGCCGTAGCCGATCATGCGGGCCTCGCCCTCATTGGCGATCAGCTTGGGCGTCGTGCCCGAGGAAATGATCGAGTGCCAGCCCGACACCGCACCGCAGGCGATGGTGATGAACAGGAACGGGAAAAGGTTGCCCTGGAACACCGGGCCGGTGCCGTCCACGAACTTGGTCAACGCCGGCATCTGCAGCGTCGGGGCGGCCAGGAAGATGGCCAGCGCCAGCAGCAGGATGGTGCCGATCTTGAGGAAGGTGGAGAGATAGTCGCGCGGTGCCAGCAGCAGCCACACCGGCAGCACCGAGGCGCAGAATCCGTAGGCGATCAGCAGCCAGGCCAGTGACTTGGCATCGAAGTCGAAGATCGGCGCGAGCGTCGGCGAAGCGGCCACGTAGGCGCCGCTCCAGATCGACAGCAGCAACAGGATCAGGCCGATGATCGACACCTCGAGGATCTTGCCCGGGCGGATCCAGCGCAGATACACGCCCATCAACAACGCGATCGGAATCGTGCAGGCCACCGTATAGGTGCCCCATGGGCTGTGCGTCAGCGCTTTGACCACGACCAGCGCCAGCACCGCCAGCACGATCATCATCAGCACCAGCACGCCGAACATGGCCACGACGCCGGCCACTGGGCCGAGTTCGTCGCGCAGCATGTTGCCGAGCGAGCGTCCGTCTCGGCGCACCGACAGGCCCAGGATCATGAAGTCCTGCACCGCGCCGGCGAACACCACGCCGAACAGGATCCACAGCGTGCCGGGCAGGTAGCCCATCTGCGCGGCAAGCACCGGACCGACCAGCGGCCCTGCGCCGGCGATCGCGGCGAAGTGATGTCCGAATACCACCCATTTGTCGGTCGGCACATAGTCCAGACCGTCGTTGCGCAGCACGGCCGGTGTGGCGCGCGTGGGGTCCATGCGCAGCACGTGGTCGTTGATGAATTTGCCGTAGAAGCGATAGCCGATGACGAACACGGCAATCGCGGCGGCGACCAGCCAGATGGCGTTGATGGGCTCGCCGCGGCGCAGGGCGACGACGCCCAGGCACCATGCGCCCACGATGGCAATGGCGGCCCACAGGATCTTGCCTGCCGGGCTAGGTTTGACGACGACGGTTGACATGCGGGTTGGCTCCTGGACGGTCCCCCGACAGGGTCGTCCCGGTGACTCCGGGGGTCAATGCCATTATGCGCCGGCAAATATTAGCCATTGGTCGAATGCGGGCCGATCTTCGGTACACCTTGGGGACATGCCCGGCGCGTACACTGGTGCGCCCGGCAGCGGCCCCCAGGTCGACGCCAAATCGATGAACAAGCGAGGTTTTTCATGATCCGCGAGATCCTGAAGATGGGCGACCCGAGGCTGCTGCGAGTGGCGCCCGCGGTGCCCGACGCCATGTTTGGCAGCGCGGAGCTCGATGCGCTCATCGCCGACATGTTCGACACCATGCATGACGCCGGTGGCGTGGGGCTGGCCGCCCCGCAGATCGGCGTGGACCTGCAGCTGGTGATCTTCGGCTTCGACAGCTCCGACCGCTATCCCGACGCGCCGGCGGTACCGCGCACCATCCTGCTCAATCCGGTGATCACGCCGCTTTCGCAGGATATGGAAGAAGGCTGGGAGGGCTGTCTTTCCGTGCCTGGGCTGCGTGGTGCGGTGAACCGTTACACGCTGATCCGCTACCAGGGTTTCGATCCGAAGGGAGCGCAGATCGACCGCACCGCGGAGGGTTTTCATGCGCGCGTGGTGCAGCACGAGTGCGATCACCTGATCGGGCGGCTTTATCCGTCGCGGATCACGGATTTCAGCAAGTTTGGGTATACCGAGGTGTTGTTTCCAAGGATGGATGCAGGGGCAGACGAGTAGCGCTGTCTCCGATCGCGGTCTACCTTCCCTGTAGGAGCGCACCCTGTGCGCGACATCCTTTCGCCCCGGTCTTCAATTTCGTCATATCGGCGAAGGCAGGACGGAGTGCGAAGCGCGGAGAACGCCCGAAGGGCGGCCCCGAAAGGGGCGAGCGAAGCGAGTCACCCAGTAGCGTCCGTGTTCAGTTGTCGCGCTCTCTCCAACGGGCCGCCTACGACCGAAGCGAGTCCCTGTGGGACGCGGCGGGCGTTTCGATCTCCTGCCGGCGACGCGAAGCTAGTCCCCGTGGGACGACGCGCAGCTAGTCCCGTGGGAAGCTCGAGTCACTTTTCTTTTGCTGGCCCACGCACGCGCTCTTGGCGTGCGAACGGCGAAGCCGGCCCATAGGGCGGAGGGCGGAACGCCCGGAGTCAAAGTCCCATGGGATGAGCTTCGCGTCAAAAAGTAACCCAAAGAAAATGGCCTTTGGAGCCAAGGCTCGTAGCGATATGAGGAATAGAGCCTGAGAACCGCGGCCAGCCAGGATACGCTCGTTACTACCTCGAACGGTGCCGCTACACCGCAACGCGCCGTAGCGAAGAGGACTTAAAGCCGCTTCGTTCGTTGCTTCGGTCTATCACTTCTCCCTCTCCCCTCCGGGCGACCCGAAGGTAGTCCCGTGGGAGAGAGGGTCGGGGCATTGCCACCTTTACGGTGGTGAGGGGCGGGTGCTCGCGGTGGCGTTGCAACAAATTCCTTTTGCAACGCAACACACTTCGCAGGCCGTTCTTATAGCTCACTGAACACCCTCAGCCCCGTTGCTTCTCCGGCCGAATGCGGCAACCCTACGCGCTGGCCCCGGCCTGACCGGTCGGGGTGACGTAGCCATGAATGACCAGGGGAGCACCAACATGACGGGCATGAACTCGTGAGCGGCAACCATCCCAGCGCGGATTCGCGCAAAGAGCTGACCGTCCGCGGTCTCATCCTCGGCGTGGTGATCACGGTGGTGTTCACCGCGGCCAACGTCTTCTTCGGCCTCAAGGCCGGCCTCACCTTTGCCACCTCGATCCCGGCGGCGGTCATCTCGATGGCCCTGCTGCGTGGTTTCAAGGATTCGACGATCCAGGAAAACAACGTCGTCCAGACCATCGCCTCGGCGGCGGGCACGCTGTCGTCGATCATCTTCGTGCTGCCGGGCATGATCATGATCGGCTGGTGGGCGGACTTCCCGTTCTGGACCTCGTTCGCGGTGTGCGCGCTGGGCGGCACGCTTGGCGTGATGTACTCGATCCCGCTGCGCCGCGCGCTTGTGACCGACACGGACCTGCCGTACCCGGAAGGCCTCGCCTGTGCCGAAGTGCTCAAGGTCGGCAGCGGTGACGAAGCGGATGCGAACAGCGTGGAAGAGGGTCGTGCCGGCCTGCTCGCCGTGCTCTGGGGTTCGATCGTGTCGGCGGTGTTTGCTGTGATCGTGGCCACTCAGGTGTTCGCCAGCGACGTGGTGCAGTACTTCCGCGTCGGCAACAAGGGATCGGTCAGCGGCTTCGACTTCAACCTCTCGTTTGCGCTGTTTGCGATCGGCCACCTCGTCGGCCTCTCGGTCGGTATCGCAATGTTGATCGGCGCGCTGATCGGCTGGGGCTGGGGTGTGCCGCATTATTCGTTGATGGGTGATCTCACCGCCTCGGTGGCGGATCTCGCCCAGGGCACCTGGAGCCACAAGGTGCGCTTCGTTGGCGCCGGCGCCATCGGCGTTTCGGCGATCTGGACGCTGGCGAAACTGGTAAAGCCAGTGATCAGCGGCCTGGCGAGTGCCATGGCGGCGTCGCGTGTGCGCAAGGCCGGCAAGGCCGACACGTTGCCGCGCACCGAGCGCGACATTCCGATCGGCATCGTGGGCCTGATTACCGTCGTCTGCTTCCTTCCGATCGGCTGGCTGCTCGGCTACTTCGGCACCACCAGCGGCCTTGGCGACCACGTCGGCGTGCTTGCCATCGGCGGCGTGGCGTTCGTGGTGCTGATGGGCTTCTTCGTTTCCACCGTGTGCGGCTACATGGCCGGCCTGATCGGTTCGTCCAACAGCCCTCTGTCGGGCGTGGGCATTCTGGTGGTGATCGCGGCGGCGCTGCTGCTGGTCGCGTTCGTGAAGCCACATGTCGGTCCGGAAGAGGGCAAGGCGCTGGTGGCGTTCGCGCTGTTCATCACGTCGGTTGTATTCACCGTGGCGGCCATCGCCAATAACAACCTGCAGGATTTGAAGACCGGTCAGCTCGTCGATGCCACGCCGTGGCGCCAGCAGGTTGCGCTGGTGGTGGGCGTGGTGGCTGGCGCAGCCGTGATTCCGCCGGTGCTGGACCTGCTCAACAAGGCCTACGGTTTCGTGGGTGTCCCTGGTGCGGGCGCACATGCGCTGCCGGCACCGCAGGCTGGCCTGATCTCGGCGCTGGCGCAGGGCGTGATCACCAACAACATCGACTGGAGCCTGATCATCACGGGCATCTGGATCGGCGTGGCGATCATCCTGATCGACGAAATCCTTCGCCGCACCACCAAGCGCATGAGCATGCCGCCGCTCGCCGTGGGCCTGGGCATCTACTTGCCCACGGTCAGCACGTTGATGGTGGTGGTCGGTTCGATCGTGGGCTGGTACTTCGACCGTCGCGCGGATCGCTCGGCCAAGCCGGAGACCACCAAGCAGCTCGGCGTGCTGCTCGCCTCGGGCCTGATCGTGGGCGAGAGCGTGATCGGCGTGGTGATCGCCTTCATCGTTGGCTTCTCGGGCAAGGCCGCGCCGCTGGCGTTGGTTAGCGAGAGCTTCGCGGGCGCTGCCCAATGGATCGGCGGCATCGCCTTCGCGGCGGTCGTGTTCGTCATGTACCGCTGGGTAGCCCGCATGGCCAAGGGCCTGAACAAGGCGTAATGCCAGGGTTGCGGCCGGCTGACGCGGCCGCAACCTAGTGTCATCTCCCCGTGCCACGATCGAACAGGAGATAGCCGCGACAGGCTATCCTAAGCGGTCGCAGATAACGTACTGCGCGCTGGGTATGTGGAGGCGTTGAACGCGTGGTGGAGCAGAGTGGGGCAAACGCCTCGATTTCCGGTGAGGTGATGACTCGTCCTGGCCTGGCGGCCCGGTTGCGTCGCCTTGCCGGTCCGCTGCTTTCCGTCGCCATGCTGTGCCTGGCGCTGTGGGCGCTGCACCGCCTGGCCAGCGAGGTGAGCTACCGCGAGGTGGCTCGCTACGTCCACGGCCTGGAAAACCACCGCATCGCCTTGGCGGTGCTGCTCACCGCGGGCAGCTACGGGATGATGATCCTGTACGACTGGTTCGGTCTCGCCACGATTGGCAAGCGCCTGCCCGGACCGCAGGTGAGCCTGATCTCCTTCATCAGCTACGCCTTCAGCAATGCGTTGGGCATGGCGCTGCTGATCTCCGGGTCCATCCGCTACCGCTTCTATATCCAGGCCGGGCTCACCACCGCCGAAGTGGCGAAGGTGGTGGTCTATACGACGCTTAGTTTCTGGCTGGGCCTGTGTGCGCTCACGGGCGTGACGCTGCTGTTGGTGCCAGTGCCGCCTTCGTTGCCATTGGCGAGCCTGCGATTGCCGGTGGCGGCCGTGCTTACGCTGGTGCCGCTGCTGTGGCTGGTGGGCGGAAAGCTGCTGGGCCGCCCGCTGCGCCTGTGGCGCTGGCGCGTGAACCTGCCGTCGCCTCGGGTCGCGGCGCGCCAGATCCTGGTGGGCGCGATCGACTGGGGCCTCGCGGCCTACGTGCTCTACCTCTTGATGCCCAATGCCGTCGATACCGGTTTCGGGCACTTCCTCGCGATTTTCGTGCTGGCGCAGATCGCCGGCCTGGTGAGCCACGTTCCCGGTGGCCTGGGCGTGTTCGAGGCGGTGATGCTCGCGGGCTTCGGCGCGGCGGGCAACCAGGGGCTGGAGGCGCCGATCCTCGGTGCGCTCGCCGCGTATCGCCTGATCTACTACTTCCTGCCGCTGTTCGCCGCCACCCTGGTGGTGCTGTGGCGCGAGGCGCGCGGCCTGCGCCAGAAGGCTTTGCTGGCGCCGTGGTTCACGGGCCTGCTGCCGCCGTTCTTCGCCGGTCTCACCATGGTGTCGGGCGCAGTGCTGCTGTTCTCCGGCGCCACGTCGGCGTTGCCGGCGCGCATGGCGATCCTGCGTGATGTATTGCCGCTGGCGGTGCTGGAAGTCTCGCACTTCCTCTCCAGCGTGGTCGGCATGATGCTGCTGATCCTCGCGCGTGGCCTGCAGCGGCGCCTCGATGCAGCCTATGTGCTCACGCTGATCCTGCTGGTGCTCGGCGCCGTGCTGTCGCTGCTCAAGGGCATCGATTACGAAGAAGCCACGCTGCTGTCGCTGCTGGCGCTGGCGCTGGCACCGGCACACAAGCTGTTCTATCGCCGCGCGTCGATGTTCAGCGCGAGCTTCTCGTGGGGTTGGATCATCGCGATCGTCGCGGTGCTGGTCTGTGCCGGCTGGCTGGTCGGCTTCAGCTACAAGCACGTGGAATACAGCAACAACCTGTGGTGGGAGTTCAGCTTCTACCACGGTGGCGCTCCGCGTGCGCTCCGCGCCTTGGTCGGTGCGGCGGCGGCTGGCTTGCTGTTCGCGCTGGCCAACCTGATCCGGCCCGCACGCCCGCATCTGCTACTGCCCGGCGAGCCGGATCTGCAGAAGGCGCTGCCGCTGATCAAGCAATACAACTCGGCACAGGCGCATCTCGCGCTGATGGCCGACAAGACGCTGCTGTTCGACGCCGAAGGCAAGGCCTTCATCATGTATGACGTGGAGGGCCGCAGCTGGGTCGCCATGGGCGATCCGGTGGGTGAGGACGAAGAGGCGCGCCGCGAGCTGGTATGGAGTTTCCGCGACCTGTGCGAGCGTTCCGGTGGCTGGCCGTTGTTCTACCAGGTGCGGCCGGAAGACCTGGACCTCTACCTCGAGGTCGGCATGAACCTGATCAAGATCGGTGAGGAAGCGCGCGTGCCGCTGGCCGAGTTCAACCTCGACGGCAAGTCCAAGAAGGTGCTGCGCAACACCATCAACAAGCTCACGCGCGAAGGCATGCGCCTGGAGATCATCCCGGCCGAAGCGGTGCAGGCGATGCTGCCGCGGCTCAAGGCGATCTCCGATGCGTGGATGCGCGACAAGGGCGTGCGCGAGAAGGGCTTTTCGCTGGGCACCTTCGACCCGACCTACCTGCAGCGCACGCCGATGGCCCTGGTCTGGCAGAACGATCAGCTCGTCGCGTTCGCCAACCTGTTCCTCACCGACAGCAAGGAAGAAGCGTCGCTCGACCTCATGCGCCATCTGCCCGAAGGCACGGCCGGCGTGATGGACTTCCTCTTCATCGAGCTGATGCAGTGGGCGAAGGGCGAGGGTTACCGCTGGTTCAATCTCGGCATGGCACCGTTTTCCGGCCTGCAGAACCGGCGCAGCGCGCCGTTGTGGAGCCGTCTTGGCGCGATGCTGTTCGGTCGCGGCGAGCGCTTCTACAACTTCCGCGGCCTGCACAAGTACAAGGACAAATTCGATCCCGTGTGGGAACCTCGTTACCTCGCGGTGCCTAACGGCATCGCTCTGCCGCTGGTGTTCGCCAACGTGGCGAGCCTCATTTCCGGCGGACTCTCTGGCATGGTGCGCCGTTGAAACGACTCTGGAAGTGGATTGCGCTGGTCGTCCTGATCGCTGCCGGCGTCGGCCTGTGGGCCTGGCAGCCGTGGCATCACGCGACCTTGGACGAATCGATCGTGGCGGTCCCGGCCAAGCCGGGCGTCACGCCGCTGACGGGCCGGGAAGACGTGGTGGCCGTGTTCTATTCCGGCGACGGCGGCTGGCGCGACCTCGACCAGTCGCTCGGCAAGATCATCGCCTCGCACGGCATCCCTGTGGAAGGCATCAGCCTGCTGCAGTACTACTGGCGCGAGAAGAGCGCGGACGAGTCGGCCGCCGATCTCGATGCGTTGATCGCACGCCTCGTTGCGTCGGGTGAGAAGAAGCGTATCTGGCTGATCGGTTTCTCGTTCGGCGCCGACGTGCTGCCTTCCATCGTCGACAAGCTCAGCCCCGAAGGGCGCGCGCGCATCGCGCAGATCGTGATGCTGTCGCCCAGCAAGGACGTCAACTTCGAGATCGAAATGGAAGGCTATATGCGCGAGGGTTGGTGGAAGACCCACACGCAGGATTTCTTCCAGTGGCTCAATCCGGTGAAGCATTACGAAGCCCGCGGGCCGCTGCTGGCACTGGATGGCCATCCGCCGGTGGTCTGCTACTACGGTCTCGATGACAAGGACGAGACCATTTGCGCCGAACCGGATCTCCCTGCGTGGATCAAGGTCTATGCGAAGAAGGGCGACCATCACTTCGACTACAACTACGAAGGCCTTGCGCAGCAGATGATCCAGGATCTGCCGGCACACTGAGGGCTTGCCCACCGTTGCAGGAGCGCACCCAGTGCGCGATCGCGGCACGACCGATCGCCTCTGCGATCGCTTGTCGCTTAACGTCAATGGCGAGACATCGATCCAGGCTCATCGCGACTGGGTGCGCTCCTACAGAGAAGGGCCGAGCCAATCGAGTCATCACAAGCGACGAGCCTTGCGTTACATTGGCTACTGTTCTGACGCAAGGCTGGCCTTCGCGCTGCGCACTTCGTTGATGTCGTGGTGGGGAGCCATGGGCTGATGGAACGGATGTCTGTACACGCGGAACGCAACAGTGGCATCGACCTGCTGCGCGGGTTTTCGATCCTGCTGGTGGTGCTGCACCACATCGGTTTGCGCATTCCGCTGAAGAAGACCCTGCTGGCTGACGTATTGCCGGCAAGCCTGCTGCGTGCGCTGAATTTCAACGGCTACGAAGCGGTCTTCATCTTTTTCGTCATTTCCGGATTCCTCATCACCCGCCATGCACTTCGGCGCGACGGCGCGCTGGCACGGATCGATTTGCGCGGTTTCTACGCGCGTCGCTTCTCCCGCATCGTGCCGTGCCTGCTGTTGTTGGTTGCAGTGCTCAGCGTGCTGCATTGGCTCGGCGTCGACGACTATGTGATCAAGCGGGAAGGACAGTCGTTGCCGCGGGCCATCGTGGCGGCGCTGGGCTTTCACCTGAACTGGTACGAAGGCGTGACCGGCTATTTGCCCGGCAATTGGGATGTGCTGTGGTCGTTGTCGATCGAAGAGGTGTTCTACCTCGGCTTCCCGCTTGTTTGCCTGCTCACGCGCCGCACGTGGGTCCTCGTGCCGATGCTGCTCGTGCTCGCGCTTTCATTGCCATGGACACGCGCGGCGCTCGCAGGCAACGAGATATGGCAGGAAAAAGCCTATCTGCCCGGCATGTCCGGCATCGCCACTGGCGTGCTGGGTGCGTTGTTGGCACAGCGATGGAACCCCATGTCGCGTGGCGTGACTTGGTTGCTGTGCGTCTTCGGCATGACGGGTCTTTATCTGGTGATGGTCGAAGGCTCGTGGCTTTGGCACCTCATCCACAACGGCTACATGCTGGTGTTGACGGGAGCGTCGCTTTGCCTGGTGTTGGCGAGCCATGGCGCGGCCACTTCGGATGGACATCGCCCGCTGCGTTGCTTTGGTTGGTTGCGATCCTGGGGACGGCTCAGCTACGAGATCTACCTCACGCACATGTTCGTGGTGTTCGCCGTGGTGCGGCTGTACAAGGCGGTCGATGGCGACGCTGCGTTGGGTTTCCTGTGGTACTTGCCAGCGTTGCCGTTGTGCTGGCTGTTGGGTGTATGGGTAGAGCGTTACGTGTCGACGCCAGCCGAGCGCTGGTTGCGCGCGCGGATGCTGGGCGGGACGACCGTGCCGGTTGCCGCCGCCGCTTAGCATCTCAAAGCTCCATCAGGTCGTGGCCCACGACCAGTCGTCCTTTGAAGTGCGGCGACACCGCATCGCGCCACACCTCGTCCGGCACCGGCGGATTGCCGCCCGGGACGAAATGGTTGAGCACCAGTGTCTTCACGCCAGCCTCGGAAGCGATGCGGCCGACCTGCTCGGTGGTGGTGTGACTGGCAAGCAGGTGTTCGCGCAGTCGCGCCGCGTTCGGTTCGGTGCCGATCAACTGCTCCAATGCGGGCAGGTACATCACTTCGTGCACCAGCACGTCAGCACCCTGCGCGAGCTTGATGAGGTTGTCCGAGGGGCGTGTGTCACCGGAGAACACGATGCTGCGGTCAGGACAATCGAAGCGATAGGCGAAAGCGGGCGTCACCGGTGGGTGCTGCACCAGTGCCGCGGTGACCTTCACGCGTTCGTCGTGCATGACCAGACCGGGCTTGGTCAGGTCGTGCGGCACGAGCAGCGGGGCGAGCGGCGGGCGACCTTCGTCTTCCTCGCGAATGTGGATGTCGAGGGCATTCATCGCGAGGAACTGCCGCGTCATGTCCGCCAGCGGCGGCGGTCCCCACAGATCCACGCGGGTATGCAACGGACCTGACCAAGCCAGCCACGGCAGGTTGCCGATGTCGGCGTTATGGTCGGAATGCTGATGGGTGATGAAAATGTGGCGTAGCGCGCCGAGATCCAGGCCCGCCTTCACCATCTGCCGCGCCACGCCGTTGCCGCAGTCGATCACATAGATCACGCCGTCGACCACAATGGCGTTTGCTGGTGCGGCGCGGTCGGGTTTCGGAGTTGGGCCGCCGGCTGTGCCGAGCAGGATCAGGCGGGAGCGGTGCGCGGGTTCGGCGGGCAGGCGCCATGGAGACAGTGCGCCCGCGGCGAGGGCAAGGCCAGTCGCCTGCAGCAGACGGCGGCGCGATGGGCGGAAGTCGGTGCGGAATGCCATGGCCAACGATCGTCCGGGTGGGGCGTCAGTATGGCAAGGGTGGTTGGGGCGTGTGTGTTGGCGTGTGCGAGTGTTCTTGCGGAGGGGTTTGGGCACTGAGGCGAAAGGCTGTCGCGCACTGGGTGCGCTCCTACAGAGGTAGGTGGCTCGATCGCGAGCACCCGCCCCTCACCACCGTAAAGGTGGCAATGCCCCGGCCCTCTCTCCCACGGGACTACCTTCGGGTCGCCCGGAGAGCGAGAGGGGGAAAGTGCGGCACCTATGGATCTCCTCGCAAGGCAACGAAGTTGCTTTAAGTCCTCTTTGTATCGGCGCGTTGCGGTGTATCGGCGCCGTGTGAGGTAGTAACGAGCGCATCCTGGCTGGCCTCGGTCGTCCGACGCTTCTATCCCTCGTATCGCTACGAGCCTTGGCTTTGTAGGCCGTTTTCTTTGGGTTACTTTTTGACGCGAAGCTAATCCCGTGGGACTTTGACTCCGGGCTGACGCCCTCCGCCCTTCCTTGCTCCTCAAAGCCGGCGCCATTCATGGCGCCTCCCCGCGTGCGGGCCGGCTTCGCCGTTCGCACGCAAAGAACGCGTGCGTGGGCCCGCAAAAGATAAAGTGACTCGAGCTTCCCACGGGACTAGCTGCGCGTCGTCCCATGGGAACTAGCTTCGCGTCGTCCCACGGGGACTAGCTTCGCGTCGTCGGCAGGAGATCGAGACGCCCGCCGTGCCCCACAGGGACTCCCTTCGGTCGTAGGCGGCCCGTTGGCGGTAACGCGACAACCGTAGAAAGACGCTACTGGGCGACGCGCGTCGCGCTCCATCCGGCATGCGCGGAGACGATATGTCGCCCGATCTAGCGGTATTGGTTGATCGTGTCGCGCAACTCGATCGCCGCCGCACGCGCCGCTTGCGCGAAGTCCTCGCCATTGCCCGCATAGAGGATGGCGCGCGACGAGGAGATCATCAGCCCCGTGCCATTCGCACTGCGCCCGTGCTTGAGCACTGCCTCCACATCACCACCCTGCGCACCGATACCCGGCACCAGCAGCGGCATGTCGCCGACGATGGCGCGCACCTTGCCGAGTTCTTCCGGCCACGTTGCACCGGTGACCAAGGCGCAGTTCCCATGGCCGTTCCAGTCGCGGGCGATGGTCTCGGCCACGCGCAGGTACAGCGGCAGGCCACCGCAATCGAGTGCCTGGAAATCTGCGCCGCCCGGGTTGGACGTACGGCACAGCAGGATCACGCCCTTGTCGGCGCGATCGAGAAAGGGCTGGATGGAATCGCGACCGAGATACGGGTTGAGCGTCACCGCATCGGCGCCATAACGCTCGAACGCTTCGGTGACGTAGTGCTGCGCCGTGCTGCCGATGTCGCCGCGCTTGGCGTCGAGGATCACCGGTACGCCGGGATGCTTGTCGTGGATGTGCGCGATCAGGCGTTCCAGTGCGTCTTCCGCGCGCAGTGCGGCGAAGTGTGCGATCTGCGGCTTGTAGCTGGACACCACGTCGGCGGTCGCATCGACGATGTCGCGACAGAACTCGAACACGGCATCGGCGCGACCCTTGAGGTGCGCCGGGAACTTTGCGGGTTCCGGATCGAGGCCGACGCAGACGAGGGAGTTGTGGCGGGCCCATGCCTGTTGCAGGGATTGCATGAAGTGCATGGTCGGTCTCCTTGCCTCGGTCCAATCCCTCTCCCCTCCGGGGAGAGGGCAGGGTGAGGGGCCAATCTTGCGATGTCGCTGAACTGTTGTGTGGTTCTTGGAGACCGGGGTCAGCGTGACCCCTCACCCCAACCCTCTCCCCGGAGGGGAGAGGGGGCAAAACGGCGTTACGCCAGCTTCTTGTACTTCACGCGATGCGGCTTGGCAGCTTCGTCGCCGAGACGACGCTTCTTGTCCGCCTCGTACTCGTTGTAGTTGCCCGGGAAGAATTCCACGTGCGAGTCGCCTTCGAACGCGATGATGTGCGTGGCGATGCGGTCGAGGAACCAGCGGTCATGCGAGATGACCACCGCGCAGCCCGGGAATTCGAGCAGCGCGTCTTCCAGTGCGCGCAGGGTTTCCACGTCCAGGTCGTTCGACGGTTCGTCGAGCAGCAGCACGTTGCCACCCTGCAGCAGGGTCTTGGCCATGTGCAGGCGACCGCGCTCACCGCCGGACAACTGGCCGACGATCTTCTGCTGGTCGGTGCCCTTGAAGTTGAAGCGGCCGATGTACGCGCGCGACTGGATTTCGAAGGTGCCGATGGTGAGGATGTCCGAACCGCCGGACACTTCCTGCCACACGTTGTTCTTCGGATCGAGCGCGTCGCGCGACTGATCGACATAGGCGAGCTTGACCGTGTGGCCCAGCTTCACCTCACCGGAGTCGGGCTGCTCCTTGCCCATGATCATCTTCATGAAGGTCGATTTACCGGCGCCGTTCGGGCCGATCACGCCGACGATGGCACCCGGCGGGATCTTGAACGACAGGTCTTCGATCAGCACGCGATCGCCGAACGCCTTGTTGACGTTCTTGAACTCGATCACTTCCTGGCCCAGGCGCTCGCCCGGCGGAATGAAGATTTCATTGGTTTCGTTGCGGCGCTGGTACTCGACCGAGTTCAGTTCTTCGAAGCGGTTGAGGCGCGCCTTGCCCTTGGACTGACGGCCCTTGGCGGCCGAGCGCACCCACTCAAGTTCCTTCTCGATCGCCTTCTGGCGCGACTTTTCCTGCTGGGCTTCCTGCTTGAGGCGCTGGTCCTTCTGCACCAGCCACTCGGTGTAGTTGCCCTTCCACGGAATGCCGCGGCCGCGGTCGAGCTCGAGGATCCACTCGGCGGCGTTGTCGAGGAAGTAGCGATCATGGGTGACCGCCACCACGGTGCCCGGGTAGGTCTGCAGGAACTGCTCCAGCCAGTCCACGGATTCCGCGTCCAGATGGTTGGTGGGCTCGTCCAGCAGCAGCATGTCGGGCTTGGACAGCAGCAGGCGGCACAGCGCCACGCGGCGCTTTTCACCACCGGACAGCGGGCCGATCTTGGCGTCCCACGGCGGCAGGCGCAGCGCGTCGGCGGCCACTTCCAGCTGGCGCTCCAGCGCGTGGGCGTCGTTCACCGCGAGGATGTTTTCCAGCTGTTCCTGTTCCTTGGCCAGCTTGTCGAAATCGGCGCCTTCCTCGGCGTAGGCGGCGTAGACCTCTTCCAGGCGCTTCTGTGCGTCCAGGACGACAGAGACGCCTTCCTCGACCGCTTCGCGCACGGTCTTCTCGGGATCCAGTTCCGGCTCCTGCGCGAGGTAGCCGATCTTGATGCCCGGCTGCGGGCGGGCTTCGCCCTGGAAGTCCTTGTCGACGCCGGCCATGATGCGCAGCACCGTGGACTTGCCCGCGCCGTTCAGGCCCAGCAGGCCGATCTTGGCGCCGGGGAAGAAGCTGAGCGAGATGTCCTTGATGATCTGGCGCTTCGGGGGAACGATCTTGCTGACCCCGTTCATGGTGTAGATGAATTGCGAACTCATTGAGCCTCCGGCGGCGTGCACGACACCTGCCGGCAGGGCTGGCGGTGCGTCAGAGTGGGTATCAAACCTTGCATTATAGCGGGTCGGAGCGGCGTCCCGGTGACCGCCGCGTCCCTGGTTGGCGACCATTTCGCCCCAGACCCGCCTGCCGTCGCCCCCTAAGGGGCCGATTCCGCTTCCACGCTGGCCTTTTCCTCGGGAGAAGGCCCATGACAGGGACGGGCGTGCTGGCGGCCCACACCGCGTTGCGTTGGGCGGCGGCGTTGGACCATCGGGTGGCGCGGTGGGCGACGCGACGCGGTCGACTCGCTGTCGTTCTACATGAGTTCGTGTGCTTCGGAATCAAGCAGGCCCGAGCATGCCTGTTCGGCGGCTGCATGCTGGCGCTGCTGCTGACCACCTGGGCGTGGTACCCGACGGACGCGTGGCTGGCACGCTACGACTTCCTGGTACTGGCGGCGCTGGCCCTGCAGGTCGTGCTGATCGCGGCCGGGCTGGAGAGCCGGGACGAGGTCCGCGTGATCTTCGCCTTCCACGTGGTCGGCACGGCGATGGAAGTGTTCAAGACCGCCATGGGCTCATGGGTCTATCCCGAATCCTCCGTGTTGCGCATCGGTGGGGTGCCGTTGTTCACAGGTTTCATGTATGCCGCGGTGGGCAGCTATATCGCGCGCGCCTGGCGGCTGTTCGATTTTCGCTTTGTACGGCATCCGCCGTTCGCTGCGACGGCGTGGTTGGCGCTGGCGATCTACGTGAACTTTTTCACGCATCACTTCCTGCCGGATGCGCGCTGGCTGTTGTTTGCGGCGCTGGCGTGGCTGTTCGGTCGCACGTGGATCCTGTTCCGCATTCGCCATGTGCATCGGCGCATGCCGTTGCTGCTCGGCTTTGTACTGGTGGCGCTATTCATCTGGCTGGCGGAGAACGTAGGTACGTTTGCGGCCGCGTGGCGTTATCCGACGCAGCGGCACGGCTGGGCCATGGTCCCGCTCGGCAAGCTCGGTGCGTGGTTGCTGTTGATGGTGATCAGCTACGTGATGGTGTCCGCGGTGGCGCGAAGGCATCAGAGATGCGTTGTGGGAGCGCACCCTGTGCGCGACAACCGGTCGTAGCGGTGACCTGCAAGACCGCGGTCGCGCACAGGGTGCGCTCCCACAACAAGAGCCACGTGCCTCAGCGCTCGCTGTCCAGCGACGCCATGCCTTGCGTGTTGTAACGGTCGCCGGCGGCGACGCCGGGTGGGAAGGCTTTGTCGAGCGTGGCGAGGTCGTCCGCGGTGAGCACGATGTCCAGCGCACCCAGGGCTTCGCCGAGTCGTTCGCGGGTACGCGAGCCGACCAGGGGCACGACGTCCTCACCTTGCGCCAGCACCCAGGCGATCGCGACCTGCGCGACGCTGCAGCCTTTGATCGACGCAAGATTTTGCAGGGCGTCGACCAGCTTGAGATTGTGCGCGAGGTTATCGCCCTGGAAGCGCGGGCTGTGCGTGCGGAAGTCGCGCGTGTCGGTCTGCTTGTCCTTCGACCAGTGGCCGCTGATGAGTCCGCGTGAAAGCACGCCGTACGCAGTGATGCCGATGCCGAGCTCACGGCACACCGGCAGGATCTCCTTCTCGATGCCGCGCGAGATCAGCGAGTACTCGATCTGCAGGTCCGACACCGGCATCACCGCGTTGGCGCGCCGAATGGTTTCGATCCCCACTTCGGACAGGCCGAGGCTGCGTACGTAGCCGGCCTTCACCAGGTCGGCGATGGCACCGACGGTCTCTTCGATAGGTACCTGGGGATCGAGGCGGGCAGGGCGGTAGATGTCGACATAGTCGGTGCGCAGACGCTGCAGCGTGTAGGCCAGCGCGGTCTTCACCGCGGCGGGCCGTGCGTCGTAGCCCAGCCAGTCGCCCGCCGGGCCTCGTTGTGCGCCGAATTTCACGCTGAGCTGGTAGCTGTCGCGCGAACGGCCGACCAGCGCCTCACCGATCAGCATCTCGTTGTGGCCCATGCCGTAGAAATCGCCGGTATCGAGCAGGGTGATGCCGGCGTCCAGCGCGGCATGGATGGTGGCGATGCTCTCGTCGCGATCGGTCGCGCCGTACATGCCGGACATGCCCATGCAGCCGAGGCCGAGGGCGGACACCTTGGGGCCGTGCTGGCCGAGGGGGCGGTTCTTCATGGGGAACTCCGCGGGGTGGGGTTTCCCATGGTGCACGGGAGAGGTGTGTATGCCATGTGCCGGTGCGTTCGTTGGGCGCTTGCGTGCGTCTGATTTTGGCGGCAAGGCCGTTTGCCTCAGTCTGCTTCCCCGGCTGCTTCACTTTCTTTTGTGGGAGCGCACCCTGTGCGCGACAGCCTTTCGCGCCGGTCTTCACTCTCATCACTCGGCTCAGGCCGTGGCGCTTCACAACAGCCGAAAGCTGGCCATCCAGTTCTATTGGTCTTCGGATGTGGCGATATCGCCAGGTTGCCGCTTACGCAGCGGGCGTTTCGATCGTCTGCCGACGCTCGAGTCACTTTTCTTTTGCTGGCCCACGCACGCGCTCTTGGCGTGCGAACGGCGAAGCCGGCCCGAAGGGCGGAGGGCGCCAGCCCGGAGTCAAAGAAAAGTAACCCAAAGAAAACGGCCT
>Ga0209674_100441_pt1 | contig 19236 bp, 15 predicted proteins | sample AraplaCvi_mMS_r2_FD_184279 | JGI IMG/M metagenome (GOLD analysis project Ga0209674, IMG submission 184279) | Arabidopsis root microbial communities from North Carolina, USA - plate scrape CL_Cvi_mMS_r2 (SPAdes) (version 2) | ecosystem: Host-associated > Plants > Roots > Endosphere | place: USA... | reverse complement strand
CCGGCGATGAACCAGGTACGCGCCGGGAAATTATCAGCTACATAGGCGTCCATGCCTTTGCGGTAGACACCGAGCTCACCGAAGCGGCTTGGGGGTTCCGGCAATTGCGCCAATACGCGATTCTCTGCGATCTCGGGCTTCTTCCACCAAGGCAGATGGTTGGCGCCAAGCATCGCGCAGATAGCAACCATCACGCCCATGATCAATGGCGTCCAGCGATTGATCTTCATAGCTAGAACCTGAAGTACAGGAAAGGGTTGAGCGTGGTGCTAGCCAGCAGCGCGCAGCACAGTACAAAGCCGACCAGCAGCAGAGTCACCGGCAAGCGGTGCACGTAACCTGTGTCGAGCCGCTCCTCAGCGATTCTCGGTGACCTAATGATACGTGCGCGTCCGGCCCGATCCAGCACCGACGAAAGGACTGGGAACGCGAATATCGCTCCGGCGACGTAGGCGACCAGCACCTCTGGGTTGACCAAAATGCGGAACTCGACCAGCCGCCTGGAGAAGTCCGACATGCTGAACATGCTGGCGAGAAACCGAGCACCATGCGCAAACCCATCCGCCCTGAAGAAGACCCATCCCACCATCACCACCAGGATCGTGTACAACCATCCGATCGCGGAGGGCAGGCGACGCAATTGGGCCCCAAGCCAGACCCGTTCATTAAGCAGGAAGAAGCCATGGAACAGCCCCCAAAACACGAAGTTCCAAGCCGCACCATGCCATAGACCGGTAAGGAAGAACACGATCAACAAGTTGCGCACTGTCGCGAATTGGCCCCCGCGATTACCTCCCAGCGGTATGTACACGTAGTCCCTGAACCAGAAGGACAGCGACATGTGCCAACGCCGCCAGAATTCGCTGATTGAGCGAGACGCGTACGGATGGTCGAAGTTCTTCGGGAAGGTGAAGCCCAACATGAAAGCCAAGCCAATCGCCATATTGGAATAGCCACAGAAATCAAAGTAGATCTGCAGCGTGTAGGCGAGGATTCCGGACCAGGCGACCAGACCCGACAAGTCACCGGATGGCAAGTTGAAGGCATAGTCAGCCATCGGTGCCAGGATATTGGCGATGAGCACCTTCTGGCATAGACCGACGATGAAGTACTGCAGCCCTAGTCCGAACCGATCATAGTCGTTGTGCCGGGAGACCAGCTCTTCGCGGATGTCCGAGTAACGCACTATCGGACCAGCAATCAGGTGGGGAAACATCAGGATGTAGGTCGCGAAGCGCGCGAGACTGTGCTCGATATCAGACCGATTGCGGTAGGTATCGGCCAGGTAGGAAATCAATTGGAAGGTGAAGAACGAAATACCCAGAGGTAGGCGTAGCCTCGCGTGGCCGAGCAGTTGGCTGCCAGCGAGCGAATTGACAATGTCCGCAACGAAATTCCCGTACTTGAAAATCCCCAACGTGCCGATATCGATTGCAACCGCGCCGACCAGCCACGCGACACGCACGGCCCCTACGCTGCCAACGATGCGCTTGGCCGCGAAGAAGTTCAACACGATCAGCCCGGCGAGCAAGAAGACGTAGGCGCCCTCTCCCCAGGTGTAGAACAGTACGCTTCCCAGCAGGAGGACTCCGGTCCTGAGGCCCGTCCCCAGGTAGATCGCCAGGAGGATTGGTATGAAGTAGCAGATGAAGATAATCGAGCTGAAGAGCATCGTCGCGTCCCGTGCAAAACATAGCGCCGGACCCGGCGCCACGTTCGATGCTTAATTGACAGTCAGAGTCTGATGGGTTGGGCACATCGCACTTGCGTCTGTCTCCAGTATGACCACGTCGTAAGTCCCAGCAGGTACCAGGTCAAAACTGGCATCGACCTGGTATCCGGCATGGCTGAAAGCCGGCACTTTGAAGTATTCCGCAACGTCCGGCCGATCCCCGCCGGTCTCGGCGTCCCGGACGAACCTCTTCGCGCCAGACAGAACTAGTTTGATCTTGCCCGGAACGCGCGCCGCAGCCTTATCGGTAGCAAAGCCGATCAGTTTGTAGGCAACACCCTTTGAGACCTTGTAACTGTTGGCAGCATCACCAGGATGCTGTGCGCCATCGCTTACGGAGATGACGTTCTCGAGGGAACAAACGTCGATGGTTCTAGTGGCCGCAGTTGAGGACGCCGCCGTATCTTCGACGAACTGGCTGCTCTGCGACGCCGTACTTGGGGCCGCCATAACGGATGAAGGACTGGTCGGTATGGCCGACTGGGAATTCTGCCCCTGTCCACTGCAACCTACGAGAAACAGCACCGCAACTAGCGGCACATTTGTTATCACGAGAGTTCGACGCTGAGACATTTGAAGCTCCATGTGCATCAATAATCCCCACCCAACTATTCGCTGGGCGGGACCGTGGTATCAGGGAGTCGCACAGGGCGGATCCGGGCTCAAGACGACGGCATTCTAAGCGAACGTATGCGACCGAGGATACCCTCAACGCCTTCGGTCCGTAACACGAACAGCAGCCGCCCACATAACGCCTTTCGATAGGAGTTGCTCTGTAGCGACCTCAACAAATGCGCCCCAAGCCCATGTCCCTGAAAGACAGTTGTCGGCGGATCAAGCAAACTCAGATATTTTTTTTTTCAATATCCGGATATTCGATCAGCGCTTGGGTTCGCATCCAGCCAAGTAGGCCCGGCCGTTGCGGCGTCGTGACAAACGGCTCTGGAAAAGCCGCCTGCAAATCCAGCCTGACGCGATATAGGCGGCGCTGCCAAGCGGCGATTGGAGTGCCGTCAGAATAGTTGGCATAGCACCATTTGATCTTGGAAATCGGATCCTCCTTGTCAAAACGGGTCTCGTCGGCGTACCACTGTACTAGTGCCGCGACCGAAGCGTTGCCGGTTGCATTCTTGTTCGCCATCACAGCGTGCGCCCCACTATCGAAACCGGTAAAATGGTAAAATCCGAGTGGCTCCGAATCGACCAAAAACCCTTCTTCGAGATTGCCCTCAAATTGACGCGTCGTAAGGTTCCAAGTAGCGACATTAAATCGACTATTCTTTAGAATTTTCACGCCATCAAAAAATGCCGGTGCGAAATCTACCCAGCGCTGATCGGTAAACAAACCATTAGGAATATCTGCGACACAAAAGTGATAAATACGATCAGCCCACCAGCTCGCAAAACGATTTCCTTCTACTGTATTGCGAACGCCAACGAATCCAAGGTTATAAATACCATGCTTGAGACTGCTGATCTCATTGTCGCGAATGGCCTCAATCGTCGCCTCGGGCTTGGTCTGGTGCGGGGTCAACGCGATATCGCCCAAATCTAGCTGCTGAAGCATGTCGTCCAGCCGCGAGAAAAGCACCATATCTGGATCGAAGTAGATCACCCGATCAACGTCCGCTCGCGCTAATAGCGTCTTGAGAACAAATGGCTTAATCGCCGTTGAAAGTTCGACGATGTCATGAAAAAATGTCCAACGCAGCCGATCTTCAATTGCAAGATCGCCAACAGCTAATACTTCGTCAATCCCCTCCTTGCGAGGATCGATATCTCCGCTCATCTCGTCTGACAGCGCCCAGACTATTTCGAATTCCGGGTGATATTGCTTAATTGACTTAATAAGCTTACGGACCTTTGGAAGGTAATTCACTGCTGAAGATGTGAATGCAACGGTTCTCATCAAAAACTCCTACGATTTTGCCTCCATCGCCAGATCAGATTCGCGACGAAGTTATGAATTTTCTGTCAAGGGTTTGGTGGAAATCGACGATTTCTTGCAAGGCGCAGCGAGCGTCAATCTTGGGAATCACCCGTCCAAGAGCGTACCTACTCACACGCTCAGCCGGAGCTCCCAGGTCGAACACCGCAAGCGGCAGATTCATGTGTATAAGCTCAGAAGTCACGTAAGAGAAGGTTTCCGGAATCACAGAAGGCAGAAACCCCACCGTGACCCCTTCTTTTTCAAGAATGCGCGCTAGATTTTCTGCCTTGTAGCGCCCCGTCTGTTTGAGGGAGGGTGAATTGGGTACGCCCTCGACGGATCCGACAACCACGATCCTCACATCCAGCGCCTCGCTATCGATGATCTCCACCATCTCGCGGATGATCTTGGCGCCTTTGGCGAAACTGATGTGGCCAACGACGCCAATAACCAACGAGCCACCAAATTCAGGCGACAACGCATGATCCTCAAGATAGTCGACCGTATGCGGTACGATCTTGACGCGGCATTGGTCAAGTGCAGGATAGGCTCTGCGAGCGATGTTTAGGGTGGACTCCGAGAACGCAATCACTTCGTCGGCGGCGTGAAGCAAGGCCCACCAGGCTTCACGCCAGCGCCGCTGGTCGCGATGTCGAATGAAAGACACGAACACGGTATCGTTGGCTGACAGGCAACTCTTGCATTTATCCAGCACGGGCACTCCACAGTAATTCCGATCCTGGTTGAGCAAGGTGAAGGACGGACAAACGAAATAGAAGTCGTGCAGCATCACTCGCAGTCTTACCCCCGCGGCCTTGCGGTCTAACACCCAGGCCATCACCGCCTCGGGATCATCGTACGAAACTAAGTTGTTGATGGTGATGCACTCAATATCCCTGCGAGACAATTCTGATAGCACATCCGATTCGCTCGAGTGCATTCGCGAGCTCGCACCGAATGTGCCACGCTGCTCCAAGTTATACGTGAGAGTCGCGATGTGCGGAGTGATCACTACGACCGGAACACCCTCAGAAACCAAATTGTCGACGAATTGCACCCGATAACGATTGGCGCCTCCACCCATAGCATGGTCAAAAATGATATTCCAGCGACGCGCTTGCTTGATCGCCCCAGCGAGACGAAGGTTGCGTAACCGTGTACGCCATGTGTCTCCGATCCGCTTGGCGAAAGCGATGCTCTTCCTGAATTCGACGCGCCTCCATTCAATCAGCGCCTTCTTAATCCGGATAGCCCAGCGCGCGCGCGCGCCCGATTTCACGGTATAGGCCACCGGAAAATCGGGAAGTGCAATTTCACCGAAAGAGCCGTCGGCAAATGCGGCACGCAGACACCCGGAGCTAAGGTTGGCACCATGGCGAAAACGAGCTGCCAGCAGAAAGCCGGAGCTCTCCGCCTGAGGAGAGTCGGGAAACGCAGCAGCCACGTCTGTGCGCGTGGTGCCATACGACAGAGTGATACGCTCCGTGACGCCGTCTTCATACGTCGCCATCAGGTCAACATGTTGCACGATATGCGCTGGGGAGAATAGCCATCCCCACCCAAAAATCCGATCCCCCCTTTGATATACGGAATCGAATGAGAACAGAAACTTCAGTGTGCCCACCATGCCAATATGCCCTCTTTCCCTGTGGCTCCGGCGGCGCATTGAACACAATACGCCAGGCTGTTCAGCCACTCCCTAACACAAGATAGCCCCGCATTGCTGCATTCCTGCCATGGCTCCATCTTATGCAATTCCATCCAATGGGACCTGATGCCCTTCAGGATATCACAGCAAGGTCCACGCTCTACCTCAAGAGCGTGTCTTTTCGATATTTTGCGTTAGGGTTTCAACGATGGCTAGCCGCTCTAAGGCGAGTAGCTCGACCTTGGCATAGGCCGCTTCCAGTTCCGTTACCCTAGCTGCCCACCCATGCAATTCTTCGAGCCGGCCAATCGCCAACGACCTTGCCTCATCTAATGCCTGATCGGTCTCCACAAGACGCGCGTTGATGCTACGCACCTCCTCGAGCCGAGCCTTCGCCAACGACTTTGCCTCGCCCAGTGCTTGGTCGGTCTCCATAAGACGCGCGTCGATGCTACACACCTCATCGAGCCGAGCCTTGGCCAAGAGCTCCAGACGCGCTATTGCCTGGTCCCGCTCTCCCAGACTCTCATTCAGCTCACCCAGTGCCTTTTCATAGCCGATCTTCTGCTCGAACTGCCTTGCACGCGAGTACTGAAGGATGTCGAGCAGCGCAACCGATGATGAGCTCAATCCCCCAATGAAACGATCAAGTACGCGCCTATAACTTTGCAAATCTTCCCATTTTGCCTTCCCAGGAAAAATCGAAGCAATAGTTCGATAAGCACCGATCGCCGCCTGCTCGATCTTCGGCAAACCGATTGGCATCCATCGCTTCCGACTCACCCGATGATGGCGATCATCGGCGTCCAGATAGCTATCGATTTCGCTGTGGGACCGTGCATTCTGCCCACTCATCAGATCGATGCCGAGCGACTGCGAAACGCGATCCATGCAACCGCGCCAATCTTTGAGCAGATCTTCATACCGGATCATGACGCGACGGTATCGCCGTGTGGCCAACTCCGACTCTGTGACATAACGGAGCCATAAAGCGTAGCCAAATTCGAGACTAACCCCGTCGCGCTTAGCCAATGACTGAGCAACCTCGGTAGGATGCCTCATCACGAAAAGGAACAAAGGCTCCACACCTTCCCGCGATAGTGCCTCGGTCCAAACCGGAATGACTCGACACAATCGCGGATCCTTCAGTGCCCACAATGGAGTATTGTCAAACTCGTGCTGCACCAGAGATTGAATCTCTGCAATTGCCCGATCTGCGCAATGAAATGTCTCCCAGTTATCCGGGAACCCTCGTATATCGTCCCACGATCTGTGCAAGCCAAGAAGCAGCCTGTCATTGATGTCGACCGCATCGGCATGCTCCCAAAACCCCTTGGTATTATCGTCCGCCGGATCAAGAAGATGCCCGCCCAAATCGACACCCAGGAGATTCAGAATCCGGGTAGTTGCAGACGTACCACTCCGATGCATACCAAGAACTAGCACCGCTTTTGCGGACTGCATAACAGTCACCTCAACAATCCCGATACCGGCCGCGATCGCCTTGTCTCACGTTCGGATAAAAAGAGCAGCGTGCACCCCACGCGGGTGACCCCAATCCCCCAAATCACGGGTCTGCCATTGCCCCCCGGCGAGATATACCAAATCCTCAAAACGATAATGATATGGGTCACGGTCAGCGTAAGATGTGAACCCGGCCGCTTCGTGCTTTCTCGGCTCAAACGATGGCACCGATGCGGGTAGAGGGAAATAAGTAGCGACGAACTTGCCACCTGGATTCAGTACCTCCGCCAACCGTTCGAGGCAAATCCTGATCTTGTTGAGCGATAGGTGGGTGAACACAGATTGAGCCAAGGCGAAGTCGAACTTGACACCAAACATTGAGGCGTCGAAGTTCTCGACACAGCGCAAGTTTTCCCGTGGCAACCGATCCTGCAGGCCAACTAACATTAACTCCGTATCATACCCAGCATCCAACAATTCCTGATGCATGTCGATGCCGTAATAGTAGGTTGGTCGCAGGTAGTTCACGAAATGGACACCTCCACGCAGGCAACCGCAGCCGATATCCAGCAAGCGGTGATCCTCGCTCAGGCCTTGCTTCAGTAGCAGATCGAATTGTCGCCGCCCCATGTCCTCCCACATGCCTCCAATCGCCTCGCGATGCGCTCCCGACCTAAGCGCGACACGAGCTTGGGGTGAGTAGTAGGGACTCTCAATCGATTCATTCGCCATGGGTCGAAACCTTTCGTTCTGAGTCGTGATTAACCATTTCGACGCGTTCATCGATCAACACTTCGTGAGTGTCAATACGTGACACGATCTCGAAGTCCACGATGCCAACCATGGTCCGCAGCGAATCCGGCATGACGCGGAACATGTCGATATCGATATGGCGGTGTAAATATTCCTCGGTATCGCCAATGCGCCCAACGACGCCAGCATTGACGAAGTAGGTTCCCGTAGCCAGCAGACAACGGAAGGTGAAACTGACCTGCAAGGACGAGCCATCGTCCACATAGTCAATTGCGGTAGATTGGTGAGCTGTAACCGCGCCGCCAATCTCGATCCCGGTGACGGTCTTGATCAACATGCCGAAACGAACCCCCGACGCCGCTGCCGAGAAATCCACCTGATATCGGTAAGTATATTCCGCACCAGCGACAAGAATGTTGACTCGGCGCCCAGCAGCATCGAGGATTTCCGGATGATGAATGCAGGCACCCCGACTGGGATAGCTGATTGTGCTTTGAGGCACCATGCCTGGCTCGAACTGAGCCAGAGTCACCTCTGGCTCCGATTCAGCCCCGCCGTCCCTTTGCTTGCCTATCCCTGAATCGCCGTCGCTTGTTATAACGGGGACAGTTCGCCCAGCCTCACCGAAAGCCTCGCGCTTGATCGACTGGCGGAATGCCTCCAGCTTGTCGGGCGGCGAGTACAACATTTTCTGATATCGCGACACGATGAACTTTGGGGAGCCCACGCTCAGCAACTCACCACGATCAAGCAGAATCGCCCTGTTGCAAAGCTCAGTCACCACGCTGGCCGTGTGAGACACGAATAGTATAGTTGCGCCACCTTCGCGGATCGCATTGATCCTGGCGAAGCATTTACGCTGGAAAGCCTCATCGCCTACCGAAAGCGCTTCATCCACAACTAGAATGTCGGGCGTGACATTGATAGCAACCGCGAAAGCGAGCCGCACATACATACCGCTGGAATAGCTTTTGACAGGCTGATCGATGAAGTCGCCGATATCAGCGAATGCGGCGATTGCGTCAAAGCGCTCGGCAACTTCAGTTCGAGTAAGCCCGAGCAAAGTACCATTGAGATAGACGTTTTCCCGGCCCGTGAAATCTGGATTGAAGCCAGCACCTAGTTCGAGCAATGCCGCGACACGACCATGCACCATGACCTCACCGGCGCTAGGGGTGAGCGTGCCGCAGATGACCTGCAGCAAGGTTGATTTTCCTGACCCATTACGGCCGACGATACCCACAGTTTCGCCGCGGCCGATGTTCAGATGGATGTCCCGCAGCGCAGTGAACTGCTTGTGCCATAGATGCTTTTTCGAGCGCGGGGCGAGCATCTGCATGAGCCGATGGTGCGGCTTGTCATATACAGGAAACGACTTGCTGACACCCGATATCGAAATGACCGCGTCAGAGCACATCGGCGAACCCCTTGCGCGTCAAGTCAAACCAGCTGCGTCCCAGATAAGCCAACGCAAGGGCGACCAGCGAATATCCTCCTAGGCCGAGCCAATTGGGTGCGACATCCCAAAGTGCCACGTTACGTGCCTGGTCAATAATGAAAGTTAATGGATTGAGTTCGAAGAACACGCGGTACTTTTCAGGTAGCGCGTCAACCGGCACTATCGCGGACGAGAGGAAGAAAAGCGCCGTGGACAGCACACTAGTCACCTGCGCGATATCTCTTAGGTAGACCCCCAGCGAGGCCAAGAACCAAGACATCCCCAAGGTAAACAGCACCAAAGGAGCCAACACCACGGGCAACAGGAAAGTATGCCAAGCAAGGGTGCCATCGATGAAGAGCTTTAGCGCAATGAAGACTACAAAATTCATGGCCAGATGAAACAACGCGGAAAGCACCATCGGCCACGGCATAATGTCTAGGGGAAAGACCAAGCGCTTCACAAAATTAGGGTTGCTTGTGACGAGCGTGGGCGACCGAATCAAGCATTCGGCGAAGAACCCATGGATGATCAAGCCAACGAACAGTATCACCGCAAAGTTGGACTCGCCGGATGGCGCCGTCGGCCAGCGACTTTTGAGTATGCTCCCAAATGCAAAGGTGTATACGCAAAGCATCATGAATGGGCTGATCAAAGACCAAAGCAGACCAAAACTGGCTCCGCGATAGCGACCAAGCACATCACGTTTAGCCAACTCTATTACCAGCGAGCGGTGATCGATGAAAGCGGAGATCGGCGAGAGCCAGCGTCGACTCCCAGAAGTCATGAACGAACTAGACATAGACAGTCGCCATCTGCTCCGAAGTTAAATTAACGCAATGCACCGGTCAGCTCCTGCATCAGGTCACTGATATTCTCAACACCTACGGAAAGCCGGATCAGTCCGTCACTAATTCCAAGCCTCTTGCGATTCGATGCAGGAACCGATGCGTGAGTCATGATCGCCGGATGCTCGATCAGGCTTTCGACGCCACCGAGCGATTCGGCCAGCGCGAACAGTTCGCAGCGTTCCAGCATGCGGCACGCCTTTTTCAGACCACCCTTCACCTCGATTGAGATAATGCCGCCGAAGCCATCCATCTGGCGTTTGGCCAGCGCATGCTGAGGGTGGCTCTTGAGACCGGGATAGATCACTCGCTCCACGGCCGGGTGCTTTTCCAGCCACTTCGCCAGTTCCAGCGCGCTTTCGCAGTGCGCCTTCATGCGCAGATGCAGTGTCTTCAGTCCGCGCATGGCCAGGAAAGAGTCGAATGGTCCGGCCACGGCGCCCACCGAGTTCTGCAGGAAGCCCATCTGCTCGGCCAGCTCCTTGCTCCGGGCGACCACAATGCCGCCGACCATGTCGGAATGGCCGTTGAGGTACTTGGTGGCCGAATGCAGCACCAGATCCGCACCGTATTCCAGCGGCCGCTGGATCATAGGCGAGCAGAAGGTATTGTCGACCACCAGGATCAGACCGTGTTTTTTCGCGAATGCGGCGACCTTGGCCAAGTCGACTAGCTTCAACATCGGATTGGTCGGTGTTTCGGCCCAGATCATCCGCGTGTTGGGCTTGAGCGCTGCCTTCATTGCCGCGGTATCGTTCAGATCGATGAAGCTGAAATCCAGCCCGGCCGAACGCCGCCGCACCTTTTCGAACAACCGGTAGCTACCGCCGTAAAGGTCGTCCATCGCGATGACATGGCTGCCCGAATCGAGTAGATCCAGTACTGTTGCCGCCGCGGCCAGGCCGGAGGCAAACGCAAAGCCGGCCGCACCACCTTCGAGATCGGCTACGCAGCGCTCGTACGCCATGCGGGTGGGGTTCTGGGTACGTGAATACTCGTAGCCTTTGTGCTTGCCGGGGCTTTCCTGCACGTAGGTCGAGGTAGCGTAGATCGGCGTCATGATCGCGCCGGTGCTGGGATCCGGATGCTGGCCGGCATGAATGGCCCGAGTTCCCATGCCGTATTGGCTACGCTTTGCAGCAGTTTTCATCGCTGTCCTGCAGCCCGCCAAGCGGGTCGCCTCATGATTATGAAGTTCAGCATCTTAGCTTTATATGCCGGCCGTTGCCGACTGATGTAAAACTTGGCGTTCATGTAGAAATAGGCAAACTGCAGCCTTTGCACGCCGAAACGCCTTGCCGACAGCCCACCGGTGCTTGGTCGACAAGGCAAGAACAGGCATCATTTGTCGTCTGCCGGACGGCGTAATTGCCTGGACCGCCTCCTCTACTGTCAAATCAAGGACGCACTTTGATGAACACGCCATCCCCAAGGACCAAAACATTGCTGGTCACCGGGGGCGCCGGCTTTATCGGTGCCAATTTCGTACTGCAGGCGGTGGCCGATGGCTTGCAAGTCATCAACCTGGACAAGCTGACCTATGCAGGCAATCTGGACACGCTCAGCTCGCTGAAAGAGGTCACTGCTCACACGTTCGTCCAGGGCGACATTGGCGATCGCGAGCTGATCGCAAAGCTGCTGTCCCAGCATCGTCCCGATGCCATCGTGAATTTCGCTGCCGAATCGCATGTGGATCGCTCGATCGACGGTCCCGCCCAGTTCGTACAGACCAATGTGGTCGGTACATTGGGCCTGCTGGAATGTGCACGCGATTACTGGCGCAGTCTCGAAGGTGCAGCTCGCGATACGTTCCGCTTCCTGCACGTGTCGACCGACGAGGTTTACGGCTCGCTTGGCGCCGAAGGCAAGTTCACCGAAACCACGCCCTACGCACCGAACTCGCCGTACTCCGCCTCGAAGGCGGCCTCAGATCATCTGGTACGCGCGTTCCAGCACACGTATGGCCTGCCCACGCTGACCACCAACTGCTCGAACAACTACGGCCCGTTCCAGTTTCCGGAAAAACTCATTCCGCTGATCATCCAGAAGGCGCTGGCCGGCGAGTCGCTGCCGGTCTACGGCGACGGCAAGAACATCCGCGACTGGCTGTTCGTGGGCGATCACTGCAGCGCGATCCGCCGCGTGCTGGAAGCGGGTCGCATCGGAGAGACCTACAACGTAGGCGGCAATGCCGAACGCGAGAACATCGCGGTGGTGAAGACGATCTGCGCGCTGCTCGACGCACGCCGCCCGCTGACCGATGGCCGCGCCCGTGAATCGTTGATTACCTACGTCAAGGATCGTCCCGGCCACGACCGCCGCTACGCGATCGACTCCAGCAAGCTGCAGAGCGAGCTGGGCTGGCGCCCGTCGCAGACGTTCGAAAGCGGTATCGCGCAGACGGTGGACTGGTATCTCGCCAACCAGCCTTGGAGCCAGCGCGTGCTTGACGGCAGCTATCGTATGGAGCGCCTGGGGTCATGAAGGACGGGATCATGAGCAACACGCAGAAGGGCATCATCCTCGCCGGCGGCTCCGGCACCCGGCTGCACCCGATCACCCGCGCGGTCAGCAAGCAGCTGCTGCCGGTGTATGACAAGCCGATGATCTATTACCCACTGGCCACCTTGATGCTGGCCGGTATCCGCGAGGTGTTGGTGATCAACACCCCGCATGAGCAAGAGATGTTCCAGCGCCTGCTCGGCGACGGCTCGCAGTGGGGCCTCGATATCCGCTACGCGGTGCAACCCTCACCTGACGGGTTGGCGCAGGCATTCACCATCGGCCGCGATTTCGTCGATGGCAAGCCGAGCTGTCTGGTGCTGGGCGACAACATCTTCTATGGCGTGGGCCTGACCGAAAGGCTGAAGCGCGCGTCGGCACGCGATCATGGGGCCACAGTGTTCGGCTACTGGGTGAAAGACCCGGAACGTTACGGCGTGGCCGAGTTCGATGCCGAAGGCCGGGTGATCGGACTGGAGGAAAAACCGACCCAACCGAAGTCCCATTACGCAGTGACGGGTTTGTATTTCTACGACGGCCGCGTTTGCGATTACGCCGCGGCACTGAAACCCTCGGCGCGTGGCGAACTGGAAATCACCGACCTCAACCGCTGCTACCTCGACGACAACTCGCTGCATCTGGAGCAACTCGGCCGCGGTTTCGCCTGGCTTGACACCGGTACCCACGAGTCGCTGATGGAAGCCGGGAGCTACATCGAGACGATTGAAAATCGGCAAGGGCTTAAGGTCTGCTGTCCAGAGGAGATCGCCTACATCAACGGCTGGATCAACGCCGAACAATTGTTGGCACTCGCCGCGCCGCTGACCAAGACCGGTTACGGTCAATACCTGGAGCAGCTGATTAAGCAAGGACAAGTACGATGAAAGTGATCGAAACCGCATTGCCCGGTGCATTGATCCTAGAACCGCAAGTGTTCGGCGACGCCCGCGGCTTCTTCTATGAGAGCTACAACGAGGCGAAGTACCTCGCTGCCGGTGTCGACCATCGCTTCGTTCAATCCAACGTCTCGCGCTCAGCCAAGGGCGTATTGCGCGGCCTGCATTACCAGTGGCCGAACCCGCAAGGCAAACTGGTCAGTGTGCTCGAAGGCGAGGTGTATGACGTGGCGGTGGATATCCGCCGCGGCTCGCCTACGTTCGGCAAGTCGGTGGGCGTAATGCTGACGGCCGACAACCATCGCCATTTCTGGGTGCCGGAAGGCTTCGCGCACGGCTTCTGCGTGCTGTCCGAATTCGCCACCTTCACTTATCAGTGCACCGCGCTGTACGACGCCAAGGCCGATGCCGGCATCCGCTGGAACGATGCCGACCTCGCTATCGACTGGCCACTGAGCGCGCCGCTGCTGTCGGACAAGGATGGCAAGACGCCGCTGCTGAAAGACGTCGCACCCGAGCGCTTGCCGATTTTCACGTCATGAGAATCCTGCTGCTCGGCGCCAATGGTCAGCTTGGCCGTACGTTCCTCGAGCACGCCGGCCAGATCGCAGGTGCAGAAGTCATCGCTGCCAGCCGCGACGGCGTGCTGACTACCGGCGGCTATGGCGAGGTCGCCGATCTTGCCGAACCAGCCAGCCTACCCGTCCTGCTCGACCGTGTGCAGCCCGACGTGATCATCAATACCGCCGCCTATACCGCTGTCGATCGGGCTGAGCAGGAGGAGGCGCTGGCCACCCGCGTCAACGGCGAAGCGGTCGGCATGCTCGGCGCATGGGCCGCGGCGCACGGCACCCTTGTGATGCATTACTCGACCGATTACGTATTCGACGGCGGCCAGTCGCAGCCGTATGCCGTCGAGGCGCCCACCGCCCCGCTGGGCGCCTATGGCCGCAGCAAGCTGGCCGGCGAACACGCATTGCGCGGCAGCGGTGCCGACCATCTGACGTTTCGCACGGCGTGGGTGTATGCCGCACATGGCCAGAACTTCCTGCGCACCATGTTGCGGCTCGGCGCCGAGCGCGAGGAACTGCGCGTGGTGGCCGACCAGCATGGCGCACCTACCGACACCACGCTGATCGTCAACGCCAGCCTGGTGGCACTCGCTTGCTGGCAACACGCCGATCCAGTACAGCGTCGGCAGCTCAGCGGCACTCATCATCTGGTCGCCAGCGGCGCCACCACCTGGCATGGCTTCGCCAGCGCGATCTTCGAGCAGGCCGCTGCGCATGGGCTGATCCAGCGGCAACCGCGCGTGATCCCGATCGCCAGCGCTGAATTCCCCACTCCGGCAGTGCGCCCGGCGTGGTCGCTGCTGGACAATCGCGGCTTCCAGCAGCATTTCGATTTTCCGCTGCCCGATTGGCGGCACGGTCTGAGTGATGTCATCCGCCAGCTGGCCACTTCAGGATCCTGAGTCATGTTGATACCCCTCATCCTCAGCGGCGGCAGCGGCACCCGGTTGTGGCCGGTCTCACGCAAGAATCTGCCCAAGCAATTTCTCGCGTTGGCCGGCAAGGGCACGCTGTTCCAGCAGACCATCTCGCGCACCCGCCAGCTGCCTGGCGTAGCGGCACCGATCGTGGTGGCCAGCGAGGATCATCGCTTCCTCGCCGCCGACCAGCTGCTGGAAGCCGGTATCGAGGACGCGACCATCGTGCTGGAGCCGCTGGCCCGCAACACCGCGCCGGCGATCGCGCTGGGTGCTTTGCAGGCGCTGCAGCGCGATGCCGACGCCGTACTGCTGGTGTTGCCGGCCGACCACCTGATCGGCAATACCACCGCCTTTGTCGACGCGGTGAAACAAGCCATGCCGCTGGCCGCGCAGGGCTGGCTGGTGACGTTCGGTATCCGGCCGGATCGTCCGGAAACCGGCTTCGGTTATATCCGTCGCGCCGAGGCGATCGGCAGCGATGGCTACCGGGTTGAGCAGTTTGTCGAGAAGCCTGGCCTGAGTACTGCCGAGTCGTATCTCGCCGATGGCGGCTACGACTGGAATTCCGGCATGTTCCTGTTCAAGGCCTCACGCTACCTGGAAGAATTGGCCGCGCACGCGCCGGCAATGCTTGCCGCCGTGCGCGAGGCGCATGCCAAGGCGTCCACCGATCTGGATTTCGTGCGGATCGATCGCGACGCTTTCGCGCAGGTGCCGGACGATTCGATCGACTACGCGGTGATGGAAAAGACTCGGCACGCCGCCGTGATTCCGGTCAGCTGTGCATGGAGCGACATCGGCTCGTGGTCGGCGCTGTGGCTGACCGGCGACAAGGATGCACAAGGCAATCTGCGCGAAGGCGACACGATGGCGATCGACACGCGCAACTCGTTATTGCGCTCACACGACCGCCATCTGATCGCCACCGTCGGCGTCGACGACCTGATCGTGGTCACCACGCCCGATGCCACTCTGGTGGCTCATCGTGATGCCGCGCAGGACGTCAAGAAGATCGTCGAGCAGCTCAAGGCTGCAGGACGCAGCGAGCATTCGCTGCATCGGGTGGTGCATCGGCCATGGGGCAGTTACGACTCGCTGGAAGCGGGTGAACGATTCCAGGTCAAACGCATCCAGGTCAAACCGGGCGCCAGCCTGAGCCTGCAGAAACATCATCATCGCGCCGAGCACTGGATCGTTGTCTCCGGCACCGCTGAAGTCACCTGTGACGACAAGGTGTTCCTGCTCGGCGAAAACCAGAGCACCTACATCCCGCTCGGCAGCAAGCATCGCCTGCGCAATCCCGGCAAGGTGGCGCTGGAACTGATCGAGGTGCAGTCCGGCAGCTATCTCGGTGAAGACGACATCGTGCGTTACGACGACGTTTACGGCCGCGCCTAAAAGCCGGTAGGAAATGGGAGTGAACTTGTAGGAGCCCGCTCGCGGGCGATGCTCCTGCTCTGATAGTTGGAGAAAAAAAGCACCGGCATCGCCCGCTAGCGGGCTCCTACATGACGCGAGGATCGGAGCGGACAGCGAGTGATGTTGAGAGTTTGCAGCTCTTTGGCGGCGGTCGCGGCAGTCTGTGTGCATGCATTCCTTTCCACTCAGCGGTCGCCAGGCCTTGCGTCGGGGGCGCGTTTCCATTCCCGGCCAGATTTATCTGCTGACGACCACGACGCGTCACCGGCGCCCGCTATTTGCGGATATCGCATCCGCACGGGCGGTTAGCCGGGTTATCTACTCGGCGTCTACCTGGAGGGATTCACGGCTGCTTGCATGGGTGCTCATGCCCGACCACTGGCATGGATTGCTGCAGCTCGGCGACGAGTCGCTGGGCCGGGTAATGAACCGCTTCAAGGGCGGAACCTCGCGGGTGTTGCACGTCGCGGGCAAGATGGAAGGAGCGCCCTGGGACCGCAGTTTCCATGACCACGCATTGCGTTCCGGCGAGGATGTGCGGAAGGTGGCGCGTTACATCGTGGCCAATCCGATACGTGCCGGACTTGTCGACAACGTACTTGGATACCCGTACTGGAATGCCGTCTGGCTAGAGTACGACCCGTCGACGTTGTTGTAGGAGCCCGCTGGCGGGCGAAGCTCTTGCTCTGATGGATGGAGAGATTCAGAGCAAGAGCTTCGCCCGCCAGCGGGCTCCTACCAATCCAGGCCGACCAATTCCGCTCGTGGCGCTCTGTCGCTCATCAAGCCTGCTTGCCCCTGCGAACGGTGATCGCCTCACCGGTGTAGTCGACGCCCTGATCCACCTTGGCATCGAAGTCCGTCGCCGCTGGCGTGGGACCGGAAATCCAGCGGATGTTGAAACGACGTGTCGACGGCATGCCCGGATAACTGCCTTCGCGCTTGCCGATGCTGAGCGTGCCGCTGGCCTCGTCGTAGCTGAGCGGGATGCGCGAGTACGCACCGTGCTCGTAGTCGTAGGTCGTGCCCTGATCCTCGTACAGCGAGAACGCGCCATCGGCGCCGGTGTAGACGGTCAGCGTGATCGGCGCGTCCGGCCTCTCGCCGGTGTACTGGCTCGCCGGGCCGATCGGCACGATGGCACCGGCGCGCACGAACAACGGCATGCGCTCCAGCGGCGCATCGGCCTTGATTGTGTTGCCGCCCTCGTAGCGCTTGCCGGTGTGGAAGTCGTACCAGCCGCTGCCGGCCGGCAGGTAGACGTCGCGGCTGCGTGCCTCGTACTCGGTCACCGGAGCGACCAGGAAGGCCGGGCCGAACATGTACTCGTCGTCGATGTCGCGCACTTTGACGTCGTTCGGAAAATCCATCACCAGGCCGCGCATGATGGTGCCGTCGCGGAAGTAGGTGTCGGCCGCCAGCGTGTAAATATACGGCATCAGGCGATAGCGCAGTTTGTCGTACCAGGCCAGCGCGTTATAGACGTCCGAACCGACCGGCGCGAGATTGTAGATCTCGCGGTTAACGCCTTGCCCGTGCGAGCGGAACAACGGCATGAACGCACCGAACTGGAACCAGCGCAGGTTGATCTCGCGCCACTCCTTCAGATCTTTCGCGTTCGGTTTTTCGTAGCGCGTCTCCAGTGCATAGCCGCCGATGTCGGTGGTCCAGTTGGGGATACCTGACAGCGAGAAGTTGATGCCTGCGGAGATCTGGTCGCGCAGGTTGCTCCAGCGCGCCACCACATCGCCGCTCCAGCCCGCCGCTGCGTTGCGCTGCTCGCCGGCGAACATGGAGCGGGTGAGGATGAATACGCGCTTGTCCGGATATGACTCGCGGCTACCCTGATAGACGCCTGTGGTAGTCATCAGCGGATAGGAGTTGAAGAACGCCGCGCCCGGACCTTGCGCGGTCGGGCCCATGCGCAGCTTGCGCTCGTCGATGTCGAGATTGGATTCGATGTCCGGCTCGGTGGCGTCCATCCACCAGGCATCGACGCCGAGGTCGCCGAGATTCTCGCGGATCTGCCGCCAGTAGATCTGCCGCCCCTCGGGCGAATACGGATCGTAGAACGAGCTGAGGTAGCCCGGGCCGACCCAGTCCTTGGCGCCGGCTTCGACATTGCGGCGATACATGTGGCCCTTGGCGTCGAGCTCCTTGTAGTTCGCAGTGGTCGGGTAGAACTTCGGCCACACCGAGATCATCAGGTTCGCATGTTCGGCATGCACCTTGTCGATCATGCCCTTCGGGTCGGGAAAGCGCGCCTTGTCGAACTGGTGCGAACCCCAGGCATCGTCCTTCCAGTAGCGCCAGTCCTGCACGATGTTGTCCAGCGGCAGCTGCAGCTCGCGGTAGCGCTTCACCACGCCGAGCAATTCATCCTGCGTCAGATAATGATCGCGGCTCTGCCAGAAGCCGTACGCCCAGCTCGGCAACATCACCGACTTGCCGGTGATATCGCGATAACCACCGATGACGTCGTCCAGGTTGTTGCCGCCGATGAAGTAGTAGTCGACCGCGTGGCCCAGCTCGGAGGACAGCGACAGCTCGTTCTGCTCGGCCGTCGGTAGCGGATCTAGATGATCGAGCGCGATGTAGCCCGACTGCGGTGTCCACTCGATGCGGATCGCATGCTTCTCGCCGGGCTTCATCGCCACGGAGAAATCGCGGTACCACGGGTTCCAGCTCTGCCGCCAGTCGTCCAGCACCAGCTTGTCGTCGACGTACAGCTTGAAGTAGCCGCTGACGTACAGGCGGAACTTGTGCAGACCGGCCACATCGGACGCCACCGCACCCTTCCACTCCACCGTCTGGCCCGGGCCGCCGGTGATGCCCTTGTCGTCCTTGAGCTGGTCCGGCCAGTGCTTCAGATCCTTGATGTACTCGTAGTTGACCGCGGACTCGACCCGGCTGAGCTTGAGCTTGCCGTCGACGTAGTAGTTCGCGGTGAGGCCGCCCGGCTTGCCGTCGGCGTCGAACACTTTCAGCTGCTTGTCCAGCATCTGGTACGGGCGGGGATCGCCGAAGCGGGTGATCGAGTTGTTGTCCCACAGCAGACCGTAGTTGCGGCTGGACACCACGAACGGGATGCCGATGTCCATATTGTGCTGGGCC
>Ga0209674_100439_pt1 | contig 19443 bp, 15 predicted proteins | sample AraplaCvi_mMS_r2_FD_184279 | JGI IMG/M metagenome (GOLD analysis project Ga0209674, IMG submission 184279) | Arabidopsis root microbial communities from North Carolina, USA - plate scrape CL_Cvi_mMS_r2 (SPAdes) (version 2) | ecosystem: Host-associated > Plants > Roots > Endosphere | place: USA... | reverse complement strand
GGTTGTTTGCTCCGCCCACGGAGCGCTCCCACCGATTACGCAGCTGCAGGCCGTCCAAGGGGCCGGTGAACCGGTAGATGAGATCGAGGTACACATCGTGGCTATTGCCCCGGTACAGGGTCCGGTATTGGGTGTAGGCGGTCACCACCTGGAGTCGGTCGCCAAGCAGCATCTGGGTGATCCGTGCCTTCCACGCATGGCCCGGCCCCTGCTCGACGAGGCCTCGCAGCATCGACGTCGTATAGAGAGGGTCGGTGGCATAGGTGGCGGTAAACGGCGAGATAAGCGTGCCACTGCCGACGGTATCGCCACTTTGGCGGACCACACGGTTCCACGACACATCAAAACGGGTGTGGCCGACATGCGCGCCAGCGTCGATGCCCGGTATTTCACTTCGCACCCGCCGTCCGGCCACGCCGAGGATCTTCGTGCCCGTCTGCACGAGCGTGTTGTTGCCCGTCGTCCACTCTTCGACAAGCTGTGCGGAGACGAACGGATGCACGATCCCGATCGCGGGGAAGGTCACTGTGCCGTCCGTGTAGGCCATCCGGGCAAAATGCAGGAAGTCATAGAGCCATGTCTGCCCGGAAAACATCCCGTGCCGGTACGTGGAGCCGGCGAGCCAGGTGCCGCGATAGGCCTTGGCATCGGGCGGCAACGCGCCGTTGCCGCCATACACAGGGTCGCCGTCAAAGTGCGTTGGGTAATAGAGATTGTCGGAAAAGAACCGGTCGGACGTGCGGCTCTTCCACTGGAAGGTTCGTGCCACGACGAACGACCAGTCCGTGCCTGCGTCGAACCGGGCGCTCAACGCGCGATAGGCAGCCGGAAGCACGCGCGAATCGCTCATCCCGAGCCAGGGCGTGTCGAGGTACTGGTCGCCTGCGCGCAGCGTCCAACCGGAAACGTGGTACTGGACGTACGCCTGGCTTATGGCGCCCAGCGAATTCTCGCGGCCCATCAGCGTCACATCGATTCGGTTGGCGGGTGTATGGCGCGTACCCAAAGCATTCGCATAGACCAGGGAAACACCGGCTGAGAAGCCCTGCACCTCGCCGCTCCGCGCATTGACGAGCAGGGCGCTGGCGAGCGCGGACGCATCGGGCATGTTGGGCGAGTCGTACATGCGGTGGTAGTCGTACAAGCGCAGCGATCCATCGACATGCCCATCGGAGAAAATGCCGTCCGCCATGCCAACGCCTGGCAACGCCGACAGAACGATGCCGACGCAGAGCACGCGACGACGACCGAGTGCATGAAGGCGATGATACGAACAAGAGGGGCGTCGAAGATGCATGGGCTGCGGCGCGATGGGCGTCACAGTATGGGGAAGGGCAGGCGACAGCGATTGGCGTCACGTGCGATGGGTAACGTCACATTCCTGCCAAAACGTGTTCGTCCTAAGAACGTGACCCCCCATACAGGGGGTCAACCGTCCTGGGTGGATGGATAGCATCCGATGGGTCTTCGAACTGTGGAGATGGTGACTCCATGCGAATCGATAACTCATCGCCATCGGGCTCATCCGGCGACGACCCGTCGCCGGTTCGGGCCGTGCAACAACTGCTGGACCATGCGTTACGTCAGATAACGGATGTAGACAAGGTGGATCGCGTTGCCTGTGCGCGTTATCTCGCGCAAGCGTTGCAGATCCACCAGGAGCGCATCAGCGCCCATGCGTCACGTCCACACAGTGGGCTGGCCCCATGGCAAATCCGCACCGTCAAGGAAATCGCGCTCGCGCGACTCGACCTGGGCCTTGCGATCAGTGACCTCGCCGCAGCGTGCCGTCTGTCGCGCAGTTATTTCAGCCGCGCGTTCAAGGTCACCTTCGGCGAAAGCCCGCATCGCTGGCGCCACGGCAAGCGCATCGAGGAAGCCTGCCAGCAGCTTTGCAGCACGCGCAGAAGCCTTGCTGACATTGCCATGGCGTGCGGCTTCAACGATCAGGCGCACTTTACTCGGTCATTCAAGGCCGCGATCGGTATGACGCCTCACTCGTACCGCAAGTCCCGAAGTGCGGGGAATGTGCGCGACTGATATCGCCAACGGCGACCTGGTTGGAGGTGCCCCCAGCCGCAAGGGCAGGGGGCACATTTCCCATCATGGGATGTTTTCAATCTTGAGGACAGCCGCGGTGGCGGTGCGTGTGGCATCGCACGCTGCTGCATCTTCGACGAGGTTGATCCCGTACGTCGGAAACACGGTCTTGAGCATCGGCAACCAACCGGTTTCCGTGAGGCGATCGGGAAAACAGGCCTGCAGTACCTCCACCGCAATCGCTGCCGCGGTGGACGCACCTGGCGATGCCCCGAGCAGGGCCACCAGCGACTTGTCCGCAGCGACGACGAGCTCGGTGCCGAAAACCAGCGTGCCGCGGTGGTCACCCTCATCGGGCTTGATGATCTGTACACGCTGCCCAGCGACTGCTTCCTGCCACTGAGAACGGTGCGCTGTCGGGTAGAAGTCCTGAAGCAACTGGAACTGGTGATGCGAACTTTGCAGAACCTGTCCTATCAGGTACTCCTCCAGATCAGCGTTCTCCTTTGCCACGGACAGTAGCGGAAGGATGTTGCTGGCCGTGACGGACTCAAACAGGTCCGCGTGCGAACCATGCTTCAGGAACTTCGTCGAGAACCCCGCATAGGGACCAAAGAGCAGCGACGTCTTGCCATCGATGACCCGCGTATCGAGGTGGGGTACCGACATCGGAGGAGACCCGGAAGACGCCTTGCCGTAGACCTTGGCGTGGTGTTGTGCGGTGACGTCATCGACGTCGCATTTCAACCAGATGCCGCTGACCGGAAAACCCCCATAGCCTTTCGCCTCGGGAATGCCCGACTTTTGAAGAAGCGTAATAGCAGCGCCACCGGCACCGATGAAGACGAAGCGCGTCGATACCGCCCGCGTCACGCCGGAGACGGTATCCGTGAAGGTCACGGTCCACCGGGAATCGTCGGATCGCTCCAGTGCGATGACCTCGGCGTTGTACCGAACTTCGATGCCCTCGCCCTGCAGATGCCCGACGAGAAGGCGGGTGAGCGCGCCATAGTCGACATCCGTCCCCGTTACCAGGCGCGTTGCAGCGACATGCTGCGCCGGGTCGCGTCCCTTCATGACAAGCGGTGCCCATTCGGCAATCTTGGCATGATCCTCGCTGTACTCCATGCCCCTGTAGCAGTGGTGGGCACTCATGGCGGCGTGGCGTGCCTTGAGGAAAGCGACGTTCTCCTCGCCCCAGACAAAGCTCATGTGCGGACACGGATGGAGGAAGGCGCGTGGATCGGGGATGGCACCCTTCTCAACGAGGTAAGCCCAGAGCTGGCGCGATATATCGAACTCCGTGTTGACCTTCAGCGCCTCCGTGATATCGACGCTTCCGTCCGGTCGCTGCGGTGTGTAATTCAGTTCGCAGTTTGCTGCATGGCCCGTGCCCGCGTTATTCCAGGCCATGGAGCTTTCCAGCGCGCAATCGTGGAGTCGCTCGACGACCATCATCTTCAGACCGGGCTTGAGCGTATGCAGCAAGGTGCCGGTGGTGGCGCTCATGATGCCAGCGCCGATGAGAAGGACGTCGACGTCCGGCTCGCTTCGTGAACTCATGCCTCGTCTCCCTTCGTTTTGAAGTGCAGGGTTGCGCCTGGGTCATACACAACGTAAGCGCGTCGCCACGGCTGGTCGCCTATCAGTCGCCAGCGGTGTCCGGTGCCGCTGTCATCCTGGGCTATCAGCACGTCGCCGGGATAAATCGTGAAGGTCGCACCGGACTTGACCTCGAACTCCACGGTGCCGGTGAGAGTCAGCACGAATTGGGGTTGCGGATCCTGATGCCATTCGAACGACCCACCAGTGGTCGTTTCCTGAAACGACAGCTCATTGACAGCGATGGGCAGACCGGAAGCGCGACCATGTCGTCCGGCGCCTATTTCGAGCTCGCCCTCCTCAAAGAGCGAGTTGCCGTCGGCAGCCGTCCACATTCGTATGCAGCGAATCATTGCTTTGTTCTCCTCATGCGCCAGCCAAGCCGTGCCCGACCATCTCGATGGGGCGAATCGTTTTGTCGAAAAGTGCTTCATCCACGAGACCCGACGCGAGGGCGGCCTCCTTCAGGGTCGTTCCGTCGGCGATCGCTTTCTCGGCGATGTGGGCGGCGTTCTGATAGCCGATGACGGGAGAGAGCGCGGTGACAAGCATCACGCTGCCCTCGACGTATTGGCCGATTTTCCCGGGAACGATCTGCGTACCCTCCACCGAGAACTCGCGGAAACGGTCGCAGCCGTCCGCGAGGATTCGTATGGAATGAAGCACGTTGTTGATGATGACCGGCCGCATCGCGTTGAGCTCGAAGTTGCCCTGGCTACCGGCGACGGCAACGGCGCTGTCGTTGCCAAGCACCTGTATGGCGATCATGACCATGGCCTCGCACTGGGTCGGATTCACCTTTCCCGGCATGATCGACGATCCTGGCTCGTTGGCCGGAAGCGTCAGTTCACCGAGTCCACAGCGTGGCCCGGATGCCAGCCAGCGCATGTCGTTGGCTATCTTCATGAGCGCAACGGCAAGCCCACGCAACCCAGCCGATGCCCTGACCATCGCGTCGAGTGAGCCCTGTGCCGCAAATTTGTTGGGCGCCGTCACGAAAGGCTTTCCAGTGAGCTCCGCAATTCTCGACGCCACGTCCGTCGAAAATCCCTTAGGTGCATTCAGGCCCGTACCCACGGCCGTGCCCCCGACAGCGAGTTCGTAGAGTCCGGCCCGAGTTGCTTTGACATCCTCGAGGCATGCACGCAACTGCCCGGCCCAGCCATGCCATTCCTGACCGACGGTCAGCGGTACGGCGTCTTCAAGGTGGGTTCGCCCAATCTTGACGACGGTCATCCATTCGTCAGCTTTGCGCTCGATGACCCCGATGAGCCGAGAAACCGCGGGTATGAGCTGATCATCTATGGCAAGGACGGTCGCGACATGCATCGCCGTCGGAAAAGTGTCATTCGAAGACTGTCCCATGTTGACGTCGTCGTTGGGACCTACGGGGTGCTGGCTGCCGAGAGTTCCACCCAGCAGTTGGATGGCACGGTTGGACAGGACCTCGTTGACGTTCATGTTCGACTGCGTGCCCGAACCGGTCTGCCAGACATACAGCGGGAAATGCATATCCAGCTCACCCGCGATGGCCTCGTCAGCTGCTTGTACGATGGCGTCGCGCTTCCACTCCGGCAGGCGGCCGGCCGCGGCGTTGACCAAGGCGCAGGCCTTTTTCACAAAGCCATACGCGTGATACACCTGGGCCGGCATCTTGTCGGTGCCGATATTGAAATGGTGCAGCGAGCGTTCGGTCTGAGCGCCCCAGTAGCGGTCCGCCCGTACGCTGACCGTGCCCATGCTGTCGAATTCTTCTCGCGTTCCTGTGGCATGGATGCCAATAGGGATGGAACGCAGTGTGGGGGTATCGCTCACCTGCATGTCCTCTTTGGTTCTCGGGGAGGATGGTCTGTGCAACGGACGCTGCGAGTGATGAGTTATAACGACGTCTGCGGGGCGTCGCCTTGCAAGAAGGTGATACTCGGCAGGTGACAATTGATCTATAAATTCGGCGCGTCATCCATGATGACCGTCATGGCATCGGTAGAATCGCGGTTTCCGCATGCGACTCGCAGTGGACATCAACGAAAGCCGGAGGAGGGATGGCGCATTGGAACTCTTGCCACAAGACAAAGAACTTCTCCGCAGAGTCGATGAGGTCGCAAGATGGGCATTTCCGAGGCGACGGTCTACAACTGGAAGAAGAGATACGGCGGACTGGGCGTGACCGAGCTTCGACGTCTGCGTCAGCTCGACGAAGAGAACCGCAAACTCAGGGTGGCAATGATTGTAAGTGCGATGTTTCGCCAATGATGGAGGCAATGTTCCGGCGACGAAGGCCCTCTCCCCCGAGATCCTGTCGATGCATTCACGAGTAATCGCGGAGCGACCGAGTCGCCATCGCAAGGCAGCGATGCGCACAAGTGATTAGTGCCTCGGTAAAGGCAGGGCACGGCAGACGACGCAGGGCCCAGAACGGGCACTTCCCAGTTGCATATGCCCGAGTCGGTGGCTCAATCTTGGATGCGCCGGTCAGGAGGATTAGACTCGGCCAACGCTCAGGTAGCGGCTAACCGCAAGGATGAGGTTTTAATATGCTGTCGTTAGACCAGTCCAACTATCCTAAAGGTTCCGAGTGGCGGCGCTGGGATCTTCATATCCATACGCCAGATAGCATCTTGGGGGACGCCTTTCGTGGCGTAGAGTGGGATGCTTACCTTCGCCGACTTGAGGCCGAGGTAGCCGCTCAGGGCATCTCGGTGGTCGGAATCACCGATTACCTGACGATTGATGGCTATGAGCGGGTCCTTGCAGATCGGGCCAGCCAGACGCCGATACTCACATCGGTTGACCTGGTGGTGCCCAACATAGAATTGCGCGTCGGGCCCCAGACGGATGACGGCAAGGCACTTAACGTTCATCTGTTGATTGACCCAACCGATCCTGACCATGTCTCGCGTATCCGGCAGGCCCTGAGACAACTCCGAATCCCCCATGGCAATGAATACTATGGGTGCATACGCGATGAGTTGATTGCCTATGGACGGGTGCAGAAACCGGAACTGTCCGACGATGCCGCCTACCGTTTCGGCCTTCAGCAATTCAAGCCATCCTACGATGTTGTGTTCAAGTGGTTGGATAAGCAAGGCTGGTTGCGGGCCAATGCACTGATCGGCGTCACCAACGGTAAAGATGGCATCAGCGGGCTCCCGGTCGATGGGTTCAGTGGTGTTCGCGATCAAATTCTCAAGCGAACGGATTTCGTTTTCTCCGCCAACCCCAACGATCGCAGCTATTACCTTGGAAGGAAGAAAGGGACTTCCGCGGGGGAAATTGTAAGAATGTACCGCTCCCTGAAGCCCTGTCTGCACGGCTCGGACGCCCATGAGTTGGACAAGCTCTTCCGACCCGAGCACGACCGCCTGTGTTGGATCAAGGCGGACCCGACCTTCGAGGGCCTGCGGCAGGTCATCTGGGAGCCCGAAGAGCGTGTTCATATCGGGCCGTCTAAACCGAGTGTCTCCGATGCGAGCCGCATCATTGAACGACTTCGCTTCAGTTCGGATGGCGGATGGTTCGCGACAGCGCAGTTGCCGCTCAACAGTGGCCTGGTCGCCATCATTGGTGAAAAGGGCGCCGGCAAGACAGCGATCGCTGACCTGATCGCCTTTGCCGCCGGCGTGCCCGGCGACGAACAGTCCCAGTCCTCTTTCATTGTCAAAGGCCGCGTTCACTTGGGCGGCCTGCGCGTTGATCTGGATTGGGCAACCGGCACGCAGACCCACGGTGTCCTGCCTGGCAGACCCTTTGAAGCCGAGCGCCCCCTTGTCCGCTACCTGTCACAAGACTTTGTCGAACGCCTTTGCTCAGCGGATCACCAAGGCAACGAGCTGCAGCGTGCCATCGAGGACGTGGTTTTCTCGCACCTTGACGAGACACACCGTGAGGGCTTTTCGTCATTCGATGAACTCAGGGGGGCGCGCGAGAAGTCGTCGCAATCACGGCGCGATAGCCTGCGAGGTAATATTTCTTCACTCAACCGTGAAGTCGAGAGACTGTACGCGGCGCTCGCACAGCGAGGCGCGAAGGTCAACGCACGCCAGGAAGTGGTAAAGCAAATTGACCAGCTGAAAGGGCAGCTACCTGCCGTCACCGAAGCGGCCGATGCATCGGCCTTGGCCAAGCTCGCTGAAGAGCAGATGACGTTAAAGGCTGTCGAAAACGAGGTTATCGGTCTTTCTCGCGCGAAGCGTCGCTTCGAAGAGTTCGTCCGCTCGTACAATGAATTACGCGAGCGAACCGACCGTCAAGTGACGGAGCTTGTTGATGCAGCCAAGCTTGAAGCCGTTCTTCAAAGCGACTCGATCAAAAGGCTGTCGCCGTCGTGGGATGGCCATATACTTAGCGAGATCGATGCGATTGCAGGTGATTTTGGTCGAAAGATCGCCGCCTTGCAGGGCCAGGAGGGTGTGACGACTTCACAGGGTCGGACGATTCACGAAATCACGTTGCGCATAGCGCGGCTGCAGGCCTCGCTCAGCCAGGATGAGTCATTGCGAAAGCGACTTGTCGACCTTCAGAAGCAAATCAGGAGTCAGGAGCTGCTCGAGCAGCGTCTGACCAAGGAGATCGAGGAGCTCGATTCCGAAACACTGCCGCATCTGAAGCAGCGGGAGGCTGACAGGGACGCCGCGTACTTGGACTACTTCGGCGCATTGACCGATGACCTAGTCGGGCTACAGACTCTATACGCTCCCATGCGCGATCAGATCGAAACGCTCGGTGCTGAGGTAAAGTTCGAGGTGTCGGCAGGCTATCGCGTGGACTACCGACCCTGGCTGGAGCGTGCCTTCCGATTCTTTGATGGCCGAAAACCTACCGCTGGTCAAAGACGGGACGAGCTTGAGCGTTATGTCGCCGAAGTGCTTGCCAGCGCGTGGGGCAGTGGCAATCGCGAAAAGATCCGCGTCGCCATGTCGGGCCTACTTTCCCTGATCGATCCCGTCGATTTCCTGCGGAGCCTGGCCACACCCAGCGTGAAGATGGTCGATCTTCTAGATTGGATCTACTCGACCGATCACGTTGAGACGTCATACCGTATTCGCTACGGCGGCACAGCGCTGGAGCATCTGTCTCCTGGGTCACGCGGCATCGCATTGCTCGTCCTCTACCTCTTGCTCGACGAAGACGACCGGCGCCCCTTGGTCATCGACCAGCCGGAAGGTAACCTCGATAACGCATCCATCTACGGCCAGCTGGTTCCGTACATTCGCCGGGCCAAACAACAGCGGCAAATCATCCTGGTGACGCATAATCCCAATCTTGTCGTTGCCACCGATGCCGAACAGATCATTATCGCGACGGCTGAACGGATTGACACCCAGGCCTATCCGAAGATCACCTACCAGTCGGGGTCGCTCGAGCATGCTGAGGGCAGTAACGGCCGACTGGCAACACGGCAGGCCGTGTGCACCCTGCTTGAGGGTGGCGACCGAGCGTTCAAGGAGAGGGAAGGGCGCTATTCGCTCAAAAGTTAGGTCGAGTGACGCCATCGCCCCTCCACGTAAGCGACGAGAGGCCAAGCATGAGAAGCTTCTCGACGCGTTGACCGCTACCGTACAAAAGACACAGACTAACCGTCACCTTGCGCCTTGCCTAAGCCCCCCGGCTATGCCTGCCGCCGCAACCGGCGGTGCTAGGCGTGTTACACGAAGACAACGCCCGCAATCTTGATTGGACGAAGATGTCAGACGCCCAGCCTCCTATTAGTCCCGAAACCGACGTCCCAGTGAGGCGGAGCCCGCCCGCTTGGCTTTCGACAATATCGGAACTAATTGCAATCTTGTTTTCAGTCTTTTGGATCCTTTTGAAAAGCTCTTATGCAGTGGCGACGAGCAAGCCCTTCACGGATTTTCTCGCCTTCACCGGCGCAATAGCCGCTCTATTTTCGGGGGTATTTTGGTACGTTGCAGCGAAGCAGGCACTGCTTCCACACGTCTCGCCGCTGATGGCCCACATCATCAACTTGTACAACTTCTGGGCGGGAGAGCTTTCCGCCGTCTCCGGTGTGTGTATCGCCATGTCCCTTGGGTTAAAGCGGGAATAGATCGCTTGGGCAGTTGCCCGAGTAGGTGACATTGTGTGTGCTGGGATGACGCAGTCAAACGGCGAGTGACAGCTACGCGGGTAGCGACAACCAACAGTCGGGTGCGACGGCGTAGGTGCCAATTCCCGTTTGTCGGGCGACGTGCGTGTGTATCTGACCACAAGCCTACACCCAGTGTCGTAGCAGGTTGATGCGCACGCGATCCGAGGCAGGACGCCATAAAGCCTGTGTGGTCAATATTAAGCCACGGAGGACGGAACGATGCGACGCAGCCACGAAAGGAAGCGTCGATGTGTTCGCATAATGTATATTATGTCTAATTGAAGCATCGGCCTTTGCCGTAGGCGCTCACGATCAGGCACCCCGCGCCGACGCCAGCGCAACAGCGTCGGCACCCGCCGGGAAATGCAGCCGGCCGGTGGTGTCGTTGGCGGCATCCCAGATGCCTTCGGCGACATCTGTCGCGGCTGTCACGGCAGACAGGTGGCCGAATCCCGTAAGCACTTCACGGGCGAAAGACTCGTAGGGCTTCGTGAGCAGTCCCTGCATGCGCTGCTGGCCATTGGTGGCGAAGCTCGTGGAAGGTCCGTAGCCGGGTTCGACCAGCTTGACTCGCACACCCACTGCTTTGAGTTCATGCGCCAGCGACGCCGTGAAGCCTTCGATGGCGGTCTTGCTAGCTGTGTAAGCGGCCACCAGTGGAAACGAAGCAAGGGTCGCGCTGGACGTGACATTGACGATCACGCCGTCTCCGCGTTCACGGAACTGCGGGATCACCGCCTGGCACATCGCCATCACACCGAACGTGTTGGTCTCGAAGATCTCTCGCACGGTGGACATAGGCGTAGCTTCGAATGCGCCGAAGAGTCCGATGCCGGCATTGTTCACCAGAACATCGATGGGGCCAGCGGCTTCCAGGGCCCGGCCGATGCTATCGGGCTGCGTGACGTCCAGGGGCAGGATACGTAGGTTGTCCGAGGCTGGAAGAAGGTCCGACCGCGGCGTCCGCATGGTAGCGATGACATTCCATCCTTTTGCGAGGAAGTGACGTGCGGTTTCCAGGCCATAACCGGATGAACAGCCAGTAATCAGTACAGTGTTCAATTCGTTCTCCGAGTGGTGTAGTTGACTCGAAGAAAACGATAGAGGACGCTATTCGGATCGTCGATACTAAATAATCCGTATTATTCCAGTGATCGTCCAGCGTGAGTGACCCTCTCTCAGAAATCGTTCGGTTGCTGCGCCCGCAGGCCGTGTTCGCCAATCTGATCAGTGGCAAGGGCAATTGGGCGGTGCGCTACTCCGAGTTCGGCAAACCCAGCTTTTGCATCATGCTGGAAGGCGGCTGTCGGCTGGCGGTGGATGGTCACGAGCCGACGACGCTAAGCGCCGGGGATTTTGTGCTGCTTCCTACGACACCCGGCTTCACGCTATCCAGCTTCCTCCCCTCGCCCCCCGTCCACCTGGACCCCACCAAAGTGCCGAAGGGACTGGAGCTACGCTATGGCGAGCAAACAGGCCAACCCGACATGCGTTCATTGGGAGGCGCGTTCCTGTTCGATTGCGTCGATCCCGGTTTGCTGGTGTCGCTGCTGCCTGGAGTGGTGCACGTGCAAGGTTCGTTGCGGCTGTCACAGCTCGTGCAGATGGTGGGTGAGGAGACTGCGGACGAGAAACCAGGCAACGAGTTCATGCGTTCTCGGCTGGCCGACATGCTGCTCGTCGAGGCCATGCGTTCGACAACCTCTGGCAGCGCCCCGCCGGGCCTCCTCCGTGGATTGGGCGATGAGCGATTAGCCGCCGCACTTAAGCAGATGCACGCCCATATCGGCCGGAGGTGGTCGGTTGCGCAACTTGCAAAGATCGCTGCGCTATCTCGGTCCAGTTTCTTCGAACGATTCACGCGGACGGTCGGGGTTGCGCCGATGGAGTATCTTCTCGCCTGGCGAATGGAAATCGCGAAAGAGTTCTTGCGTCGCGGTGAGTTGTCCGTGTCGGAGATCGCCGAACACGTCGGCTACGGGTCGACCAGCGCGTTCAGCGCGGCATTCACCAGGCATGTCGGACAACCACCCAGCCACTATGCGCGCGCAGCGTAAACGCGTCTGGATATTAGCGACACAACTCAATGCCCTGCCCCTCGCACGTCATGCGTCGGCTAAACTCACTTACGAGGCTTAGGGAAGTCACATGGAACGCGAATTCAAGGTCGGCTCGGCCCGTTTTGTGGTGGACGATCCCCGAGGTTTGCTGGGCGTCGCCGAGGCAACGCCTTTGAAAGCGGAGCAGCTTGGCATCGAGACAGCGCGGACTCGCGACGAAGAAGCATGGCCGTTCAGCCCGATAGGCCATCCCAACCCGAATGACCCGATTGGAAATATCGGCGCACGAGTCGCAGTGCTCGATGGCATCGTTCAAGGGCGCACGAGCCCGTGGACGCTCGGGTTCGCTTGGTTTTTCAGCGCGATCGATGCATTCGCCTTTGCCGCCCTGATCTGGATGTCCAGCACAAGCATCGTCGCCAGGGGTCTCGCAATCGGCGCTGTGATCTGCCACACGGTGTTCTTCTTGAGAGCCAAGGCCACTATGCTGGGGCGCCGCGCAGGAAAGAAGGCCTACTTCAGTCGTTAACCGGTACGGGTGCGGTTTACCCGAGCTTGAGTTAGGGGGAAAGGCCATAACGCACCCGCTTCAACATAGGCACATCGGCACTAGTTACGCATGGCCCCCACTGCAATATTCGAAGCACTGGCGGGGGCTGGGCCACGCTTAGCGGAGGATCGGTGGAAACGGAAGAACTTCTGAAAAGAGGTGTCAGTGTTTGCTGGTACTTCCTGCTTGCCTGGTGGCTCTGGAGCGCCCGTGGGAACAAAGTCGTCGCGCGCGGCGAGCCATGGATGACACGGCTTCTTCTGTACTGGCTGCCATTGACGCTGGCTTTCGTGTTGCTGGGACCGGGCGATTGGTTCGGCCGCACGTGGCTGCGCGAAGGGATCGCGCCGCACACCCTTCCCTTCTTCACCGCGGCTCTCGTGATCGTCGCTGCTGGCGTCGCTCTCGCTTGTTGGTCGCGCTACCTCTTGGGTCGCAACTGGAGCAGCGTCGTGCAGATCAAGAAGGATCATGAACTGATCGAAGCCGGTCCCTACCGTTATATCCGGCATCCCATTTATAGCGGACTTCTCCTGGCATTCATCGGCACGGCGATCAGAGAGGGCGACGTGCGCGGCATCGTTGCGGTGCTGATCGTGTTGGCTTCGTTCTGGCGCAAGCTACGGATGGAGGAACGCATGCTCGGCGAAACCTTCGGCGGTGCATATGCCGCCTATAAAGCCAGAACTGCAGCGCTGATACCCGGCGTCCTCTAGTCAGCAAGGAATTTGCGAAGCCTGCACCTCAGGCCGGCGGGTGGCCCCGCGTCAGCGCAGGCCCGCGATTCAACGTTTCGACTCAAGAACGGCTTTGCCGGGTCCTGCCGTTTGCAAAGCGCACCCGATTTCGCCCCACCCTGGGCAACTAAACCTTTGCGACGCGGACCGCATCCATGCTGTAGTCGTCGGCGCGGGGTTTATCGATGAATGGATTTCCAGGACTGCGTGAGCGGGCATGCCGGCGTGCGCTACGAGGGTTCGCGCTATGTCTGATGAGCCTGCCGGTTGCCTTTCCGGCGTGGGCCGACTGCGGTAGCTGTGCCGCCATCGTTCGCCCTTTCGTCGTCGATCAAGGCTTCAACGGCGTGGTGATTGTGGGCCACGGTTCGCACATCGACTACTGCGCGAGCTTCGGTCTGGCGGATGCCGCCACGGGGCGAGCTCTGACGGCCGACACGCCGTTCGAGTCCGGCTCGATATCGAAATGGATCGCGGCGATGCTGGTCCTACGACTGGTCCAACAGGGGCAGCTCGCACTGGACGAGCCAGTTTCGACATATCTGCCGGATTATCGAGCTGATAATGGTGCCAAGCTGACGCTGCGTCTCTTGATGTCCCATGCCAGTGGGCTTCCCAATGCCATCGATGAGGCGATCAAGCGCGATCCGGCCACGCGGAACCTGTCGATCGACCAGGCGGAAGCCGTGCGACGCTTTGCGAGCGGCGACTTACACTTCGAGCCAGGGACGGATTGGGAGTACTCGCACTCCAACTGGCTTCTGGTCAAGGCCATCGTGGAGCGGGTTACGAAGCGGGACTACGCCTCGCTGGTCGACGGTTACATCGTCCAGCCGCTCGCCATGCGCCATAGCGGAACGTTCGCTGGGAGTTCTCTTGCGGTACCGGGTATGGCGCACGGCTACCTCAAACTGGCTCCTTCGGCGGAACCGCTGGACAAGCCTTCGCCGGACTTCATGATGCTCGCCGGTGGGTTCTACGCCAGTGCCAACGACTTGTTCGTCCTCGTCGATGGCCTTTTCTCAGGAAGAATGTTGTCGCCCGAACTAACGCGCATTTTGATGACCGTCGAACGCCCTGCCCAGCACTACGCCCTGGGTGGACGTACCAAGACGCTCTCCTTTGGTGGCAAGGATCATCCCGTCGCCTGGGAATACGGATCGGCGGGTGCGTACCGGGTACTCGTGTGGCGCACACTCGACGACGGACACACCGTCATCCTGATGAACAACACGAGTTTCGATCATATGAAAATGGGCGATCTGGGCACGGCGCTCATGGAAGCGAGCTATCGTTAGACGTCACGCACTGCGACCGTCCTCAGCGTAAGCCAGCGATCCAACGTTCCAGTGCGGTGTTGTCGGTCAGGTCGGCTTGATAGACGTAGCGCGGCACGAGCGGCACGTTGCTGCCACGCTGACGACCGCGGTACACCTTCATGGGTACGACCAGCGCCATGTGTCCGCTCGGCAGCATGGTACGGCGAATGTCCATATACGCCGTGTCTGCACTGGTTACCTGGCCGACGTGGATGGCGCCCAGGGCCAAGAATAGATCTGCAGCATCGAGGCAGGCCGACGCGCAGCCGCTATCGGTCACCATGAAAATGCGGGCGTGAGTCTTCGGCGGCTTCGGCGTAGGACGCTTTGCCTCACCCGGCTCCATGTAGAACGGCTCGCCCTTCGCCATCGCCGCCTGCATGCCTGCAACGGTACTTTTTCCCCAAGCAAGGTTCTCAGGGGGCGCGTCCGCATGGGCGGACCACATGCGCACATAGGATTGCATCTGCGCCATGTTGTCCTGGGAGGCGCGCCAGTCGACGCGGGTTGGAGCCAGGTTGACGGCATCCACAGCGTGCTTGCCCCAGAGTGCTTCGGCCACACGGTGGCTCCATCCGGAGTCACCGCCATTGTTTCCGCGCAGATCGAGCACGACGCTCGGCGCAGCGAGTATCGTTTCCCGCTGCGCTTGCACCTTTGCAATCAAAGGCTCCAGCGCCTTGGCTGCAGGATGATCGGGGTCGCCGTCGAAATCGCTGAGCGCGATCCAGACGGTGCCGTCGGAAAGCGTTCGCATGCCGATCGGTTCGGCCTTGCGTCGAAAGGCTTCGGCGAAACGGCGGTCCAGTTCCTTATCGTCGATTGGACGCCATGCCAGATCCACCGTGCGGCGCGTGCCGTCCACGTCGAACGTGCACCGGACGGGGCGCTTGATCCAGGGATTGCCCACGTCGGTGAAAAGGCGCTTGCCGCGCATGACGCGGGACGCATGAAGATTCCACCGACCGCTTCCTCCCATGCCGCCGACATTGTCACGCGCGAGTGCTGCGGCGTCCTTTCCGTCGCAGGCGATGAGGCGTGCACCGAGGGGTACGGGTGCGTCCGCAGCACGGGTCACGACCCGTTGATCGTCTTTCGTGTCGAACGTCGTGAGAAATCCGGGCCACCGGGTGACGAGCGGCGGCTGTATGACACCTTCGGGCACGAAGGCGGCAAGGTGTCCGTCGTCAAATGTAGCGGCGTACGCGATGAGGGCATAAAGGTACCCCGCATACGTCGTAGTGCTGCCCGCGCGCTGCAGTGCCAGTGCCAGGGCCTGATCGTTTTTTGCGGCGAACCCGGGGTTTTCAGGATCGACTGGCCCCGGATGGTTGCGAGCGATGTCATCGTGCATCGCCTTGGCGTCCATGCGCAGGCTGGCAGCCCAGTCCTGTGCCGATGCAATAGGCGCCGTGAGCAGCAGCGCAGTGGCGAGCAGCGACTTCATACCTTCCCCCTCAGGTGTCGTCACGCATGCTCAAGGATGCGAGCAGGGAACGGCAAGCGACGAAAGTCATACCTTAAAGATGCTTCGTCGGTACGGCTCGAGGGAGACGGTCCAGGTCGAAGAGCCAACGAAAAGCTTGATTGGCGTACGCGCAAGAAAATGCGGAGGCCGTACCCCTTTGCGAAGCCACATGGCGTTCATGTGCGCCGATGAAAATGATGTGGCGAAAGCCCAAACTGTGAACCCGTGCCAACACCTCCAGTAAACCCGAATGGCCCTCCCCCGTTTGAGGGTCATCCTGCCGCAAACGGAGAACCGGATGCGTTCGATCTTTACGACCAGCCTGGCCGCACTGCTCTGCCTGGCCACTGCCGCCCCGCCCGCCTTCGCTGCCGATAAGCCGCTGTCGCAGGAAGACACCGAGTGGCTTGACCGCGTGACCTTCGGCCTCGATACCGCCACCGTGGCCAGCTATCGAGATCTCGGCCGGCGCCGCTTCCTCGAAGCACAGTTGCATCCGAAGACCGATGCCCTGCCCCAGCCGATCGCTGCACAGATCGCCGGCTTCGATGTCATGAAGACACCGCCGGAAAGCTTGCTCGCTACGGTGCGCGATCAGTATCGCGATATCAATGCCATGCCCGATGGCGATGCGAAGCAGGAAGCGCGAAAAGCACTGCAGAAGCAAGGTAATGACTATGCGCAACAGGCCCAGGCGGCCGAGCTGCTGCGTGCCATCTACGACGAAAACCAACTGCGCGAACAATTGGTGTGGTTCTGGCTGAACCATTTCAGCGTGTTCAAGGACAAGGGCCGCGTGCGCTGGCTCGTCGCGGACTATGCGCAGAACACGATACGGCCGCACGCATTGGGCAAGTTCCGCGACCTTGTCATGGCAACGCTGAAAAGCCCTGCCATGCTGGAATATCTCGACAACGCGCAAAACGCGCGCGACAAGATCAATGAGAACTACGCGCGCGAGCTCATGGAACTGCACACGCTCGGTGTAAACAGCGGTTACACGCAGGCCGACGTACAGAGCCTCGCTCACATCCTCACGGGCGTCGGTGTGAATTTCGACGGACAACCGCGCAAGTTGCGCCCGGACCTGAGGCCCTACTACTTGCAGGAGGGTGTCTTCGAGTTCAATCCGAATCGCCACGACTTCGGCGATCAGGTCCTGCTCGGTAAGACCATCAAGGGCGGTGGGTTCGACGAGGTCGAAAAGGCCGTCGATCTGATCGTCAGCCAGCCGGCGTGTGCCACGTTCATTTCGACGAAGCTGGCAAAGTACTTCGTCTCGGACAACCCGTCGCCGTCGCTGATCGCCGTCATGGCGAAGACGTTCCGCCGCAGCGATGGCGACATCGCCAAGGTGATGGAGACGATGCTCACGTCGAAGGAGTTCACTGCATCGCTGGGCAAGCGCTACAAGGATCCGACGCAATTCCTCGTGTCGACCATGCGGCTCGCCTACGACGGCAAGCCGGTAGAAAACCCGCGTCCCCTGGTGAACTGGATCAACCAGCTCGGCCAGGCGCCGTTCGGCCGAATCACACCCGACGGCTGGCCGGTCACAGACTCGGAATGGTCGAGCTCCGGCCAGGTGGCGAAACGCTTCGAGATCGCGCGCTCGATCGGCAGCGGTGCCAATCATCTGTTCGACTTGGACGATACCGGTAAGCGTAGCGTCGGTGGTTTCCCGCAGCTCACCACGCCGACCTACTACGCCACGATCGAGCCCACGCTCGGCCCCAAGACGCGTGCCGCGCTGTCGCAGGCCACGTCGCAGCAGGAGTGGAATACGTTCCTGCTCGCCTCACCCGAATTCAACTACCGCTGAGGTTCCGCCATGGACCGTCGCCAATTCCTCTTCACGCTCGCCGCGACCGTACCCGCCCTGACGCTGGGCGGCAAAGTGTTCGCTGCGCCCGCCAGCTCGCCGCGTTTCCTGCTCGTGTTTCTTCGTGGCGGCTACGATGCCAATAACCTGCTTGTGCCGTACGCGAGCGACTTCTACTACGAATCGCGCCCGAGCATTGCGCTGGCGAAGCCCACGGACGGCGATCCGAAGTCGGTGCGCGCGCTAGACGCGCACTGGGGGCTCACGCCAGCTGTCGCGCAGACCATGGGTCCGCTGTGGGACAAGAAGCAGCTTGCGTTCATCCCGTTCGCTGGGACCGACGATCTCTCGCGCAGCCATTTCGAAACGCAAGACAACATCGAGGCGGGCGAACCCAGTGACTCGCGCCAGTACGGCTCGGGATTCATGGGCCGTCTGAGCGGCGTGCTGCGCGGCGTCCCACCGATCGCGTTCACCGATGCCCTGCCCCTGTCCTTCCGCGGCACGGGCGATGTGCCAAACATCTCGTTGAAGGGCGACGGCAAGGCCGTGTTCGACGATCGCCAGTCGAAGATCCTCGCCAGCATGTACGAGGGCACGCCGCTGCAAGCGGCCGCCACCGAAGGCCTGCAATTGCGCCAGCAGGTCGCTCAGGATCTGCAGACGGAAATGGTCGCCGCCAGCCGCGGCGCAGTGAATGCGCGTGGCTTCGCCCAGCAGGGCCAGCGTATGGCTACCCTGATGAAAGACCGTTTCCGCCTCGGCTTTGTCGACGTGGGTGGTTGGGACACGCACGTGAACCAGGGCGGCGCGGACGGTCAGCTCGCCAACAACCTGGACAACCTTTCGCAAGGCCTCAGCGCCTTTGCCGATGAGCTGGGTCCAACGGAATGGAACAACACCGTCGTTGTCGTGGTTTCCGAGTTCGGCCGCACCTTCCGAGAGAACGGCAACAAGGGCACGGACCACGGTCATGGCACCACGTACTGGGTGCTGGGTGGCAAAGTACGTGGCGGGCGCGTCGTTGGCGAGCAAGTCGCCATCAATGCAGGAAGTCTGCTGCAGAATCGGGACTATCCGGTACTCAATAACTATCGCGACGTGCTTGGCGGGCTGATGAAGCGCATGTACGGGCTATCGGATGCGGATCTCGGCACGGTGTTCCCCCGTGCCAAGCCGCGCGATTTGCAGCTCGTGTGAAGGTGCCGGCGTGAAGCCGGCACCTCCCCGCTTGCCTCAGAAGTCGTAGCTGACCGAAAGCCGCGCATAACGCGGTTGCTGCCGGATCGTCGCTGTGCGGTACAGCGGATTGATCAACTGCGGGCTCAGTTCGCTGTAGGGCGACAGTTGGAGTGGACGCTGCTCGTTCAGCAGGTTGAAGATGTTCGCGCTGAAGCTGAGCTTGTGGTCCGCGAAGGCGGGGCTGTACGTCGCACCGATGTCCAATTGGCGCGTCCATGGCAGGTGGCCCTGCTTGCCTGGACGCGACGGCTCGCCGTTGCAGAAGTGATAGAGGCTGCCGTACGACAACGGGTCCGTGCCATCGGCACCATAGAAACCGAGGCAATGCCGCGGGCTTCCCGAGATGACGGCCAGGTTGGCCGAGACCAGCCACTGCGGATCGATCTGGTAGTAGCCGTACAGTTTGATCTGGTGCGTGTGGTCGTTGTTTTGCGGGCCGTTGGCGAACTGCATGATCGATGCGCCATCCCAGTCGTAGCTGGTGGACGCGTTGGCCTGGCTGACGTCGGAACGGA
>Ga0209674_100438_pt1 | contig 19504 bp, 11 predicted proteins | sample AraplaCvi_mMS_r2_FD_184279 | JGI IMG/M metagenome (GOLD analysis project Ga0209674, IMG submission 184279) | Arabidopsis root microbial communities from North Carolina, USA - plate scrape CL_Cvi_mMS_r2 (SPAdes) (version 2) | ecosystem: Host-associated > Plants > Roots > Endosphere | place: USA... | reverse complement strand
CGCCAGCAACATCACCCTGATCGATACACGTCCGGCGCAGGGCCGCGCGATTGCCGCCCCGCTTCCTCAAGCGCGCGTCCTGGAAGAAGAAGGCTACAACGCGCTCGCCAACCTGCCCAAGGACACGCCGCTCGCCTTCATGTGCCACCACGGTATTTCCAGCCGCGGCGTGGCGGAGCGTTTCGTTGCGCATGGATTCACGCAGGTATACAGCGTGGATGGCGGCATTGATGCGTGGGCGGCGGATGTCGATTCCAACGTGCCGCGTTACTGATAACGATGCGCTAATTCGTGACATCGTACGGGGCTTCGGCCCCGTTTTTTTTTTCAATACACACAGTCAGGACTACGGCGTAATCTTTGAGACTACCCACGGGTGCGCGTATCCCACTCGGGTTCACGCTCGCCAAAGCACTCGGAGATCAAACGCTGCACCGAAGCCTTCGACGCGATGAGCGAGGGAATGCATTGAAGCACCGCACGGGATCTCGACGCCGAGAGCGCGTATGGGACGCAGACATGACGGCATTCGACCAGTCTCTCTATCGATACCCATTGATTCCATCACATCCTTCTCCTCATCTTCGCGTTGTGTTTCGCTACCCCATTCCTTCAATACCAATCATGTTGGACCCTTTCGCGCACGAATACGGAAGCAATCAAAGTTCTTCCTTCGCAATTTGGTGCCCCGTATCACGGCGCACCTTGCCTAGTTCGCAATATTCGTCGCTTTCAAGGTAGTCTTTTAATTCGACGTCGTCCGCATCGTTGACACCATAGTTCGGGCTACCCGCGCTTAGCATGGCGGTCATAGCATGAAGAATTTTCAGCTCCGGCAACAGCTCCTCCACAAAAAGGAATTGACCAGCCTGATTGATCTCAAGGAAGTAGATGTCACCCTGCTGGCTGACGACCAGGTCGATGCAGCCGAAAACGATGCCAAGGCGCAGCATTACGTTGCGCAGCTTGGCTTCCAGAGAGACGCTTACGTCAAAGGGTTCGATCTGCATGTCCTGATCGTGGGAGTGCGGGCGCCAGTCGAAGTAAGCGCTGCCGGATGCTTTTTTCATTTGGATGGCAAACATCCGGCAGCCGATGACCGTTACCCGAACGTCACAGGTCTTGTCGATGAAGCGCTGGTAGATGCCGGGACTCATCGCGATGGCTTGTTCGGGAAGTTCGGTGGTGGCATCCAGCATCACAGCACTCATTTGATATGTGATTCCCGTGCTGCTGTTATCCCAGCTTTGCGGATAAAACGTTTTGAAAACGACTCGCCCCCATCGAGCGATCAAGTTCGCGACATCGGGCGCATGATTGCTAATGACGGTATCCGGTATAAGTAGGCCGGCTGCGCGTGCTGCTTGCAGTTGCACGAGCTTGCTTTCTGCATAATCCGCGGCCCGGGGACGGTTAATCCACAGGGTATTGAGCAAGCCATCTGCGGCGTCGAATATGCCCTTCTGAAAATACTTCCACTGACCCTCAATGAAAGTGCGATCGACCTCGAGACAAATGCCCGCTTCGGGCAAGCGCGGACGTCGGTACCAGATGGATCGGATTTGTGTGCTGTCGATATCGTCTACCGAAACATGGTCTTCGGCGTCGCCGATGTGAATGGAGAGGCGTGTTGTCGCATCGACACGGAAAGAAGGACTGAGGCGATAAGGCACACCGTTGCGACGCAACGCCCAGGCAACGGCAGAAGCGTGCGGATCATAATTCAAGGAAAATAAGAAAACAGAGGCGCTCACGGCCCGCTCCCAGCGTTGTAGCGTAAAGCCGCCGCGGCGGACCGTGGCGGCCTATTACACCGAACTGCAAAATCAGTTCGAGATAACTAGATGGATAGCTCTTCAGCCGTTATCCGGCCAGTCAGTCAAGCCACCACCTGAGCGGACGGTGACGAAAGGCCCTTTCCTCTCCGTCTCTTCGGCGGGCATTTCATTGGCCATTATTCGTGCAAAAGGACGTACGATCTCGACGTTTTCATTATTCATAACTGAATAACCTCCAGTTTGCATTGATGACAAGCGGTCATCGCGCTTCTTGTTGACGCAAGAAACTGTTCGATTGCCATGGGCTTTCCGGGCGGGATTGGGGTTACGGTTGCCCGGGCGTGGTCGCGTTTGTGCGAGATCCGCTGACTGACCAACATGTTCCATGTTTGAGGGATGTTGTGGTCCCTCGTACAGAGAACTTTCCAAATCACTTTCGCGCTGACCATGTGAAAACCAAGTCAATATGTTCTTCACGTCGTATCATCGATGATGGCGCCGAACTTGGTTCCGGCAGGGTCACACCGTCATACCAGTTCGGACCGAACGCTGCTGACCAAGCGAAGCTCTGATCAAACCTGCGGGAGGCCGCCGTTGCATGGCTCAATATCATGCAACGGCCGCAGCAAAACCCACGCGCTTTTGCGCGTTGGGTTCGGTCAAACTTCCGCCCACATGCGGATCAGGTTCGCGCGGGATTTACTGATCAAGTCGAACGTTGCGCTCTTGCCCTCGCGCTTGAAAGTCAAATGCTTGGCGTTTTCCATATCCCACAAAATTTCCCGCTGCGCGGAATCGCGTATCTGGCTTTGCACCCATAGGATCGCTGCATCGCGCACGCCGCGAGTGACGGGTGTTACGTGGTGCAAGGTGTTGGCGGGATAGGCAATCGCGGCACCCGCCTCAAGCTTGAATTGGCTGCCGATGCCATTCATGAATACGGTCAATTCGCCGCCGTCATAGCTTCGCGGGTCGGAGAGAAAAATAGTGATCGCAATATCGCTACGTATCGCATTGCTCATACTGCCCATCACCGGCGTATCCACGTGCGGGCCGTATTCCATGCCTTGCGCATAGCGGTTGAACAATACCGGCGTCGCCATTGCCGGCAGTAAAGCCGTCTGTAATTCACCGCTGCGCATGAAGGCCTCGCGTACGATGCGTGCGATCTGCTCATACTCGGGCATACCTGGCGTCACTTGCAGATTCCGCTTGACCTCACGCGCGGACCAGCCGGCCGTACTGGCGCCATCAACAAAGGAAGCACTCTGTAGCTTGGACTGGATAGCTGCCAGCTCATCTGGACCGAGAATGGCGGAGATACATTGAATCAAGGTAGTAACCCTCTATGAGGTGGCGCGATGCCATCCATAGTAATCGCCGACCCCAGACAGCGGAACGCCTGGTAGCTCTTTCCCGCGAAGAACATGCAAGACTAAGCACTGACTCTGAAAGCTAAGTATCAGGTAACCCCATGCCGCCACCCGCCCTCTCTTCCGCAGCACAGCATTGGCTGAGCGAAGCCGGCAAGGCATTATCCCAGGGCCGCGCGGATTTGGCCGAGCCACTGCTGAAACGCGTGCTGGCCGAGGCGCCTGGCTTTGCCAACGCGCAATTCCTGTACGGCATCGCCTGCCAGATACGGGGCGACAGCAAGACCGCTGCCGAATACATGCGCAAGGCCGCGCAGCAACGTCCGGATGATCCGAACATCCTCACAAATCTAGGCGGGGCCCTTTACGATTCTGGTGCAATCGAAGAAGCATTCGTCCATCTGCGTCGCGCAACCAAGCTGGCGCCGGCGCAAGCATCCAACTGGTACAACCTTGGCAAGGCACTGAAACTCCACTGGCAACTGGACCAGGCCGCAGACGCCTTGCAGCGCGCGCTCGACCTGGATCAAGGGCATGTCAGTGCACGCACAACGCTTGCCGATATTTTTACGATACGCGGCGATATCCCCGCCGCGATTGCGCAATACCGCAAGGTGCTGGCCTTGCGACCGGATCACGCGCTTGCCTGGCATTCGTTGGCCAATCTGAAAACCGTGCCGCTCACCCCGGCTGATGCCAGGCAGATCCAGTACATTCTACGGACCAGACAGCTTGCGCCCGATGATCGCGTGTCGCTCGGCTTCAGCCTTTACAAGGCACTTGAAGATCAGCGCCAATATAGCGATGCGTTTGAGGCAGTGCGCGAGGCCAACGCACTCAAACGCCGATTGATTCAATGGGATGCCGCAGAGGCGCACGCGTATATCAAGGCTATCATCGAAACATTCCGCCGCCCGCTGCCTGCACCGCTCGACCCCAACCTCGGAAGCGAAGCGATTTTCATCGCCAGTCTCCCCCGCTCCGGATCAACGCTGGTCGAGCACATCCTTGCCTCGCACCCGCTGGTGGAAGGCGCCAATGAGATCCCGGACCTGCCGCAGATCCTTGACGAGGAGTCAAAACGGCGCGGCAAAAACTTCCCCCACTGGGTGACTGACGCCACGACGGAAGACTGGGCGCGTCTAGGCAAGAACTATCTGCTCCGCACGGCCCGCTGGCGCACCAAATGTCCTTATTTCACTGACAAAGGATTGCAGAACTGGGAATGGATCGGTGTGATTCGTGCGATGTTGCCGGCCGCCAAAATCATCCACTGTCATCGCGATCCGGTCGAAACCTGTTTTGCCTGCTATCGCCAGTTATTCAGCGAAGGCGTCCACTTCAGCTACGATCTGAAGGATCTCGCTGGTTATTACAATGACTACAAGAAACTCAGTGACTATTGGCAAGCGCATTACCCGAGCAAGATGTTCGATCTTGCTTACGAAAAACTGGTGCAAGAGCCGGAGGTGCAGATTCGGCATCTCCTCGACTTCTGCCAACTGCCATTCGATGCGGCCTGCCTCTCGCCACATCAGACGCAACGCGATGTGCACAGTACGGCCAGTGCGGCGCAAGTACGCCAACCCATACGCGGCGATACGGCACGCAGCCCGCACTATCGGGATTTTCTGGCGCCTTTGATTCAACATCTCGATCATTGAAACGAAGAAGGCCGTCGGTTGCCCGACGACCTTCCTCTTTGCTCCGATTACCGGCGCCTTCCGTGGCACTGGTGCATCGTCTATCGCTATTACCAATCGAACTTCACGTTGAAATCCATGTAACGCGGCGCTTCCGTCGCCTGTGCCGTATGGTAGGTCGGGCTGTAATAGCCCGTACCCTGATTGCCACCATTCGCGCCTGTGCCAAGGCCCACGGAGTAGAAGGTGTAATACTGGGTTGCTGCCTGTTCGTTGAACACGTTGTGGATTTCCCACTGCAACGTCAGGTGCTTGTGCGCCCACTCTGGTGTATAGGTCAACGCCAGATTGAGCTGGTGCGTCCATGGCGTATGGCCGCTGGTGCCCGGAGGAGACGGTTGGCCGCCAATACCCGCTAAAGAATAATTATTGGGAGTTCCCACAACGATGGTTCCATTGTTGGCCGGAGTACCACCGCAGAAGTGCTGATATGGGCCGCTGTACAAGTCCGCAATAATCTGCGGGCCGTAACCGCTCAAGCAGGAGTTCGGTGCCCCCGACTGGATGATGTACGTGCCGCTGATCATCCATTCCGGCGTAGCTGCGTAGGAGCCAAATGCCTTGAGGGTATGGCGACGGCTGTTGGGTTGTTCGCCGTTGGCATATTCCATCAGGTCGGGGAAGTCCCACTGCGCCGTGGTCGAACCGGAGGCAGCGTTGATGCGCTGGTTCGTGATCTGACCAATCGCAGTGTCGGTCGGACCTTCCGTGGTGCCATACGACTTGGCGAACACGTAGTCGACCTTGCCGTACCACTTGCCGTCCCAGCTGTGCTCCAGATAGTTCTCCAGCGCGTAGTACTTACGCGACGGTCTGGGCATTGAGCAGTTCCCCGGTGATGAACCAAAGGCGCCATTGCAGACAAGGCCTTGGCCGGTGTTCGGATTCCAGATGGCATAACCGCCGGGTTGCGGGATGTAGTTGGTTTTGCCCGGATTGACCAGGCCCGGAACGATGTTGCCCGGAATTAAGACGTCGGTATCGTCGACGAGGTTGCCCGCCTTCTCCCAGGTCGCCTGCGCGCCCCACACCAGACCGGTGTCACCGAGCTGCTTCTGCATGCCCAGCACGTATTCGTCCTGATACTGCGGCTTGAGGTTGGTCGAAGCGTAGTTCTTGATATTGCCGTGGGCACCACCGTTCTCGCCGTCCGCCGAGAAGAACCCAGGTACCGGACCGCCTGTCGGCGCGACAGGCACCACACTCAACCCGACCGGCTGACCGTTCGAAGTGATGCCCGTGTAGGTATAGATAACGGAACCGTTGATGGAACCGAATTGCGGGTTGCGTCCGGCCAGACCCGCCGGCAGCGCGAGATAGTAGCGCCCAGCGTTGCCGAAGACCTTGAACGTGCTGTCGCCAAACACGTCCCAGCTGGCGCCGATGCGCGGCGCCCACTGCGGACTGGTTTCCTTTACATAGGCCTCACCGCCAAAACCAGTGTTCTTGAACTGGTCGTTGCGCAAGCCAAGGTCCAGCAACAGATTGGGCAGGACCTGCCAGCGGTCTTCCACGTACTGCGCCTTCTCGCGCAACCCGATCTTGACGTCGGTCTGCACGATGGATTGCTGAACGTAGTTGCCCGTAACGTTGCCCGCACCATTGAGGAACGGCGCCGCAGAGATACCCGCCGGCGTACCAGTGAAGTAGTTCCAGGTGCCGCCACCGATTGTCGTGGCGCCGTCGTTATCGTCACGGTACTGGATGTTGTCGATACCGAACTTCAGATCGTGATTGGCGGTGACCTTCCAATCAAGGTCGACGCGCAGATTCGCGGTCTTGGTTGTGTGGCCCGGATTGGGAAGGGTCGGATTAACTAGCTGCGGGGCAGCAACACCCGGCGGCACAACAAATCCGGTACTGAACGTGACGGGAGAAATATTACCGCCCGCGAAGCTGCTGAAGTACGTGTTCCCCATCACGCCGTACATCGCCTCAAGCGTGAGGTCGTCGGTGATGTAGGAGGTGTACTTCAGGATACCGATGTCGTAGGTGTTCTTGAACAGCACATTCGGGGCGTACAAATTGCCGACCGACTGGTTCGAGTAGTTGTACTGATAGTAGTTGTCGCTGGTTTCATTTTGCTGGCTTCGGGCGCCCGTCAATTCCAGCACGTTGCTGTCGTTGATGTTCCAGTCCAACTTGCCGTACAGCTTGGGGCTCAGCGTGGTGCTCGTTTCGTAAAAGCCCGAAGGCGACGTAATACCGAAGTTGCCCGTGCCGTGATTGTTGCTGTCGTGCTGCCATTCGGCCGTCACGAAGAAGAACAGCTTGTCCTTGATCAGCGGGCCGCTGAGGTAGGCGTCATACACATTTGACCAGTCGGCATCCTGCTTGCGCCCCCGTTGGATCTGGCCGTAGCCGGCCGAATAGTTCGTGGAGCCCTGGGTCGTCGACATGTAAGGATTTGAACTGATCGTATAGGTTCCGTCTGGGTTGTTGGTCAAGTTATAACCAAGCGTGCCCACGGGCGTCCGCGGATTGCTATACGTGATGTTGTCGAAGCCGCTTTGGGCAAACGAAGGACGGAAGGCCACGTAGACACCGGCGTGCCACTGGTTGCCACCGCGCTGTCCGATCTGGCTGATCACGCCACCGGTCGAACGACCGTATTCCGGGCCGTAACCGCTTGTGATGGTCTGCTGCTCGGCAATGGCGAAGTAAGGCAGCGAAATGCCGCCCGCGCCACCGATCGGATCGGTGGTGTTGAAACCGTTGAGGTAATAGGCGTTTTCCGTGACGCTGTTGCCGCCCATCGAAACCAACGGCGCACCGGTCGGACCCGTGCCGAGGCTGGAGCCACCTCCCGTCACGCCGGGGGCCAGCAGCGCAATGGCTTCAGCGCTGTGAGCGATCGGTAGGGTCTTCAACTGCTGGGAGGTGAGCACCTGCGTCTGGCGGGTGGAAGACACGTCGATCGCAGGCACCGAGTTTGCCGTAACCGTAACCGTGGAGAGGTTCTCTGCGTTCTTTTCCGAGGCAGCGCCCGTGGCAAACGGCACCGCGGTACCACCCTGTACAGTTACCTGCACATGGTTTTGCGTAGCCACCACATTGCCGCCTTGCATCAGCGACACGGTGTAATCGCCCGTCGGCAACTGGTTGGCGCTGTAACGGCCAGTGCTGTCTACCGCTACTACGCGGGTCAGACCAGTCTGGCTGTTGACGATGCGAACCGTCTCACCGGCCGCCACCGGTGCGGTACCAAACACGGAACCGGTGGTGGCTTGCGCCAGCACCTGTCCTGAAAAGCCGAACCCCATCGCCACAGCTACGGCCAACGCAGTGTGACGAACCGGCATCCTGTTCGATGCGGTCTTAAACTTCCTAATGCTCATTTAGGTGCTCCCCAGCAGCAAAGAATACAAAGAGGTAAAAGGCCGCAAAAAACGCTCCCCCAGACCTACAACCCATCTAGGCCAGGCCACGAGCGGACGGCTTTTCTTCCCCAGCCCCGACAAATTGCTCAGGCCGCTTCTTTGCTTAACGGCCCTTTAGCACTTTGTTACCCGAAAATACGGTTTCAAATAACACAAAGTCAACGACGAAAATTTACGAACTTGCCGCATGAATTTGCGCTTAGCTCTTTTTAGCTGCAGCCACATGAGGTGCCGTCAGTCAGACGACAGTTTTCTGACCGCAGACAGTGGCTGTGATTCCTTTATTCGCTCAGCTCATCTTCAAAGCGAAGATGCTTGACGCTTCGTCCATTCCGCCGCACCAGTTTCAATGCCTCGATGCCGATGCGCATATGCGCTTCCACATATTGCGCAGTAACGCTCCGATCGCTCAGCTCGGTCTTTACACCTTCCGGAATCATGGGTTGATCGGACACCAGCAACAACGCGCCGCAAGGAATGTGATTGGCGAAGCCCGCAGCGAAGATGGTGGCGGTTTCCATATCCACCGCCATGCAGCGCGTGCGGCGCAGGTATTCCTTGAAGGTCTCGTCGTGCTCCCACACACGTCGGTTGGTGGTATAGACGGTGCCGGTCCAATAGTCGTGCCCTAGATCGCGGATCATAGTTGAAACGCCGCGCTGTAATTGGAATGCGGGCAACGCAGGCACTTCGGGTGGGAGATAGTCGTTACTGGTGCCCTCGCCGCGAATGGCAGCAATGGGTAGAACCAAATCGCCTAGTTGGTTTTTCTTTTTTACACCACCGCATTTGCCGAGAAACAACACAGCGCTGGGCTGGATCGCCCCCAACAGATCCATCACGGTGGCGGCATTGGGGCTGCCCATACCGAAATTGATCAGGGTGATGCCGTCGGCAGTGGCGCTGGGCATCGGCCGGTCGCGGCCTTGTACATCCACGCCATGCCATTCTGCAAAGAGGTCGACGTAGTGACTGAAATTGGTGAGCAGGATATGGCGGCCGAATTGTTCAAGTCGCACACCGGTGTAACGAGGTAGCCAGTTAGTAACGATATCGTGTTTGGTTTTCATGCAAAGCTCTTGTTTCGGCATGGCGTACCTGCGCCACGCGTTACCGGCGATGCCACGCCGGCAGGATGCCATATTCCGAGATGATTTACCTTAGAGTTTGCGAGGCCAGTTTCGCTCGCATTTTTCCGCGCGCTCTGTAGCGGTGACCAAGTATCAAAGGCCACATTCCATCAACAATGGTGACGTGGATTTGTATTCGGGGTGTATGCAACTTAGCCCATACACGATGCCGGCGACTCCGGTCATAAGCCCGGGAGCAAACGACTCCAATAGACTCTCCTTATCCATCGCTTGCTCGACGCTTTCTAGAATTAGCGAATCATATTCGTGGAATAGCTCGTAATTACTCTTCTTATCATTCATCTGGGCTCTCCAGAGCATCTCTCGCATTCCCAAGCTGCCGTGGCACAGAGAAACATCGTTTCGCCATCCTCTTCGTCCAGCGCTAGCGACGGCAAGCTGCAGAGTATGGCGATAGATCTCCGATCCATTTCGCGAATAAAGATCCGCCGCACACAATCCAATACCAACACTGCCATGGCACCATGCATGAGAATACATGGCCTCCTCCGAGACACGAAGATCACGCCATTGACCACAGCCAGGGTCATACAGCGTCTGCTCAAACGCGAATGCCTTTAGGGCCAGAGCACCCCATCTTTCCCGCAGATCGTCGGTTCCAGCTCCACTCATGGCAAGCCTAGCAAGCGCCCAACCAATGCCGGTCGCTCCGTGCGAAAAACCACCAATTGGCCTGTCGAATGTTGAAGTCGGCCAGTAAGCAATATCATTGTCTACCACGGCCACGACCTCGAGATGCTTTCCAATTTTCGTCGCGAGATCGAACCAGCTTGGATCCTTCGTGGTATCTGCGAGATGCAAGAGTGGAACAATCAGTCCAGAAAGACCCTCCAGGATTTCATATTCACGATAATCGCCAAAGTTTATGTGCCTTAGCTTTTCGGCCTCGCCAATGGCCATATCAAGAATGTCGTTCCGGCGCAGTCGTCCATAGATGGATAGGAGCGCAAAAATCTGTCCCCCACTTCCGATGAAACCAGCCTGGACGGGTTTGTCAAAGTTCTCCCCTTCCACTTGGAGCATTAACAACGCTCCTTCCAAAACCCTAGATACACCATCCACGCGACTGACTCTGCCCTGCCTCACCTCATTCTCATAGCAAGCCAGAGCAAAACCGATTCCGCACAATCCTGTATAAAGGTCATTGCCTACGGGCTGCATAATCCAGCCATCACTGCTCAATATCGGGCTAATCCAGGTTGTAGTCCCATCGTCGCCGTGCACAGCGCTATCGACAAGCTTCCTGACAGCTCTCTCCGCAAGCTGCCGGCGCTTTTCTTCAAGAGAATCAATGGGCATCCTCTTGACGTCGCGAACAATGGACACGCTCCCCGGTGAATCGTGCAACCGTCGATTAAGATCAAGCGTCAGAAACGCTCCACGAAGAACCAACTCCTGCAACTCGACACGTGAAGCGCGCCAACGATCAAGCACCAGCATGATCCTTTCACTAGTCAATACCCCACCAAAAATGGGAATGTCCCGCTGAAGTAGGCTATCTATCTCATACTCAATCTGATCGAGCTCCAATCCCAGCATGTCTGCACCACGAACAAGCAGGTCTCTCACACGCGCTCGCGCCATTTCTCCATCATGAAGAGAGGCTGGATGCCAAAGCATCCGCATCATCTCCACATATAGCTGAGTCGGCCTCAGAATTTCCCTCGCGTAACTTCCTTCAAAAACTCTGAGCATGCCCTCCAGATCGCCTCGTTGATCCATATCCTGGAGAAGCAACGTCGTCTCATGGAAGGCGCGGATGATTTTGTCCCGAAAATCGAAGGCATTGGGATGGTCACACGGATGATTGAGGGCACGTGATGGCTTGATAAACGCCTCCGACAACCTGACATCCATGGTTCCCTCATTGATAAGAACAGGAACTCTTCCATCCGGTTGGTGCTGCGGCATTGCCCCGATAGCAGAAATATCCATCCCTTTGAAGGCCAATGTAGACAGACGGTATGGGATGATGCCTGTCCTTAACACTGAGGAAGCTAAGAAAGTTGTAGCTGCGTCATATGCTCTTCCGTGACCAGATGCCTCGTCCGGCACTTCTCTGGCAAAGAGGGATTCGATATCGACGATTACCGGAAAGACCCCCGAAGCTATAAGGTTTTCATAGTGTATGTCCGTGCCGCCAAGAAGATGCATGATGGCGATCCATCGGCCTATATTGAGGTAGAAAGCGGACATTTCGTCCTGGTTCTTGCAGTGAACGTGAGGAATAAATTCCGTCCAACCATACTCCCCGCAATCTAGTGCGCGTGGAACGAATATTCGATCTGCATTCTCGGGAAAGACCCTTTTCAGAAAGCTGTTCATCTCCACGTCCAAGCGAACGGATCTTGGCTTATAGAGAATCGCCCCATCTGTAAAGATAATTTTTGATACAGCCTGGCCTCCGTTATGCATGTCTCCCAGGCCAAGGTGGACTTCCTCGACCTGCTCACAGGTCACGCCGAGCAGATTGCGGATAGCCCCTCTGTCCATATTGAGCCTTGCGATCATGCCCTTGATGGACTTCACGCGATTTTTGAGTACGCCATCCAATCCACCCAGCAGCATGGGATAGCGACGATCAATGTGTGCAAGGAAGTCCTTCGTCGTAAACAATGCTAGAAATGACGCAAACTGCTGCTCTTCACGAATACCGACGAGTTGACCTTCGATCTTCTCAGCATGCAATTCGAGCAAAATAACTCTTACGAGGGCCGATTTGGCATCACTGAAAAGTGCATTACATGCAGCGCGATGAAAAGCGTCAAAATCCTTGCTACTCACGTTTCCTGAGAGAAATACAGCAATTTCTTCTCTAGATTCATTCGTAAAATGATCAATGATCGGCGAAAAATAATCCTGTGAATCCAAAGCTCCTCTCCTCAATAGCCGAAGGTCATACGCCGACTACCGTGACACATCGAAAGAGGCCACGGTCTGGACATTAAAAAAGCGCAGCCGACATCGGCTGCGCATAATTTACGTCGCATCAGGCATTTAACTTGATATGAATTTCAACGATGAAGCCAGGATCTTCAGCTAAGGGCAAACGCAATTCGGGTCGATCGACCCACAAAGCCTGGCAGACGATATCTTGTTTTCCTTCATATTTTCTACAGCCGCCTCCATGGCTTGCGCTCCTCCAAAAAACAGGGGACCGGCTGGGTTATCCTTGCCGTTTGCGCTATCTTCACCCTTGAGCCATGACGAAACCACGTTCTCTGTCTGTGACATTGATCCGTCCTCATCAGTAGTTGGTTAGTTTCAATTTCTCCATTTTTGCGAAGCGTGAATTCAATCACTACCTCGCAACTCCACCTATATCATCTCGCATTCAAAGTTTCAACACGGCTTACTGTAACCAGCTACCACGGACGCTTTTCTGATAAAAGTCAGTCCGCGGTTGGCACATCCTTTTTTTTCATGATCGCGCGGACCACTCTTACTTGTAATTAAGGAAGCAAACAACGCGGAGATGTTTAAACGAAGGATATTTTTCAACCTCCCGATACGAACCATATATTATTGAGAGTCCGCAAAACCATCGTTATCATCAATATGTGCACACGGCGAAAATTATCAGGGATGCGCTAGGTGATCATCTTTCGCAAAGGCTCGAGCTGTGTAGCGTAACGTCGCCACTCGCCAAGGCTGCGCGTGTAGATCGGCTCGCGCACCTGCGCGCTGCTCGGCGTTGCCACCGGAGCCGTGTTGCGCTCAGGGCGAAGACAACTCTCCTCCCATTCCAGCCCACAATGCATAAGCACTTTGCGCAGCGTTGCCTCCGTGTCACACACTAGCGAGGCATACGACACATCGAACATGGCACCCGGCATTACAGCATGCCAATGTCCGACGAGACGCGCATATTCCCCGTAATAGTGCGCAAGCGACTGCATGTCATAGCTGTATGCCGAAACAGGGCCGAGCATCGCCTTGAAATTGGAGAAGCAGACATCCATTGGATCACGCACAAGATGCAGAATAGGTGCATGCGGCAAGGCCATGCGAATGAATGGCACCATGCGTATGTTGATCGGTAGCTTGTCGATGTAGAACCGTTTATCCAGTGCGCGCCACTGCGTTTGCTCCAGATAGCGCGCACCTAATTCAGCGTAATTGATGCCTTCAGTGCGTCGAAAAACCTCGAGCAGGTTGGGAATACCGCCCTGTGCAGTGTCGGTCATCCAATGAAGTTGACGTCGAAAATCATTGATTTCGCCTGCAGACACTACTTGCGAATGATTCGACAGCATACGATCGAGCAAGGTCGTTCCCGAACGAGTCATACCAACGATAAAAATGGGAATACTTCCGTCAAATCGATGCAATGGAGCTTCTCGTTCGGCATCAATGTACCCAAAAATCCGGATCAGCTCGTCCGTAATGGCAGTTTCTCCGACCTTGTCATACGGGCTGATCGAATGCATCAACGCATTGCTACGTGATAGCGCCTGCCATGCCTCGTCATGATTCCCAAGATCATCAAGCTCCTTGAACAGAGCGGACTCAAAACCCGCCCGCGCCATTCGCTTGTCCGATGACTGGCTATCGAAAGGAATGCTGCGGGACAATTTGCGTAGTATATCGATGTGGTTCGCTTCTATGCTTTGTGTGCGTAGATTGGCTAATGCAACTGCCGCATCGCCGAATCGCGGCCAGCGGTGCAAGCAGGCCTCTAGCACCGATTCCGCCTGAGCGATCTTTCCGGTGTACTGCAACAACATCGCATATAGATAGTGCTGATTCGGTCCGTCCGCGCCAGCATTCATTGCTCGCTCCATCCTGGACATGGCCGCTGGGATCTCGCCAAGCATCCAGCGCAGCTGCGCCTGCTCGGCGAGCAGCGATGCAGGGGGTTTTGGCAGGCTTTCGAGGCGATCTAGACAATGGCGCGCAGCCACGATCTCGCCAGCAAAAAAATAGGCGGCGCACCATCTCGATCAGCAACAGCGCATCATCTGTCAGCACAGATATTGCCTCAAGCAAGTGCTGCGTATATTCACGTAGACTGCCGCGCTGCAGGATCAGGTTTGCCAACGCCGTGCGTGTCTGCGGTTCGTTCGGCTCAATCTGCATCAGCAACCGGAGACCGGCTTCTGCGGCACCCCATTGCTTGGACTCAACGTCTTGCAATATCCGGCGACGGAGCTGGTTGGCCGATAAGGGGAATTCCGATGCATTCATGGCTACGATCTTCCGGTTGCCCGCGAGGTCAATGTTGTGCGCCTTCGAGCAATGCCTTCAGTGGCTGCAAATGCGTTGTATAGCGCTGCCACTGGCCTATCGCACGCGCATGAATTGGCTCGCGCACCTGAATACTGCTTGGAGTCGCCACTGGCGCGGTATTACGTTCCGGATGCAAACAGTTGTCCTCGATGGTCAATCCGCAATGTTCAAGCACTTGGCTCAACGTTGCCTCAGGAGCGCTTACAAGCTCAGCATACGAAACGTCCAGCATCGCCCCTGGCATGGTGGCATGCCAGTGATCAACCAACCGCCGATACAAGCCGTAGTAGTGCGCAAGGGTTCGCAAGTCGTAGCTATACGCAGACACATTGCCAAACATCGCTTTGAAATTGGAAAAGCACGCATCCATCGGATCACGCACCATATGCAAGATTGGAGCGTGCGGCAGCGCACGACGAATGAAAGGCACCATCTGGATGTTGCCCGGTAATTTGTCGATGTAATAGCGATGACCTTGCGCGCGCCATTGCGTTTGCTGTAGGTAGCGCGCCCCAAATTCCGCCAAGTCGATTTTGCGGCTGCGACGTATCGCCTCGAGCATGCCGGGCACCCCGGCAGGCACCACGTCGGCCACCCAATGCAACTGACGCAATGCGTCGTTGATTTCGCCAGCGGATGTCACTTGCGAGTGATTGGAGAGCATGCGCTCAAGCAACGTAGTACCCGAGCGCGGCATACCGACGATGAAGATGGGAACCGGCCCTTCTGGCCTCGGCGCCGAATCGGCGCAGACCTTGCTAACATGCGAGGAAGCATCGATCAGCGCCTCGATGATGGCCGTCTCGCCAGCCGCATCATACGGGTTGAGTTCGTGCATCAACGCATTGCTATGTGCCAGTGCTTGCCACGCCGCCTCGTATTGCCCTAGATCTTCAAGTTCCTTGAACATGGCCGCGGCGAATTCTGCACGTACGAAACGAATCTCCGGATTCGTGCTATTGCCTGAAAAATGCTCCATCTGTTGCCGCAGAAGATCCAGGTGCTGGGTTGTCGGCGTTTGCTTGCGCAAATTCGAGAGTGCCACCGCGGCGCTGCCAAATCCAGGCCAACGGTGCATGCACATCTCTAGCACTCGGCCAGCCTGCTCGGCATGGCCGGTGAATTGCAACAGCATGGCGTGAAAGTGATGATCGCCAGGCGAATCGGCACCAGCGCTCAATGCATGCTCCAGTAGTGCCTTCGATGCCTCAAACTCTCCCAGTATCCAGCGCAAATGCGCCTGCGAAAGCAGTACTTCCGCAGACAAATGCGGCATGCGTTCGAAGTCATCAAGGCGTGCGCGCGCAGCTTCTATCTCACCGCTGAAGCAAAGGCGTTGTACCAGCTGAATGTTGAGCTGCGCGTCGGCAACAGGTATCTGTGCCGCCTGCACCAACTGCTTGGCCTGCGCTTGCATCAAGCCTTGGCGAAGCATAACTCTGGCTAATTCCATGCGCGTTGCGACATCACGCGGCGCGCGCTCCAATACCGATTCCAGTGCAACTTGCGCAGCCAGCCATTGCTGTGCCTGGATATGCCGCTGGGCGCGCGCGCGAAGTTCGCTTTCCGTGGTGGCCGAATTCTGCATTGTCATGGGAACAGCATATCTCGAACCGGCTTGCCATTCGCACCTAGAAAAAAGCCACCGGCCCGAAGGCCGGTGGCTCATGCTGACTACTCGACTTTCGCGTTGTTATCAGTAGTCGTAGGACACCGACAGACGGACGTAACGTGGCGTTTCGAAGTAGATACCCTGCAAATAGGCATTATTGATCAGGTGATTGCCAGCTTCGCCAACCGGTTGCGTCTGCAGCGCATTCTGCTCGTTGAGGATATTGAATATATCCAGGTTGAGCATCAGCTTATGCTGGGCGAAGTTCGGCGAGTAGTGCACACCAATGTTGTACTGGTGGGTCCAAGGCGTGTGCTTGAAGCCTGGGGACACGATCTGACCACCGCACCAGTGATAGTTACCACCAGGATTGTTGTAACCGCTCGGATCGTCAGTGCCATTAGGACCGTACCAACCCAGACACTCTTCCGGCGCACCGGACTGAATCATAGCGGTACCCGAAAGTAACCATTCTGGCGTGATAGCGTAGGCGCCGCGGAAGCGCAACTGATGGCGGCGCACGTTCAACAATTCGCCATCCTGGCCTTGCATGAGCTGCCAGGAGTCCCAATCCTCAGTCTTGGACACGTCGCCCTGGCCGAAGTCCGAACGTACCTGGCCCTCGGTGTTGCCGCGACCGACATTGAATTCGTAATCGACGCGAGCCGTCCATTTGCCGTCCCACGGATGGTCAAGGTACATATCCAATGAACCGTACGTCCGGCGCACACCGTGGATGTAACCCCAATCCTTCTGAGTCATCGAAACGATGGTGTACTGGCCGGTGACTGAATTCAAAACCCTCAAGTCATTGGTCTGACCCGGGTTGATTAGACGGCAGTAGGACGCCCCGTACAGCGAATCGGAGTAGTCCGCTGTATTCAGACCCATTGCCGTCATCTTGGCGGCGATCTGGCCCGGCGAACACTCATCGTCGATGGCTGATTTCAAGTTACGCCAGGTGGCCTTGGCGCCGTACACCCATTTCTCGTTCAACTGTTTGTCAAAACCGAGGATGTACTCGTCCAGGTACTCCGGCTTGAGGTTGGCGGCTGTGACCTGCTTTGGATCCTTTGGAGCGCCGAACTCACCATCAGGGGACAGCAGCGGACCACCGTTGATCGGAACGATGCCTTGCGGCGTGCCATCCGGATTGACACCCGTGTAGGTGTATCGGATGTCGGTGTAGGTCGAAGGATTGGCCGCGCGCTCAGCTGCATTGTCAGGCAGGGCCAGATAGTAGCGACCAGCGTTGGCATACACCTTGAAGCTGGAATCGCCATTGACGTCCCAACTCACACCCAGACGAGGTTCCCACTGATTCTTCTCGTCAACGAATGCAACGCCATGGTTGTTGTAATTGGTGAAGTGGTCGTTACGGACGCCCAAGTTCAATTGAACGTTCTGTGCCACCTGCCATTCGTCCTGCAGATAGTAGGCCTTCTGCGAGGTCGACATGGTGGTCTGGAACGTTTCAACGTACTTGCGAACGGTGTATGTACGGGTGCCGTCTGCATTGGGCGTCTGGAAGTAGCGCCAGAAATAGCCTGGCCCTGTCGTCACCACGCCCTGGTTTATGCCGGCGTAGTGCATATTGTCAATACCTACGCCCAGGTTGTGATCACCCAGCTTGTAAGTGAAGTCAACGCGCAAGCCATGCGTGGCGTTGTGCGCGTTTTCACCCTGGCCCACCGTGGAAGCCAGCTGGTCGCTATGGATGGCATTGTTGCCGGCCGGGAGTGTGGTCGAGCCAGGACCACAATTTACCAGGCACTGATTCTCAGCGTGCGAAATGAAAGGCAACGGGCTCGCGCCACCGATCAATGTCGGATCGTCAAACCGAGCACGGCCATACAACACGCTCAGTGTCGCGTTGTCACCGTAATAGCCCGTGTATTGACCAATATAGAAGCGGGCGTTGTCCTTCGTGGCAAGATCTGTCCCCTTAAAGGCACCTTTCGTCAGATTGTTGTAGTTGTAGTTGTAGGTCTTACCGCGACCATCGGTCTCATTGTTCTGCAGGCCGGTCAACTCGATCGTGTTGCTCTCGTTGATGTTCCAGTCCAGCTTCGCGTAGTACTTGTTGCTGGTATCACGGTAATCATCAAGCGTTGACGTAGTGGCCTGGCTATAGACGTACTGGTTCTGCGTACGTGTGGTTTCCGCCGCCACGAACATATACAACCTGTCCTTGATCAGCGGACCCCCGGCATAGGCCGAATAGACCGTCTGCCACTGCGAGTCCGGCCTGCGATACCACGCAAGCGTGCCCGGGTAAGTTGGATTGTTGTATACGTACGGCCCGCCACCGTTGGGCGCCGGAATCGCCGGATAGCCGTAATACACGTTATCGGAAGAAGAACGGGCGAACGCCGGCTGCCACACGAGCTGACCGCCGAAATGCCATTCGTTGGTGCCGCGCTTGCCGATCTGGTTGATCACACCGCCATCCGAACGGCCATACTTGGCACTGTATCCGCCGGTAAGCGTTTGCTGCTGGTCGATACTACCGTAGGGCAGCGAGAAGCCACCGATATTCTTGTACGGTTCGCCCGTGTTGTAACCATTTACGTAGTACGCATTCTCGGAGACGCTCGATCCACCAAACGACACGGTGTTGCCGAAATAGCCGCTGCCCTTGGTGGTGCTTGGTGCCAGCAATGCAATGGATTCTGCATTGCGTCCGACCGGAAGCTGCTGCAGATCACGTGCAGTGATAATCGTGCTCGAGTTGACGCTGGTCACGTCGATCGGCGGCATTGCGTTGGCAACGACCTGGATTGCGCCCAGGTTCTGGGCTTCCTTGGCGTTCGCGGCTGCGCCACTAACGAACGGCACTGCAGTACCGCCGCCGGGGCTGACTGCCACGCCATCTTGAGTCGCAACGACCTTGTCGCCGCTCATCAAAGTGACGGTATACGTGCCCACCGGCAGGTTGCCAACATTGAACTTGCCGCTGTTATCTACCGACACGACGCGGGTCGTACCGCCTGCGGTACCGACCACCTTGACAGTTTCGCCTGCAGCGATCGGCGCAGTACCGAAAATGCTACCGGTGGTGGCCTGGCCGTACGCTACGCCAGTGAAACCCAAACTGATTGCGAGAGCCGCAGCAAGAGCTTGGCGACGGGGTGCACCCGCGCCGATCGTATGACGCTTATTCATTCTAAATTTCTCCCCAAAAAGCCCGATAGGCTAAAGACAACGACTGCACGAACTGCTCCGTGCAACCCCAGTTGCAAGCGAGGCACCACGACCGAATTGCCAGAACCCCTTTA
>Ga0209674_100427_pt1 | contig 20350 bp, 12 predicted proteins | sample AraplaCvi_mMS_r2_FD_184279 | JGI IMG/M metagenome (GOLD analysis project Ga0209674, IMG submission 184279) | Arabidopsis root microbial communities from North Carolina, USA - plate scrape CL_Cvi_mMS_r2 (SPAdes) (version 2) | ecosystem: Host-associated > Plants > Roots > Endosphere | place: USA... | reverse complement strand
GTCGCTGAAGATCAAGGTCGGCAAGGACATCGGCGTGGACATCGAGCGCGTACGCGCCATCTACGCTGCGGTGGAAGACCGTGCCCTGCTCCGCCTCGACGCCAATCAGGGCTGGACCGCCAAGGAAGCGGTATATGCCTTGCATGCGCTGGAAGACGCGGGCGTACGCCTGGAATTGGTGGAACAGCCGGTCAAGGCGCGCGACCTCGAAGGCATGCGCTACGTCACCGAGCGCGTGCATACGCCGATCATGGCGGATGAAAGCGTGTTCGGCCCGGCCGAGGTCATGGACCTCATCCGCATGCGCGCCGCCGACATCATCAACATCAAGCTCATGAAGACCGGCGGCATTTCCAATGCCATCCGCATCGCGGACATCGCCGGGCTGTATGGCATCGATTGCATGATCGGCTGCATGCTCGAAACGAGCATCAGCGTGGCTGCGGCGGTGCATGTCGCGGTCGCGAAGTCCGACGTGATCACCAAGGTCGATCTCGACGGGCCTTCGTTGTGCTCTTACGATCCCGTGGAGGGCGGCGTCCATTTCAACGAGTCGGAGATCTCGATCAGCGACGCGCCGGGCTTGGGCATTCGTGCCATCCACGGCCTCGAGCCGATCTGAGGGAACCGCCATGTCGCCCTTGGTGAAGATCCGCTCGGAGCGCGACCGCATGTCGGCGGTGGAGCGGCGCATTGCCGATTTCATTCTGGAGAATGCTCAACTGCTGCGCGACTACTCATCGCAGCAACTGGCCAATGCGCTCGGCATCAGCCAGTCCAGCGTGGTGAAGTTCACCCAGAAGCTCGGCTTCCGCGGCTATCCCGATCTCAAGTATTCGGTGGGAGAGGCCATCGGGCGAAGTGAGGAGGGTGCCGCCGAACCGCCCGCCGCACGCGCCGGCGACGCCCTGGGCAGCATGCTGTGGCAGTTGAAGACCCAGGCTGAGGAAGCCACGCGGCTCATCAACCGACCCGAGACGATGCGCGAGTGGGTCGAGGCCATCGCCTCAGCAGGCAAGGTTTTCCTCATCGGCCTTGGCGAGGACGACCTCCATGCACGTGTATTCGCGCTGCGTCTGTCGCTGCTCGGCATCGTCGCCATCCGGCACTTCGACGTGGGACGCATGGCCGCGCAGGTAGCCATGTCGGCACCGGGCGACGTACTTGTCGTGTTTTCCGAACACGGCAAGCACCCGGCGCTGGTCAAGATCGCCCGTTACTTCCGCGAACAGCGCGGGCGCGTGGTGACCGTGACCCGACATACGTCCAACCCGCTGCGTGCAATGGCGGACATCGCGCTCGCCGTAGCGGGGCACGACGACGCTTCGTACGTACAGTCACTCGTCTACCAGTCGTCCGTGCAGCAATTGCTCGACACCGTGTTCGTACATCTGTGCGAAGGCGACGAAGCGCGGCACGCGCGCCTCGTCGCCAACCTCGAACGCATCCAGCACATGCTGGAACCCTGATCGGAGCCGACATGTTTCCTCGTCCGTCGCTTTACCGTCTGCTGGGCACGCTCGCCATGGCGACCACCCTCGGGGCCAGCGCTGCCGTCGCCTTCGAAGCGCCCGCCGCCTGGTCGGTGTCACGACAGATGATCGTCGTCACCACCGACGACTGGAATGCCGACCACGGTGTGCTGCGTGCCTATGTGCGCGAAGGCGCGCAGTGGAAGGCCGTCGGTCCGGCTGCCGACGTGACCATCGGCAAGCACGGCAGCGCGTGGGGCATCGGTCTGAACCCGCCGGAGCGCGATGGGCCGGTCAAGAAGGAAGGCGACGGACGCAGTCCGGCGGGCGTCTTTCGGATCGGGCAGGCCTTCGGTTATGCGGAAAGCGCACCGACGGCACTCGCCTACCGCGGCCTCACCGCGTCCGATTACTGCGTGGATGTCGACAGTTCGCCTTACTACAACCAGATCGTGGATGCGCGCGATGTGGGTGAGAAAGCGGTTGCCGGCGCCACGGAGCCCATGCGTCGCGACCTGCACTTCAACGGCGACCATGCGTATCGCATCGGCTTCGTCATCGAACACAATCCCGACGGACGCAAGGGAGGCGGCAGCTGCATCTTCGCCCACCTGTGGAAGTCGCCCACGACGGGGACCGCCGGCTGCACGGCCATGACCGATGCAACGATGGAACGCCTGCTCGCCTGGCTCGATCCATCGAAGAAGCCGGTCTTCGTGCTGCTGCCGAAACCCGAATACACGCGCCTGCGCGAGGCCTGGAACCTGCCTGCGCCATGACCGCCACCCAACGCATCCTGCTGGGTCTCGCACTGGGTGCCGCCACAGGTATCGCGCTCGCGCACTGGGCGCCTGGCGCGGCCATTCGCGTCGCCGACGCCGTGCAGCCGCTGGGGAAACTGTGGCTCAGTGCGTTGCAGATGACGGTGGTTCCGCTGGTGCTCTCACTGGTAGTGGTTGGCGCCAATACGGCCACGGATGCGGCGGCATCCGGCCGCATCGCGCGACGCGCGATCGTCGTGTTCCTGCTGCTGCTCGCCCTCGGCGCCGCCGTGGCCGCCGCGACAGCACCCGCGTTGTTCCTGCTTTTCCCGCACAGCGACACCCTGCGTAGTGCCCTGGACGCCACGACGGGCCATCTTCCAGCGACCACACCCATCGGCTGGTCCGAGTGGTTGGCGGGCGTGGTGCCCACGAACGCGGTCATGGCGGCCGCCGAAAGCGCCATGCTGCCGCTGGTGGTGTTCGCGATGTTCCTGGGTTTCGCGCTCACCCGCATCGCACCCGAGCGGCGCGCACTGGCGGTGGAGTTCTTCCGCGCCATCGCGGATGCCATGATCGTGGTCGTTCGCTGGGTGCTGCTGCTGGCGCCGTTCGGCGTGTTCGCACTGATCCTCGCCGTCTGTGCGCGGGCCGGCCTGCACATGCTCGGCGCACTCGGCGTCTACGTGCTGGTCGAGTGCATCGTGTACCTGCTGGTGACCGCGCTGATGCTGGTCGTGGCACGCATCTGGGGCCGCGAACCGTTCGGCCGTTTCCTCTCCGCCATCGCGCCCGCGCAGGTCGTCGCCGCCAGCACGCAGTCGTCGCTGGCCTCGCTGCCCGCGATGATCGAGAGCGCCGATCGTCGCCTAGGCTATCCGAAAGCGATCACGTCGCTTGTGCTGCCGATGGCCGTGTCGTTGTTTCGCCTGACCAGCCCCGTGCAATACATCGTCTCGGCGAGCTTCATCGCATGGGCGTTCGGTATCGATCTGGGCGTCGCGCAACTTAGCGCGGGTGCCGCGCTGGCCGTGGTCGTCAGCCTCGGCTCGGTCGGCCTGCCGGGCCAGGTAACCTTCATCGCGACCAACGTACCCGTCGCGCAGGCGATGGGCCTGCCGATAGGACCGCTGGGGCTGATGCTGGCAGTGGATACGCTGCCCGATACACTGGCGACGCTCGGCAATGTCACTGCCGACCTCACTGCGACGAGCGTCGTCGCAGCGCAATCCCTTAAGGACAAGGCATGAAAGAATCCGCTACGGACGTCATCGTTATCGGCGCCGGCATGGCTGGTGCGTCGCTCGCATGGTTTCTCGCACCGCATCTGCGCGTCACGATGCTCGAACGCGAGCCGTTTCCCGGCTTCCACACCACCGGCCGTTCTGCCGCGCATTTCAGCGAGAGCTACGGATCGGCGCAGGTGCGCGCGCTGAGTCGCGCCACGCGTCCCTTCCTGGCGAGTCCGCCGGAGGGCTTTGCCGCCCATCCGTTGCTCCAGCCGCGCGGCTCCCTGGTGATCGGCGGCACGGAGCAGGCTGAACACGTACACGCCGAATACGAGGCGGTGCGCGCTTTCACCCCGTCGCTGCGCTGGCTGGATGAGCAGGACATCGCCACGCTCGTACCGGTGCTGCGTCCAACGTCGGCGCACGTGGCGTTCTTCGAACCGCATTCCGCGGATATCGACGTCAACGAACTACACCAGGGCTTCCTGCGCGGTGCAAAAGCGCATGGCGCGCTTCTGCATGTCGATACCGATGTGGCCTCGCTGCAACGCGATGGCAGCGATTGGGTGGTCAACGAACGATGGCGGGCGCCCGTCGTGGTGAACGCAGCAGGCGCGTGGGCCGACGAGATCGCCCGCCTCGGAGGCGTGTTGCCGATCGGGCTCGAACCGCGACGTCGTTCCGCGTTTACCTTCGCAGCACCCGAAGGCATCGATGCCAGTGGCTGGCCCTTCGTTGTCGATATCGACGAGACCTTCTATTTCAAACCGGACGCGGGCTTGATGCTCGGGTCGGCCGCCAACGCCGACCCCACGCACCCCCATGACGTACAACCGGAAGCATTCGACATCGCCCTGGGCATCCACCGTATCGAGGAAGCCACGACGATGACCATCGCACGCCCGGTTCGCACCTGGGCCGGGCTGCGCAGCTTCGTTGCCGATGGCGATCTGGTGGGCGGCTTCGCACCCGATGCCGACGGCTTCTTCTGGCTCGCCGCACAAGGCGGCTACGGCATCCAGACCAGCGCAGCGATGGCCGAGGCGTGCGCCACCATGATCCTGGGGCGTGCGCTGCCAGCGCACCTCGCGGATCAAGGGATCACGGAAGCCATGTTGGGCCCTTCGCGTTTACGCATATAGCGCAGTTCGCCACGCGACCCAATGAGCGCGGTACCGAGGGACATGCCACTCGGTACCGCCATGCCCAGCACGACGCAAACCGCACCAATCAATGCATCAGAAGTCGTACGACACGCTCAACCTGCCGTAGCGTGGCTCCTGTCGTGCAGTGATCACGCCGTAGGCCGGTTCGGGCAGACCGGGGCCAGCTTCCGAGTACGGATACTTCTGCAAGGCCCGGCGCTCATTGAGCAGATTGAACACGTTGGCGTTGAAGGCAAGCTTCCCTTCGCCGAACGACGGTCGCCAGGTCAGACCGAGGTCGATCTGACGAATCCAGGGAAGCCGCCCCTGCGCGCCCGGCGGGGAAGGTTCGCCGTCGCAGAAGTGGTAGTTGCCCTGATAGCCCGCCGGATCGGTACGATCCGGGCCGTAAAAGCCAAGGCAGTGTCGCGGCGTACCCGACACGAGACTCACGTTTGCCGAGGCCAACCATTCCGGTGCGATCTGCCAATAGCCGAACACCTTGAACTGGTGCGTGTGATCGTTGCTCTGCGGGCCATTGGTATGTTCCATGATCTCCGCGTTGTCCCAGTCCTCGCTTGTGGACGCAGCGGTCTGATTGAGGTCGGATCGAAGCTGACCTTCCGTATTGCCGTAGCTACGCGAGAACACATAGCTTGCCCGTGCATACCAGGTGCCGTCGAAGGGATGCTCCAGCAACAGCTCCAGGCTGTAGTACTGGCGCTTGAGCCCCTGGAAACCGAGTTCCTTGTTGCTGATCGGCACTTCGACGTGATTGCCGGCCGTATCGAGCAAGGTAAAGGTATTCGCCCGGCCCGGGTTGAACAGGTAGCAACTGTTGACCTGGTTCGTGTCGAGCGACAATCCGAGCGACTGACCCTTGGCGACGATGCGATCGATGTCGCAATAGTCGTCGATCGCATTGCGCAGCTTACGGTAGGTGAGCTTGGCGCCGTACACCCAGTCGCTGCCAAAGGTCTTCGTGAAGCCAAGGATGTATTCGTCCTGGTTCTCCGCCTTCATGCCCTTGGCGGCCACGGTCTTCGGGTCCGGCAATTGTCCGAAGTAATTGTTCGAGGACACGGGCACGCCAGGGGCGATTGCCGTGAGCCCGGTGGGCTGTCCATCCGCAGCGATGCCCGTATAGGTGAAGTACTGCGACGTGGACAACGCGCCACCTGCCGCATTCAGTGCCGGGTTCAACGGCAGCCCGAGGTAATAGCGGCCGGCGTTACCGTAGACCTTGAACGTCGCATCGCCGAAGACGTCCCAACTGAAGCCGAGTCGTGGCGCCCACTGCGGCGAGGTCTGCTTGATGTAGACCTCGCTGTCGGCGTTGTAGTTGGTGAACTGGTCATTGCGCAGGCCGAGCGTCAGCAGCCAGCGATCGGTGACCTGCCACGCGTCTTCGACGTACTGCGCCTTCTGGCTCGAACGCACGGTGGCGAGACTGGAAGACACGCCGCGAACGACGTAGTAGCCCTGTTCGCCGCCCGGATAGTTGCCCGGCGCGTCCACGCCGAGCCCCGTGGAGATCGGCAGGTTCGGCGACCCCTGGCCGTAAGTCCAGATGTAGCCGGGGCCGGAACTGGCGGTGCCCTGGTCGCGTGCGCGCGCCTGCTGATTGTCGATACCGGCCGTGAGCGTGTGATCGCCCAGCGTGTAGTGAATGTCGAAACGCGTGTTGGTGGTTTCGTTGCCGCGATTGGGGTTCGCCAGCGACGACACGGTCTGTCCGTTGTCGCGCGCTATTCCGCCCGTATAGGCAGGATTCTGGAAATCCTGTCCTGCGATATACACGGCGTCAGGGTTATAGCCCGAAGGTGACACGTAGTTGACCGTACGCATCTTGCCGTACTGGGCGCTGATGGTCAGGTTGTCGGTGAGGTAGCCGGTGTACTTCGCGGTGTATACGTCACCACCAAATTTTTCGTTGTTCGCACCGGAGAGGCGCTCGCCGCGCACGCGATTGGCGTAGTCGTAATCGTAGATCGTGCCCGAGCGCTCGGTCTTGTCGGACGCGCCGGTGACCTCGACGATGTTGCTGTCGTTGATGTTCCAATCCAGCTTGGCGTACCAGCGCGGAAGTTGATAGCGATAGGAGCGATCGGGCGACTGCGGCAGCGTCACATTACTCACGACGTCGCCCGTCTGCCTCTCTACTTCTGCCGCCGCGAAGAGGAACAGCTTGTCCTTGATCAAGGGACCGCCAGCGTAGAGGCTCGCCGTCGTCGAGGTCACCGAATTGGCGCTATTCGGTGCATAAAGCCGGCCGGCACGCGGCTGCGGCGGAAGTCCGTTGGTGTAGTAGCTGTCCTTCTCGCTGGCACGCAGACCGTTCGGTTCCCAGATGAGCTGCGCGCCGCCATGCCACTCGTTGGTACCGCGTTTACCCACGACGTTGATCACGCCACCGTCGGAGCGCCCGTATTGCGCGCTGTAGCCGCCGGTATACACCTCCTGCTGCTCGATCGCGCCGTAGGGAAGCGAGATGCCACCAAAACCGCGCAGCGGATCGGTCGTATTGAAACCATTGACGTAGTAAGCGTTCTCGCTGGCTGCCGAGCCACCGAACGACACGAGCGAGTTACCGGTCGCGCTCTTGTAACTGCCGCTGTTGTCCACCGCGCCCGGCGCCAACAAGGCGATGGCTTCGGAACTCCGGCCCAGTGGAAGCTTGGCCAGCTGCTGCGCCGTCACGACGGTACGCGAATCCACCGTCGAAACGTCGATGGGAGGCACGGCATTCGCGGTGACGTTCACACCGCTGAGCTCTTGTGTCGACGACACGAACGACACTTCCACACCGGAACCCACGCGCAATGCGACGTTGTCGCGGCTCTGTACCGTGGCGCCCGCATGCACGACCGATACCGTATAGGTACCCAGCGGCAGCTGCGACACGGCGTAACGGCCACGCGCGTCCACCGGTACCTCACGCGTGAGACCCGTGTCGTTCACCACACGAACCACGTCGCCCTCACCGGCTTGCACCTGGCCATAAATGGAGCCCGTGGTGGACTGCGCCAACACACTCCCCGAATACGCGGCAAACACCGCGGCGGCCAACAGCGACCGCTGCCACACCCACTTGTTCATGAAATCCCTTGATCGTGAAAGAGAGGCAAACCCCGTCCGCATCGCCGTCCCCTTGCGAGGGCGATGGGTCGATCGCAGTGATTTGCCGCTATGCGGACACGCTGGCCCGCTGCGCCTGCGAGGCGCGGTTGATCGTTATGACGTCAGGAAAACGCCATCCATCCGACGTACTGGAGGAGGCAAAGCCGCCGATTCAGCGGCAGGGACAACATCGCGCAAGACGGCGGCGCACGTGTCCGTGATGGGAAATAACGAGTTGTGGGTGACGCATGACGACCCCTCGTTTTTTGCTGCGGTGCGACACCGTAACACGGGTCAATATGGACGTGTCAAGCGTTTGGACGTCTAGACGGCTTCGCATGTCAAGGATATGGATGCGAAGGTCGAGGCGTGCCCGCCGCGACTCTTCGGCCGAAGGCGCCGTGCGCCATCACCTTGGACCGACGATAGTTGTGGGAGCCGCTATAGCGGCGAGGAAATTCCACCTTACCGCCTCCGTGCTCCGTGGGCTTCTCGCCGCTATAGCGGCTCCCACATGTCCAGGAGATTCCAGCCAAAAAAAACGCGGCCCGAAGGCCGCGTTTTTTCTTCGCCGTGCTGCTGGCGAGCTTTACTTCATCAGACCCGCGAGGGTCTTGCCGAGGTCGGCTGGGGACTTGACCGTGGTCACGCCTGCCTTCTCGAGCGCGGCGAACTTCGCCGCCGCCGTGCCCTTGCCGCCGGAGATGATCGCGCCGGCATGGCCCATGCGCTTGCCCGGAGGTGCCGAAGCGCCAGCGATGAACGAGACGACCGGCTTCTTGACGTACTGGCCGATGAACTCGGCAGCGTCTTCTTCGGCGCTGCCGCCGATCTCGCCGACCATGATGATGCCCTCGGTCTGCGGGTCGTCCTGGAACAGCTTCAGGCAGTCGATGAAGCTCAGGCCGTTGATCGGGTCACCACCGATGCCGATGCAGGTGGACTGGCCAAGGCCTTCGTTCGTGGTCTGGAACACGGCTTCATACGTGAGCGTGCCCGAACGCGAAACGATGCCGACCTTGCCCGGCTTGTGGATGTGGCCCGGCATGATGCCGATCTTGCACTCGCCCGGGGTGATGACGCCGGGGCAGTTCGGGCCGACGAGCACGACGTCCGGGTGCGACTTGAGCACGTTCTTCACGCGCATCATGTCGAGCACGGGAATGCCCTCGGTGATGGCAACGATGACCTTGATGCCACCATCGATGGCTTCGAGGATCGAGTCCGCCGCGAACGGCGGCGGCACGAAGATCACCGAAGCATCGGCGCCGGTCTGGTCGACGGCGTCACGCACGGTGTTGAAGACCGGCAGACCGATGTGCTCGGAACCGCCCTTGCCCGGGGTCACGCCACCGACGATCTTGGTGCCGTAGTCGATCGCCTGTTCGGCGTGGAAGGTACCCTGCTGTCCGGTGAAGCCCTGGACGAGGACCTTGGTGTTCTTGTTGATCAGGACGCTCATGTTGCTTTCGCTCCTCAGGCCGCGGCGGCCACGGCCTTCTGGGCCGCATCGTTGAGATCGTCGGCCGGCGTGATCGCCAGACCCGAGTTGGCCAGCAGTTCGCGGCCCTTCTCGACATTGGTGCCCTGCAGGCGCACGACCACCGGAATCTTCAGGCCCACTTCCTTCACGGCGGCGATGATGCCTTCGGCAATCAGGTCGCAGCGCACGATGCCGCCGAAGATGTTGACCAGAATGGCCTTGACCTTGTCGGACGAGAGGATGAGCTTGAACGCCTCGGTGACGCGCTCCTTGGTGGCACCGCCGCCGACGTCGAGGAAGTTGGCCGGCTCACCGCCTGCCAGCTTGATCACGTCCATCGTGGCCATCGCGAGACCGGCGCCGTTGACCATGCAGCCGATCGTGCCGTCCATCGTGACGTAGTTGAGGTTGTGCTGGACGGCGGCCGCTTCAGCGGCGTCTTCCTGGGTCAGGTCGCGCATCGCGGCGAGGTCCGGGTGACGGAACTCGGCGTTGTCGTCGGAGTTGACCTTGCCGTCGAGGGCGGCGAGGTTGCCGTCCTCGAGGATGGCGAGCGGGTTCAGCTCGACGAGGGAGAGGTCTTTCTCGTTGAACAGCTTGTACAGGCCAAGCATGATCTTGACGAGCTGGTTCACCTGCTTCGGATTCAGGTCCATCTTGAACCCGAGGTCGCGGCACTGGTACGGCTGCAGGCCCTCGACGTAATCCACCACGATCGTGTGGATGTCTTCCGGCGTGTCGTGGGCCACCTGCTCGATATCCACGCCGCCGTGCTTGGAGGCGATGAAGGAGATCGACTTGGTGTCGCGATCGGTGAGGATCGAGAGATAGAGTTCCTTCGCGATGTCGGTCGCGTCGGTGACCAGCACCAGGTTCACCGGCAGCGCACGGCCGGCGGACTGGTAGGTTTCCATGTTGGTACCGAGCATGCCCTTGGCGGCGGCACGGACGTCATCGAGGCTGCGGCAGAACTTGACGCCACCGGCCTTGCCGCGACCGCCGGCATGGATCTGGGCCTTGACCATCCACTGCGAACCACCAAGGTGCTTGGCGGCGTCGACAGCGGCATCGGGAGAGTTGGCAATCTTGCCCGGCGGCACGGCGATGCCGTACTTCGCGAACAGTTCTTTGGCCTGGTACTCGTGGAAATTCATTCGATACCTCGAGCGAACGGGAGAAAACGTGTGAAAGCGCGCCGGCGGTGAGACCGGTACGGGGAGGGGGGATCGATTGCGCGGCTTTACGCAATACAGCCGCGCATTTTCCCGGAAGGCGCCCCGGATGGAAAGGGGCGGTGCGGCAAGCCCCTGGCCCCGGGGCCGCAGGAAGCCTGCCCGGGCGGCTTGCCGCGACCCGCGAGGCCCCTATACTGGGCCCTCACTACGGCCCGAGGGGCCCACGGCGGAGAAGCACCCGGTGTCAACGCCCGCGTCGTCCAGCGCCCTTCGAATCAGCGCGAGCCAAGGCACCGCGCGCCACGAATTGTTCTTTTTCAACTACTTCCGCCTGGGCCAGGCGGCGGTCTATACCGCGCTGGCCTTCCGGCCGGAACACATGAACTGGCCCGCGCTGCCCGAGCCGGTCTTCGCCCGGCTGTTTGCCCTGGCCTATCTGCTGGCCGCCCTGGTGCTGGTCGCCCGCACCCGGCGCACCCTCCACCGGCCCGTCCTGATCGTCTCGATCGGGCTGAGCCTCGACATCGTGGCCGCCCTCCTGGCGCTGGTGCTGATGCATGACGTGCGCATGGGCGTGGCGATGATGCTTGCGGTGAACATCGCCACCGGCGCCCTACTGCTGCCCTTCCGGTTATCGATGTTCTTCGCTGCGCTCGCCACCCTGGGCATGCTCGGACACTCCTTCTTCGACCTTGCCATCGTCGATGTCAGCGATCGCGAGTTCGCCGAGTACGGCCTGTTCGGGGCGGCCTACTTCGCCTGCGCGTCGCTGTGCTACGTGCTCGGCCGCAACATCCGCGCGTCGGAAGCGCTGGCCGAACAGCGTGGCATCGATCTGGCCAACCTGTCGCAGGTCAACGAGCTCATCATCCGCCGCATGAAGACCGGCGTGCTGCTCGTGGACGAGGGCAACCGCATCCACCAGCTCAACGAGTCCGCCTGGATGCTGATGGGCAATCCGTCTGCCGACCAGCGCGACCTGGGCACGCTCGCGCCGGAGCTGTCGCGCCGCCTGTATCACTGGCGCACCTCCGGCAAGCTCGACGAGAGTGCCACCATGCTCGCCGACGGCACGCCGGAAGTGGTGCCGCGCTTCACCCGCCTGGCCCCCAATGACGATTCGCACGTGCTGATCTTCCTCGACGACACCTCGCTGGTGTCGCGCCGCGCGGAAGAACTCACGCTCAGCTCGCTCGGACGCCTCTCCGCGTCGATCGCGCACGAAATCCGCAACCCGCTGGCCGCCATTCACTACTCGGCGCAGTTGCTGGCCGAATCCACCGACATGAACGATACCGACCTGCGCATGGTCGAGATCATCAACAACCATTGCTCCCGCCTCAACGAGATCATCGAGAACATTCTCCAGCTCTCGCGCCGTGAACGCTCGCGCCCGGAAACGCTCGACCTCGGCAAGTGGGTGCATCACTTCGTCACCGAATACCGCCAGGGCAACGACCTGGGCCTGGACATCCTGCGCGCCGTCTCGGGCAGCGAGCCCGTCGCGGCAGTGGCGGACCCGCAGCACCTCCAGCAAGTCATCTGGAACCTGGTGCAGAACGCCCTGCGCTACGGTCGCATGCCGGGCGAACCGGCGCGCGTGATGCTGGTGGCGCGCCACTCCGAGGCGGGCATCCCCATTCTGGAAGTGATCGATCGCGGCCCGGGCATCCCGCCCAAGGTCGCCGCGCAGATCTTCGAGCCCTTCTTCACAACGCACGAATACGGCACGGGACTGGGTCTTTACCTCGCTCGCCAGATGACCGAGGCCAACCAGGCGGCCCTGGAGTACGTGCGGGTGGCCGGTGGTGGAAGCTGCTTCCGGATCAGCCTCACCCCGCCCGCCCGCACCGCTGCGGCCGCCCCGATGGCAGCGCAGGCGTGAGCCACGCCCTTTGCGTAACCGGCCCGGGCGGTTACATTTGACCCATTCACCGAACTTTCGGACCCAATGAGCAAGCAGACCGTACTGGTCATCGACGACGAACGGGACATCCGCGAGTTGCTGACCATCACACTCGGTCGAATGGAACTCGACGTCGACGCCGTGGGGAGCGTCAGCGAAGCGCGGAGCGCATTGGCCGCACGGCGCTATGACCTGTGCTTCACGGACATGCGGCTGCCCGACGGCAGCGGCCAGGAAATCATCGAACTCATCGCGGCCAGCTTCCCGGACATGCCGGTGGCGATGATCACCGCCTATGGCAACGTGGATGCGGCCGTGAACGCATTGAAGGCGGGTGCCTTCGATTTCGTCTCCAAGCCGGTGGACATCCATCTGCTTCGCCGCCTCGTTCGCACCGCCCTGCGCCTTTCCGAGGAACGCAAGGCGGAGGCCGGCAACAAGGGCACGCCAGGGGCTGACCGGCTCATCGGTGAGTCGCCGGCCATGAACGAGGTGCGCGCCAAGATCGCCAAGCTGGCGCGCAACCAGGCGCCGGTCTACATCGCGGGCGAATCGGGTGTAGGCAAGGAGCTTGTCGCGCGCCTCATCCACGAAATGGGCCCGCGCTCCGCGGGAGCCTTCGTGCCCGTGAACTGCGGTGCCATTCCGTCGGAACTGATGGAGAGCGAATTCTTCGGCCACCGCAAGGGCAGCTTCACCGGCGCACATGTCGATAAGGAAGGCCTGTTCCAGGCCGCCCAGGGCGGCACCTTGTTTCTCGACGAAGTGGCCGAACTGCCCCTGCATATGCAGGTGAAGCTGCTGCGCGCGATTCAGGAGAAGGCGGTTCGTCCGATCGGCGGGCGCGATGAGATTCCGGTGGACGTGCGCATTCTCTCGGCCACGCACAAGAATCTGGCTTCGCTGGTCGAGCAAGGCCTGTTTCGCCAGGATCTGTTCTATCGCATCAACGTGATCGAGTTGCGCGTGCCGCCGCTGCGCGAGCGCCGGGGCGACGTGCCACGCCTGGCGGACTTCATCCTGCGCCAGCTCGCTACGGAATCCGGCGGTGCGCCGGGGCGCCTGCGTCCGGAAGCGCTGGCCGCGCTGGAGGCCTACCCCTTCCCCGGCAATGTGCGCGAACTGGAGAACATCCTCGAACGCGCCATGGCCATGTGCGAGGGCGAGACCATCGAGGCAGACGACCTCATGCTGCCTCAGCGCATGCCGTCGGCTGCACCTTCGCTCGCGACCGCCGTGGAGGCCACGCTGGTCGCTGCGGCCACGCAACCGGCGCGCAGCGCACCCGCCGCCGATGGCTCACTCGAGGATTACATCTCCAACATCGAGCGCGACACGATCATCAAGGCGCTGGAAGAGTCGCGCTACAACAAGACGGCGACGGCGAAGAAGCTGGGAATCACCTTCCGCGCATTGCGCTACAAGTTGAAGAAACTCGGCATCGACTGACGCACGAGCCGCCGGGAGCGAAGCGCGCCCGGCGGCCGTCGTCATAGCCACTGCTATAAGCCGGCTGCCTCCCCTTCAGCCGCCGGCATCACGAGCCGCATTTGCTTGGCGGTCTGGAGATCGCGAACCAGATCGTCCGCGGTCGCATATACCGTTCCGTGAATCCCCGGCCATTCGGCCCGGTCGACATAGAATCCTCCCATGCCCTCATGGATTGCCGTCCGCTGGATTTCGTTCCTGCGGTTACGGTGATAGATCACCGGCGACGCCTGCTCGCCCTCCAGCAGAAGGACGAATTCGCCGGGCTTCTCCAGACGGCGCGCACTCGCGGGAATGTTGGACAGCGACATGTCCGGCATGTCCAGCACATGCAGCACGCGTGATGCGTCGTCACCCAGGATGGGCATCTCGACCACGAAATCGCAGCGGAGCATGTTGGGGTCGCGGCCCCGAACTGGATTCTCGACGAGCACGCCCGGATCAGGACCGATCGTCATCGGATTGCCTGCCGGAACATCGACCGTCCGAATCCCGATAGCGCCGGTCCGTTCCGCAACACCGGCGATGTCGGAATAGGTATTGGCGTGTTTGGTGTCGACGAGGGCGACCCACTTGCCAGGCGACTGCGCCTGGTAGGCGTCGATGACCTGTTGCGCCTGATAGGGCATCGCTATGTCGCGTGCGTCAGTGAGCGATACGCCGTGCAGCCTGGTACTCACGATCTGATCGGCGGCGACGACTCGGACACCGTGTTTCTTTGCCACCCTCACAACATCTGAGAAGGTGTAGCGCGTGTGCCGCTCCCTGAGATGCGGTGGTTCCAACCGGTCCAGGCGGGCCTTCAGGTTCGCCGGCATCGACTTGCGCTTTGGCAGGGCGAAGAAGGCGTCGAGCTCGACCTGGTCGACGTCGTGCAGAAGGCCCTCCACGTAGAGGGTCTTGACGCCTTGCTTCCGAAGCACGCCCATGTTGTCGACGAGAAACACCCTGCCTCCGATGCCTCCCGGTCCTTCACCCATTACCACGCCGTCCGCCGCCTTGTAGAGCTCGCTCATCGCCTCGCCTGGACTCATGCCTTCAAGGCTGGCGGGAATAGAAGGTCGAGGCGGCCTGGACACGAAGTGAGGGCTGCCCACTGCATAAGGAGGCACCTGCTCTCCGGCAAACGCGTTCACCCGTGCGGCCGCGAGAAATTCGTTGCGACGCGCCATGAATGCGTCTCGGGCACGCTGGCTATCGGCAGGAAGGGAGACGTAGTAGTCCGAGTCCGTCCAACGCACGACCTTCATGAATGGCTGCTCGTACGGAGGCATCGCGAAGGCAAGCGTGGGCGGGGCTGGCAGCTCGCCCTCGAGGGGAACATAGGCTTGATCGGTGACCTTGCTGACGGCCTTGCCGCCGCCAAGCAGACCGGCCTCGCCTCGCTGCCACCGCCCCTGCCGGTAGACGACCAGCGCACCGGGCCCGTAAGGATGGGCCGGATCGCGCACGCGCACGCTGGCCCAACCGTTATGGGAGAACACTTCGAAGATCCGACCGTCGTTGACGATATAGACCCTCCCGCGATACTCGTAGAACTTACCTGAGCTCGCTTTACCGGGACGATTCGGCAGGGGCCTCAACTGGTCGATGTCGACGTCGAACCTGGACAACGCCGGTCTCAGCGTACCGTCGTATCGGAAATACCCGGCATAGCGAGCGGCGGCGTCGATGGCCTCCTTCGCCTCGTCGACACTCGAGAAATGTGTCTTGCGCAGCAGCCTCAACAGCGCTTTAGGCTGAAACGTCGTCAAGCCCGCACTGACGCCCTTGCCGACATCGATCGCATCGAGCCACAGGAACGCCACGTCGACCAGGGCTTCGTCTTCCCGGCCACGCAGCAGCTTGTCGACGGCACCATAGGCATCCAGCCCCATAAGAGCAGCCGTGCCGGCCGTGCACACAGCGGCACCTGCGCCCGCAGTGGCCGCCGCGCAGATAACGCCCATGCCATAGCGGACACCCTTCAACGATTGTTCCCAGATCACCTCGGCCTTGCTCGTTGTCACGGAGGCCGCATTGCTTATCGCATCCTTGATGACCTGATCGCATTCCGCCTTGAAATCATCGATCGGCGCGAAAGAGGTATAGAAATAGCTGGGTGTACGGGCCGCCCTGATCGCCTTGTCGAGCTTGGGCTGGTCCTCCGCCCGTGCCCTCGCCACGAAGTACTCCTTGAACGCTTCGGTCCGGATGATCTCCTGAAAATAGGCGTCGTTCTTGTAGAGCGTTCGCCCAAAGGGCCCGTTGGGCACGAAGACGAATGTGTCGCCCTTTCCGCTCGCGGATGTCCTGGAGATCGCCAGCACACCGGGAATGCGTGTGCCGGAGATCATGAAATGCGCCAGTTCGACATCGGCCAGGCCAATGCTCATCGGCAGGCCGTCCAGCACGCCTTTCAGCCATGGGTAGTCGGCGAGATCGATATTGCCTCGGGAATACTCGACGTCCAGTGCCATCTGCATGTCGAGGATCTGCATCGCCACGCGGAGATCGCTCGCCTTCGCATAGCGAGGGTCACTCGGATCGAGCAGCGCGCTCATGGCCTCGATGTAATTGTCACCCGCGTAAGTGCTACGGAGGTTTCGTTCGACGGCCGTCTTGATCTCGCTGGTATTCAAGCGCGCAGCGAGCGCGGCATCCCTCGCGGTGAGGGTGGCATCCTGCGCGAAGTTGTTGCTAAGGGCCAAGATGTTGTCGCCGTGCTCCCGATAATCGCTCAAGACCCAGTCCGTCCAGGGCCGTTTCCGGCCATTGAACTCGATGACGATCGTATCCGCATCCACGCTTTCATCGACGGCGATAAGTTGCTCCGCGCGGAAGAACCTCGTCAATTTCTCGCTCTCGCGTCGCCGCGTAAATTCGCGCAGCGTCGGCGCATGCATCTCATTGAACGCGGTGTACTCGTCCATGATGGCCCGATAGCGCGTCACGAGAGACGGAAGCCCGGGGGCTTGGGCGAGTCGTCGCATGTCCTTCGCCATCAGATCGATCCGCGCCTTCGTCCATGTGCGGATGTTCGTCAGAAAATCGTGGCTGTCGTAGGGCTGGAACTGAAGATTGCTTCGCCATAGCGATGGCTTGTCGCACAGGTCGTCGAAGAACTTCGTGATCGGCGTGCCCTCGCCCGGGCCGGCCGCGGCAAGGACGACGTCGCGAAGTGCCCGCGGTGCGTTCGACTCACCTGCCGTCTTGCTTCCCATGGACGATGGCCTCTCGGGACACATGCCTGGCATCTCACCGGCGATCTCCTGGCTCATTCGCTTGATGTCCAGGTATTGGTATAGCTCCTGCTGGCTCCCGACCGATAGCGCTTCCTGCTCTTGCGGTCGATAGAGCACCACGCCATCCTCATTCCCCTGCGCGTCGCGCTTTACGAACACCAGCCATTGCGGCAGCGAGACGGAGACGCCGCCCGTTTCCGTGGAGAACCTGAGCGTGCCCATGTCGACGTCGGCAGCGCCGTTCATGGCGGCGCGAACGATATCGCGCCCCTTGATCCATGCGTCACGGCCGCCCGTGAGGTGCCCTTGCGCGTCCGCCTCGACGATCGCCTTCCGGAGTTGCGTTTCAAGCAACGCGGCGTACACCGATTCCAGCAAAGGTTGCTGAGTGTCGAACTCGGCGAGCCGATCGGCGGCGGAGATTCGGCAGAACGGCTGCGAGAGCAAGGCGAGCAAGGGCTTCCTCTCCGCCTCGGCAACGGGATAGCCGTCGCGCCGTACGACCGCCATCGCGAAGTCCATCTCGGGATCGGCACGCAGGCAGGCATCCGTCAACGACTGCACGTGATGGGTAGGTACACGAACGTCGCCGACCTGAATCACGCGGGCCAGCGACACCTGGTAGTCGTCAGGCGATCCACTGAGACCCGCCTCCGAAAGCGCGGCCTCTAGCTGATGGCGTACCGCGTCGTCGGAGGTCGTGCGGGTGGCCTCAAGCTCGACGTAGCGCCGGCCGAGATTCTGCACGTGCCCGAGCCACTCCGACTGGGTGGCCTCCGATGCGCGTTGGAACCATTCCATCCCAGGAACCTTGCTCCAGCGCTCTCGCAATGCCTGCATTACGAAACGCCGATCGTTCGCGTCCTCCTCGGTCTCGCCTTCGTCGTCGTGATCGACGTCCTCCATGGCCAATCCTTCCGAGCCTGAGCGCAGAGATCCGCGGGGTTCGTTCCCGGATGCCGCGGATGGGTAGGCCGACGACAGGGAATCCACGTTACCCGTGGCGTGGACAGACGAGACGACGAACGAAAGCGCAATCGACAACGCGAGAATGCGGTGTCTTGGTGTGAAGCGGGGTGGGTGCATATCAATCCTCCTTGATGCGGGGAGGATGTTATGGGCGCGGCCCTGAGGCGTATGTACGGCTACCCCGACCGAGCACGTAATGCTTGTCCGAACCGCCGACCTCCCCCGAAAGAGAGCAAATGCCACCCCCTGTCTCTACGACGCACGCTTGATCCGCCGCTTCAACATCGACACCAAGCTCCACATCCGGTGGATGGTACATGTGGAGTGCAAACAGATAACTGAGAGCTGCAAAGCCTATCGATTTCAGCCAGGGACCCTAGCGTGCTGCATGAGGAAGGAAGGTTACTTAACCTCGGCAGGAACGAGGGCTTCAGCGTCCAACTTCGCGCGGAGAACCGGGACACCCGCTAAATCGAATCTAGCCGCCGCGTGATCGCCGCTGATACCTATGCTCCGCCTATTTTCAATGAGTGTTTTTAGGCGCAATCGATCAGGTATCGCATGAGGAACATACGCAAGGACGCCATCGATGCACTGACCGTCGAATACCATCGACTCACCTTCTACGGCATAAGTTCGCCGATCTGCAAACGAAGAAGCGCAAACCGCTTTTGGCTCTTCCCTCCCGATAGCAAAAACGGCATCCCTCGACCCGTACTTCCTGAGAACGAGCAAGGTAAGCGAGCTCCCATTCGTCGCGTGCAAACGATATCCGTAAGTCGCCCAAGCCAACCAGATCGAAGCCGGATCGTCGTTCTTGTGAGCAGCCACTTCACGTTCGTATCGGTCGAGGGCGTCGGTCAGCTCACTCACATACGCTTGCTTCTCTGCTGAAGAAGATGCTCGTTGTAGAACGGCGCGATCAGCGCTATTGCGCCCAGACGCTGCATCTGGCGAGCCAAATATGATCAGAAGCATCGATGCGCATGCACTTACAATCCTCATTTGCAGGTACGCCTCTTGCAGATCGAGTCTCTTGCGCGGACTGCGTTATCGTAGATAGCGCCCTTAACATCATCAAGAGTGGCCCCGGGACTCCACAATCCCCACCTCGATATACTCCCGGCGGCCTGATTTAGCTCAGCCTGTGTGCGAAAGGCATTAAATTCATCAAGCAGTACTCCGTTTCTGGAATCAAGTGCGAATCGATTGAGGCCATCTGCGACATGCACCCCTTCGTGCACGATCGCCGCCGCGGTTTCCACCTCGTTGCTGTATCCAGGCCCATCAGGACCAACGATTTCATCCAACTGAACAAAATCGAGGTTTACGTTTGCAGATCCGTCCGGACTAAGTTGGGTTGATGCTGGATTTGATGATGATAAGAAGCTGATGCTCACGTGATTCCCATCATCCTTGGAGCCATAGGCTTTCAGGACCGACACCAAGCGAGCTCGCGCCGGGTCCGATGCATGAAGCGTGGACGCAACGCTCTTTATTTCCGCCAGGCCTCTTTCAAATCTTTCGCAGTCGGCTTTTTTACCACTGCATGAATACAATCCACTGGGATCCTTTAGGAGAACAGGATTGTTAGATGCATATGCGTACTGGTTGAATTCTGATGCAAATGGGTCTCGTGATATGAATCGCCCAGCATCCGAATCCAAGTATCGTGCCTGCATATAGACAAGTGAGCTATCCAGCTCATCCTGGGCTCCATGATAACCAACACCTGATGATGACCCGCCCGTTTGCGCGCCGTAGGGCGTGTAATCCAAGGCCTGCGTCACTGTACCCGACGCGTCGGTTACGGCGAGCACTGACCCGAGCTGGTCGGTGTAGTAGTAAGAGACACTTCGGGAATTCGCCACACTCGCTACAGCGGCAAGCACTATTGCGAGCAAAACTCGAAATTTCAGTAACCTACAATTCATAACTTCACCCGTATTACGCTGGGGACAGCAGGTTTAACGACCAGCGAGCAATGCTTGCCACCAACGACTAAACCGATTCCGTGCTTATCAATAGTCAGTCGTCAATCCCCCGAAACCAGGTTGATCGACGCAGCCGGGCTCCACGCCGAACACCCTACGTCATTACAAGCACGGAACTTGAACTGAAGTGATCCTGTGAATTTAATCAGCGAGCGCCAGCTGATGTCAGCACTATCCTGCAAGCTCTCCGTATACCCCGATGGATAGACCATCACCAATTCGTAATGCGTGGCGTAAAGAACACTCGACCAACTCACCGTGACGACGGGCTTGCTCGATGTTGAGGTCTGTGAGATGTGCGGCCATCCCGGCGTGGGGGGCGGGAGGCTCACCGTAACAACCGCCTGAGCACTCCACGGTCCGCAACCGCCGGCATTACACGCC
>Ga0209674_100422_pt1 | contig 20537 bp, 15 predicted proteins | sample AraplaCvi_mMS_r2_FD_184279 | JGI IMG/M metagenome (GOLD analysis project Ga0209674, IMG submission 184279) | Arabidopsis root microbial communities from North Carolina, USA - plate scrape CL_Cvi_mMS_r2 (SPAdes) (version 2) | ecosystem: Host-associated > Plants > Roots > Endosphere | place: USA... | reverse complement strand
CCGGGACGTTCACGTGGAACGCGTAGACGTTGTACTCGTCGCGGGTCCACTCGACGCGCTGGCCGCCCGCCTTGACCACGAGGCCCGCCAACTGGTCGATCGGACCGCTCGGCGAATGGTGGCCCGGGATCCATTCGGGGAACAGCAGGGTCAGCGGACCCGGCTGTGCGGGAATGGTTTCCTTGACGCGGAAGATGCGGTGATCGAGATCGGTGGCGTCGACGGCGATCTTCAACGTGCCGTTATAGGCGACGTCCTGCGGTGCGGGCACGCTCGGGGTGTCGTCCGCGCGAACGGCAGCGGAAGCGCCGACGCCGGCCAGGGCGGCCAACAGCGCGGAGGCAAGAAGGGTGGATTTCACTGATGGGTCTCCGAGAAGCGGTAAGGCGCCCGGCCATCCCTGCGAGCGGTTCGGCACGGTCCCCTTTGGGCCGCGCAAGCTCTCGATCCTAAACGCCGGGGTCCGGGGTGCCCTATGCCAGAGGTCACGGGTGACGGGCCCACCCTCGCCACACCACGCAAGACTTTTCGGATGGCGAGCCTTCAAAGCGTGATGCCGTACGTCTTTGCGTTAGGGTGGAGACGAGCGCCGCCCCTATAATCGCGCCCGGCCTTGATCGCCGCCATTGGCGTACGCCATTCCAGGAACAAAGGGATACAGGGATTCTTCAATGAAACGACTGGCACTCACCGCAGCCACAGCCGCTGCGCTCCTTACGCCGCTTGCCGCTTCCGCCGACTCTGCGTCCGTGACGCAGACCAGCCCTTTCATTTCGATCACGGGCGGGAAGTCGCATTTCAATGTGGATCGAGACGCCAACGGCAGTGCGCGCTACCCAAGCGAAGATCGCAACGGCACAGGCTTCAGCGTGCTGGGCGGCTACCGCTGGGTCGTGGCCCGTCCGTTCGCGCTCGGCGTGGAAGCCGGCTACGCGCATCTCGGTAGCACGACATGGAAGGCCCATTACGGTGGCTTGAGCATGCAGTACGACGACCGCGACAAGAACAAGGTCGATGCGTTCCTTGCCGGCATCAATGGCAAGTGGGACCTGCCCTACGACCTCACAGTCACGGTACACGGCGGATTGGCCCATATGCGTAGCAAGGGCGATTTCACGCAGACCGGCGGGTGGATCATTCTTCCGCCGGCAACGACGCGAGTTCACCACGACTGGAGCGGCAACCGCTTCTATGGCGGGGTCGGCTTCGGCTACGACTACGACGAAAACATGGGTCTGACGCTGAGCTACGACCGCTACAGCTTCAAGGCCGACGGTCCTCGCGACCCGGGCCACACCGCACACATTGGTCTCTTGGGCCTCACCGCGGAATACCGTTTCTATTGAGCGATACGGGGAGCCGCGATGGCTCCCCGTCCGCTATGCGTGTCAGGAGCGCGCCGGGATCTTGAGCCCGCGCTCCACACCGGGCCGCGACATGCCGCGTTCCAGCCAGGCGATGACGTTCGGGAAGTCGTCGAAGCCGACGAGTTCGCGCGCGCCGTAGAAGGTCACGAGGTTGTTGACCCAGCCGAGCGTGGCGATGTCGGCGATGGTGTACTCGTCGCCAATGATCCAGTCACGCCCATCAAGCTGGCGATCCAGTACGCCGAGCAGGCGCTTCGATTCGGCGACGTAACGTTCCAGCGGGCGCTTGTCTTCGTATTCCTTGCCAGCGAATTTGTGGAAGAACCCCACCTGGCCGAACATCGGGCCAATGCCGCCCATCTGGAAGAACAGCCACTGGATCGCCGCCCAGCGCTTCGCCGGATCGGAGGGCAGGAAACGACCCGTTTTCTCGGCAAGATAGAGAAGGATCGCGCCGGACTCGAACAAGCCGATCGGCTTCCCGTCGGGGCCATTCGGGTCGATCAGCGCGGGAATCTTGCCGTTCGGATTGAGCGATTCGAACTCGGGCAGCTTGCTTTCGTTCTTGGTGATGTCGACGAGATGCGGCTCATAGGGCAAGCCCAGTTCTTCCAGCATGATCGAGACCTTCACCCCATTGGGCGTTGGCAGCGAATAAAGCTGAATGCGATCCGGATGGGCTGCCGGCCAACGCCGGGTGATCGGAAACGCGGAGAGATCGGACATGACGCACCTTGTTCGGATCGGAAAGGATCGAAAGTAAGGCGCGCAGGGCGAGGATTCAATGCGCTGGCCGTGGACCGCGGGCCCGGCGGCCCGCGGTCCACGAATCGAAAGACACGTTACTCGAGGTCGCCCAGCTTCGCGTCCACCTTTGGCGCGGTCAGCCACTGACCGATGTCTTCGCCAATGGCCTTGGCCGTGCGCACCAGCACGGCGCAGTTGCCCTTGAATCCGCCGAAGGCGCCGCCCATGGACGTGCGCCGATCCTTGAAGCTGCCGATCACCGCGCCGTTCTCGTAGAGCTTGCCTCTGACAGTCATCGCCTTGTGATGACCCATGAAGGCGTTGCCGTCGGCGACGACGTCGCTGATCTGCATCTGCAACGTCTTCCCCGCTTCGCTTCCGCTGACCTTGTCGGCGAAGGTAATAGCGATACCGGATTCCTTTGCCTTGGCAGCCACCGCATCGGGCAGCTCGTTTTCCAGCTTGCATTCATCGAGCACGGCCTTAGGAATATCCGCGTCTTCGTTGAAGGTGGCCGGCTTCTGCACCGTCACCGCGTCGGCTGCGAATGCTGCCGGCGCGGCGGCCAGCATGATTGCCCCCAGATAGATCCACTTCCCCACTGCCGTCTCCTTGACGTGTTCCTGCCGACCGAGCGTCGGCAATCGCATACTCCCAGGGGAGGCGCAAAAACGGAAGCGAACGGCATCTCGTCAGTGACGGCTGTCACCGTTGAGCTTGCTGTGCCGCACGCCGTAGGCGAAGTAGACGATGAGGCCGATACCCATCCAGATCGCGAAGCGCTCGAAGGTGATCCACGGCAGGCCCCAGATCAGCGCCAGCGAGAACAGGATGCCCAGCGGCGCCACGAACCACACGGCGGGCGTGCGGAACTTCCGTTCCAGTGCCGGCTTGCGCACGCGCAGCACGAGCACGGACGCGCAGATCAGGATGAAGGCGCTGAGCGTGCCGATGTTCACCAGCTCCGCCACTTCACCGATCGGCAGCAAGCCTGCGACGACCGCGGTAAAGATGCCGAGAATCATGGTGGGGCGGGCCGGCGTGCCGAAGCGCGGATGCACGCGGGAGAACCACGCCGGCAGCAACCCGTCGCGCGAGAGCGCGAACCAGATGCGCGCCGCACCGAGCATGAAGGCGAACAAGACGCTGATCACACCGATCACGGCGGCGACGGCAATCACGTTGCTGAGCCACGGCAGGCCGATGGCGTTGAAAGCGTCCGACACGGAAGCTTCGCCGCTCAGGCTCGCGTACGGCACGATGCCTGTCAGCACGAGCGACACGGCGATGTAGAGCACCATGGCAACGGCAAGCGACAGCAGCACGGCGCGCGGCAGGTCGCGTTGCGGATCGCGCGCCTCCTCGGCCGCGGTGGTGAGCGTGTCGTAGCCGAACACGGCAAAGAAGACCACGCTCGCGCCGGTCAGCACACCCTGCCAGCCGAAGTGGCCCACGCCCTTGTCATCGAAGACGCGCGCGGGAATGAACGGCTGCCAGTGCGTCGTGTCGATGAAAAACGCGCCCACGCCGATCACCAGCGCCACGCCGATCACCTTGATCGCGACGATGATCGTGTTGAGGCGTGCCCCCCACTCCGTCTTCACGGAGAGAAGGACGGCGACCAGCAACGACACGGCGGCAGCGATGACGTTGAAGCGATGCGCATCCGTCGGCGCAGGCACCGGGTTGGCGAAGCCGATGCCCAGCGAACCGAGCGCGTGCTGCCAGTAGTACTTCATGGTGTCGGCGCTCATGCTCTTCTGCGCCCACTCCGGCAGATGCACGCCAGCACTGGCGAGCAGCACCTGCACGTATCCCGACCAACCGATCGCGACCACCGCCACGACCAGTGCGTATTCCAGCAGCAGATCCCAGCCGATGATCCACGCCGCGCCCTCGCCGAGCACTGCATAACCGTAGGTATAGGCGCTACCGGTCACTGGAATCAGCCCCGCGAATTCCGCGTAGCAAAGCGCGGCGCAGGCGCTGCCGAAGCCAGCGATGATGAAGCTGAGTGCCACGGCAGGGCCGGCATTGAGTGCCGCCTGCTGGCCCGCGAGCACGAAGATGCCCACCCCGATGATGCCGCCGATACCGATGGCCGTGAGCTGCCAGAGGCCCAGGACGCGCCGGAAGTCCTTGCGCTGGCCGACCTCGGCCTGCAACTGCTCCACGGACTTGTGGCGGAGGAACTTGGCTAACGACATGGGCGATCCCTGGGGCTGGCTGAGCCGGGATCATAGCGGGGAGGACTGGCGGTGTCGTCCGTCACCGGCCGACACCGCGGACCCGTCACGCCCTAGCGAGCGTGTAGGCCACCGTCCAGCGCCTGGCGTCCGAGCGCCGGATCGTCGGTGAAGAACGCATCGATACCCGTGGCGAGATACGCACGGATTTCAGCCACGGAACCGGCCTCGTTCCGCGCGTCGTCGCCGCTCGCGTTACGAAAGTCCGCAGCGAGGAAGCGGTTTTCGGGGCGGAAGGTATACGGATGGACCTCCAGCCCGACTGCGTGCGCGTCATGGACCAGGGGCGTCACGGGCGCCAGCCGGCCATCCTTGCCCAGCGGAATGATGCTACGCGTGGAGGGCCCGATCGCGTCAGCGTAAGCGGCGATGGCCTTGAGACCTGCCGGCGTCATCATCTGGCGATACGTGACGGACGAGTCGTCCGCCGGGTGCTGCTCCGGATCGTCCATCAACTGAAGCAGCCGCACATTCGGATGATTCTTGCCCAGCTTGTCGTGCAGGTATTTCAGGTTGCCCACTTCGAAGGACTGGATCTCCACCGGCGCCGTGCGCGTATACGCATGCGCCGCGAGCGTTGCCAGCACCGAGTCTTCCATCGGCAGGCCGATGCCGCGGAAATACGTACCGTGCTTGATCTCGGGAATGATGCCGATGACCCGATGCCGCGCCGATGCCTCGGCGGCGACGAACTCGATCATCTCGTCGAAGGTAGGCACGCTGAACTGGCCGTCGTATGCCGTGTTCGCCTTGCGCACGTCGGCGAGACGTTCGCGTGCGCGCAGCGTCTTCAGCTCGGCCAGCGTGAAGTCCTCCGTGAACCAGCCGGTGAGGGTGACGCCATCCACCGTCTTCGTGGTGCGCCGCGCGGCGAACTCAGGATGCGCCGCGACGTCAGTGGTGCCGCTGATTTCGTTCTCGTGTCGAATGACCAGCACGCCATCTTTCGTGGACACCAGGTCAGGTTCCACGAAGTCCGCGCCATCGGCGATCGCCACCGCATACGAGGCCAGCGTGTGTTCCGGGCGCAGCGCGCTGGCGCCACGGTGGCCGATCACCAGGACTTTGGCAGCGATCGGTTTGGCGGGCGTAGCGGGCGTGGACATGGGCAGCGCTCCCAGAATCAGGGCCAGGGCGCATGAGGATAGGGCATGTCGCATGCTCAGAAGTCCGCCGTGAGGGTCACGAACGTCTGCCGCGGCGCGCTGGCGTGGAAGGCCAGAGCACGACCCTGCGGGTCGGTGGCGGCGAACGCGGTGAGGTTGGTGGCGTAGCGATGATCGGTGAGGTTGGTGACGTTGAGCGCGAGCACGAGACCCTTCAAGCCACCCAGCGCACCAAAGTCGTAGCTCGCGCCCGCGTCGAAAGACGTTGCCCCGGCCACCGACTGGTCGTTGGTATAGGTGTAGTAACGACGCCCCGTGTACTTGCCGCGCAGGCTGGCCGACCACGGACCCGAGGTCCAGCTGATTTCGCTGGCAAACATGCGCTTCGGCGTGTCCACGGTAGCCTTGCCCTTCACCGGCACGACCTTGCCGCTGGCAACGTAGTTGTCGTCGTAGGTCGAGCGGTTGAACGACGCCGAGTTGTACCACTGGAACCCGCGCACGGGCTTCCAGATGAAGGTGAGTTCCGCACCGTGGCTGCTCACCGAGCCCACGTTGACGAAGGCGGTATTGCATTCCGGCCGCGTGCCGACCTCGATGCTCGGGCAAGGGTTGAGCGAGAGCAGGCGATTGTTGAAGGTCACGTCGTAGACCGCGACGGAGGCCTCGTACGCTTCGCCGACGCTGCGGAACCCGCCGTCGATGCTGCGCGATTCCTCGGGTTTCAGACGCGATCGGGTACCGTCGAATGCGCTCTGCGAAACCGACAGCGGGCCACCTGCACCGCCGCCCTGGAACGCGGCGATGTTCTTCGCATAGGACAGGAACAGCTCCTGGCCCGGTGCGAGCTGGTAAGCGAGGCCAGCTTGCGGCAGCAACGACTTCTCCGCCTTGAGCGTGCCGTTCGGCATAGGGGCTCTCGACGCAGGCAATTCGCGCGCGGTCATGGTGGTGTGCGGGCTCTTCACGCCGATGTCCACGCTGAGGCGATCGTCCAGCGCCTTGAAGCTGTCCTGCAGATAGGCCTGCTTGGTCGTGATCGTATAGTTCTGCGAGAACAGGCGGCGGTCCGGATCGGAAAGATAACGGTCGTCGCTGACTGGACCGTCGATGTAATAGAAATTGCGTTCCACGTGGTGGTCATTCTTTTCGTACCACACGCCGCCTTCGATGCGGTGGCCGCTCCACTCCCACGACAGCGACGCGATCGCGCCATTGCGATTGATCGTGTAGTTGGTGCTGCGGATCGATATCGGCAGCTCCTCAGGCGTGCCTGGATAGGACTTCTGCCCCGGCGACCACCAGTGCCCCTGCCCTGCGTTCTCGTGGTGATAGACCTGCGTGTGCAGCGTGGTCGCGTCGGCGACGGTGAAATCGCCGGCCAGGTAATACAGGTCATCGCGGCGCAGCGCCCGGCTCTGGTAGTACGCGTCGTCGATATTGTCCACGCCACCGGAGAAGCCGCAGCGCGGATCGCTGACACCGCCCTTGGTATACGCGGGCGCGCAATAGGCCGCCGCCAGAGCGCGGTTCCAGTCCGGCGCGTAGAGATTCCAGTCCCAGCCAAGGCCACGCTTCAAACCGCTCTTGGACAGATAAGCGTAATCGGCCTGGCTGGTGCGCGAGGTATCGGCGAAGCCGGTGATCCGATTGCCGTCGCCGAACTCGTAGACCGCCTTACCGTTGAATTGCTTGGTATTGGTGGGCGAGTTGGGACGTGCCCACATGTCGGCATCCGCATGCACCCCGGACAGGTACATCGAGAAACCCTTGTAATCGCCCGTATCGATGCGTGCATAGGTGCGCCGGTTGTGGTCGCTGCCGAAGGTCTGCGCGACCTTGCCGCCGAAGGTGGCCGCGGGATCGGCCGAGAAATACTGGATGGCACCGCCGAGATTGCTGGTGGATGCCGTGCCGAGGGCGCCGATGCCCTCTGACAATTCCACGGTCGCCATGTTCTCCGCGATCAGGGCGCGCGAGATGTTGAGGCCGTTGTAATTGCCATAGGCGTTGTCGCCCAAGGGCAGGCCGTCCAGCGTGTAGCCGAGGCGCGTGGTATTGAAGCCGCGCAGCGTGATCGACTGCGATTCCTCGTTCGCGCCGAAGGCGTCGTTCGACTGCACCGACACGCCGGGCAGTCGGTTGAGGATTTTCTGCGGACTCGTGCCGGGCGGCAGCACTTTCTGGTCTTCCGGCACGATACGCTGCACCTGGCGCGTTTCGCCCTGGCCGATCACGGAAACCGCTTCCAGATCCTGGGCCTTCGGCGGGGGCGCGTCCTCGGCATGGGCCGGGAGGCAAAGCGCGGCGGCAAGGGCAAGGAACAGGCGGCGGCGTGCATGGATCATGGGCAGGAAGCTCATCGAAAGAAACGACGAGGGTGACGTCCGCATGTTTAGGTTTTCTTACGATCAGGGGACGATCTCTGCAGCCCGTGATCCACGGCACGCTTCGTCCCCGAACTGAAACATCCTCCGCCCACCATGCCTTCCCTTTGATCGTTTCATGGAGCACTCGATGCGTCGCATAGCCTGCCTGGCCGTCCTGCTGATGCTGACCGTCGCCACGGGCGCGCATGCCCGTCGCGTCATCGTCTTCGTATGGGACGGCATGCGGCCCGACGCCATCAGCGAGGACGACACGCCAAATCTTGCGGCGCTGGCGAAGCGCGGCACGTTCTTCGCGGATCATCATGCGACCTACCCGACCTTCACCATGGTCAATGCGTCCAGTTTCGCCACGGGTTCGTTCCCGGGCACGATCGGGTTCTTCGGCAATCGGTTCTGGGCGCCGGGCGCCAAGGGCTTCGATGCCAAGGGTGTGCCTAGCGACTTCGCCGCGCCGATCTACACGGAAGACTATGCGGTACTGCGCGCACTGGACGATCACTGGAATCATGACCTTCTCCAGGCCCCGACCCTGTTGCAACGGGCGCGGAAGGCCGGACTCAAGACGGCAGTCATCGGCAAGTCCGGCCCGGCGTTCCTGCAGGACCTCCACGAGGGCGGCACTATCCTCGATGAAAACGTGGCTTTGCCGCTCACGTTCGCCAAGAAGCTGATCGGCGCGGGATTCACGCTGCCGGCCAATACCGTTCATGCGTACGACGCCGACCGTTTCCACCTGGAACCCGACAACGGCACCCCCACGGCGGCGCTGCCGCTGGCGACGTTGAAGGACGGCAACACCTCGGACGCGTCCGACGCCAGCGGCACGGCGTCCACCGCAGCCAACGCGTATCTCATGCGCGTGTTCCTCGATTACGTCTTGCCGGTGGAGAAGCCGGACATCAGCTTTGTCTGGCTGCGCAACCCCGACTCCACGGAACACGCCTACGGCGTGGGCTCATCGAACTTCCATCTGGCACTACGCGCGCAGGACGAACTGCTCGGCAAACTGCAGGCGAAGCTATCGGCCCTGGGCATGGACGGCGATACCGATCTCATCATCGTCTCCGATCACGCGCACAGCACCGTGTCCGGCCCCACCGATCTGTTTCCGTTGCGGACGATTGCCGACGGGCGCGTGGGACGGGTCGATCCAGAATGGGGCTTTGCCACCTCCGGCGCCATTCGCCTGGCGGATGAAATGACCCGCGCAGGCTTCACCGCTTACGACGGCTTCGGTTGCATCTACGCGCCGGTGATGTCCGGCATACGCAGCGATGGCACACAGGTGCGCCCCACCCGTTACGACGATGACGGAAAGCTGTGCGGCAAGCCGGGCCCCTATACGACACCCGCATACAAGGTGCCGGAGACGTTGCCAAAGGACGCCTTCGTCATCGCTCCTAACGGCGGCAGCGAATATCTGTATCTGCCGTCGCACGACAAGGCCGCGCTGCTGAAAGCCGTGCGCTTTCTGCAATCGCAGGAGGCGTTCGGTGCGATCTTCGTCGATGCGCGCTACGGCAAGGTGCCCGGCACGTTGCCGCTGGCGACGGTGCATCTTGCGAACAAGCGTGCGCCGGATATCATCGCCAGCTACGATTTCGATGCGAACGCCGTGGTGCAGGGCTTCAAGGGCACGGTGTACACCAGCATGTCGAACGAGCGTGGCATGCATGGAAGCTTCAGCCCCATCGATGTGCACAACACCTTGATTGCGAGCGGTCCCGACTTCCGCCAGGCATGGCGCAGCGAGCTGCCGAGCGGCAACGTCGACCTGGCGCCGACACTGGCGGCGATACTGAAACTCGACCTGCACGAGGCCGATGGGCGTGTGTTGCGCGAGGCGCTTTCCGGGCACGACGATCGTGGCCTCACCGTTAAACCGGTCGACGTGACCACCGACGACGCCACCGACCTGACGCTGCGCCGCGTGGACGGTTCGCCCATGACCGGCAGCACTTACCGTTTCGTGCTCAAGACCAAGCGCCTTGAGGACGGAAGCCGGAGCTACACCTATTTCGACGAAGCCAAGGCAGAGCGGGAGTAATTCCCGCCGCCGCACGCATTTCTGCTAGTTTTCCGCCCCGAACCCGCGTCCAACGGATCCCACGATGCTCAAGCACCTCGCCCTGGCCACCTTATCGGCCGCCCTGCTCGCCGCCTGCGCGAGCGCCCCTGCCGGCAAGACGGCCGCACCCGCCACCGTACGGGACGGCGCGACGTTGGATCTTGCGATCCTCGAAACCACCGATGTTCATTCGAACATCCTCTCGTACGACTACTACAAGCAGAAGGACGACCCGACGCTCGGCTACGAGCGCGTCGCCACGCTGATTCGGCAAGCACGCCACGAGTTCCCCAACACGGTGCTGTTCGACAGCGGCGACACCATCCAGGGCACCGTGCTCGCCGACTACCAGGCACTGGTCAAGCCGCTGGGCTGCGACAGCGAACTCGCCATCTACAAAGCGATGGATGCCGTCGGCTACGACGGCGGCACCGCCGGCAACCATGAATTCAACTATGGCCTGCCGTTCCTCGCCCAGGTGACCAACACGGCGATGAACGTCGATGGCGTCGAAGCGCGCCAGTGCGCCGGCCCGGCCTTCCCGCTCGTACTGTCCAACGTCTACAGCGCGCGCGACGGCAAGCCGATCTTCAAGCCGTGGACCATCGTCACCAAGACCGTGCAGGCCACCGGCACTGACGGTAAGCCGGTCACCACCACGCTGCGCATCGGCATCATCGGATTTACACCGCCGCCGATTCTCGATTGGGACAAGCGCAATCTCGCCGGCAAGGTTACGGTGGACGGCGTGGTCGAAGCCGCCAACCGCTACATGCCCGAGGTGCTGGCGCAGAAGCCGGATCTCGTTGTCGCGATTCTGCATGGCGGCCTCAATACCGCGCCCTACACGCCGCAGATGGAGAACGGCGGGTGGTATCTCGCTGGCGTGCCGGGCATCGACGCCCTGCTCCTTGGTCACTCGCATACTGAATTCCCTGGCCCTCGCTACGCCGGCATGAAGGACGTCGATGCGAAGCGCGGCATTGTGCGTGGCGTCCCGGCGGTCATGGGCGGCTTCTTCGGCAAGGATCTCGGCGTCATCCGCATGGCGCTCAAGCGTGACGGCGGCCGCTGGGTCGTGCAGAAGGACGAGAGCCGCAGCGAAGTGCGCCCCATCTGCCCGAAGAAGAACGAATGCGTGGCGCCGGACCCGAGCATCGCGCCAATCGTTCGCGAGGCGCACGAGGCCGCCATGGCCTACGTGAACACGCCGATCGGTGCCACCGATCATGCGCTCACCAGCTACTTCGCCGACGAAGGCAACATGTCGGCGATCGCGGTGGTGAACGCCGCGCAGCGTGACTACGCACGCGAGGAACTGGCGCGCACGCATCCCGAATGGCGCGACGTGCCGGTGCTCTCGGCCGCGTCGGCATTCCGCACCGGCTTCGGCGGACCGGAAGACTTCACCGATGTGCCCAAGGGCCCGATGACCATCCGCAACGCAGCGGACCTGTACTTCTATCCGAACACGCTCGCGGCAGTGAAGATCGATGGTGCGGGCGTCAAGGCCTGGCTGGAAAAGACGGCCACCCGCTTCAATCGCATCGATCCTTCGAAGGACGGCGAGCAACCGCTGATCGGCAAGCTCACCGGCTACAACTTCGACCAGATGCAGGGCGGCATCAGCTACGTCATCGACCTGTCGAAGCCCGAGGGCGAGCGGATCACCAACCTCCGCTACAAGGGCAAGCCGATCAAGCCCTCGCAGCCGTTCATCGTGGTCACCAACAACTACCGCGCCAGCGGCGGCGGTGAATTCCCCGGCCTGACCGGCGACAACATCGTGCTGAGCGCGCCGGACGGCAACCGCGAAGTCGTTATCCATTGGTTGGAAGCGAAGAAGACGCTGACGCAGAAGGACGTGGAAAAGCGCTCGTGGTCGTTCGCACCGTTGAAGACCCGCGGCGCGATCACCTTCACCTCGGCCAGCGGCAAGGAAGACGTGGCGAAAGACCTCAACCTGCCCATCCGCCAGGTGCGCGACAACGGCGACGGCACGGCTGTGTACGCCATCGATCTTTCGGCGCGCTGAGCCAGCGTCATAACGGGTGTCATGCGTGCCTCGGCCGAACGGCCGAGGCACGCGCCCATTGACAAGCCGGTTTCGGCCGGCATAACGTCGGCCCATGCATCCTCATTCGCCAGCGCCGCGTTCCACCCCGACCCCTGCGGTCGGCGCGCTTGCGTTCCTCACTGTCGCCACGACTACCACCACGACCACTACCCCGGTCGGAGGATCGGAGTCCGTGCGCGCCTAGTTCCTTGTCGCTACCGGCCCCGACCTCCCGCAGAACGGGACGGTGCCGAACGACAGCCCCACTCCCGCCTGACGTGACTTGAAGGGCCTCTCATCGGAGGCTTTCATCGTGTCCATCGCCATCGTTCCCCCTCTGTCACCGCGGCCGGCGGCACCCGTGCGCGCGGTGTCGGGGCCTCTCGTCGTCAACGTCGGCGTGGTCGGACCCGGTAAGGTCGGCAGCGCCCTGCTCAGCCAGCTTCGCCTCGCCGCACCGCGTCTCCTCCGCGATTGCGGGCTCGAACTTCGCGTCCGCGGGGTGAGCGACAGCCGGCACATGTGGCTCGATTGCGACGATGAAGCGCTGAACGGCCGCACCCACGGGGCGCAGACCTGGCGGCCGGCGGCTCTGGACGCGTTCGCTGCTCACGTGGCGGGCCATCACGGTGAAATGGCGGTACTCGCCGATTGCAGCGCCAGCGACGTCGTCGCCGACTGGTACGCCGCATGGCTGGCCGCCGGCATCCACGTCGTCACGCCCAACAAGCGGGCGGCCAGCGGCTCGCTCGAGCGGTGGCGGCGCATCGGCGCCGCCGCCCAGTCCAGCGGCGCCCACCTTGGCTACGAAGGCACCGTCGGCGCCGGGCTGCCCGTCGTGCAGACGTTGCGCGATCTCGTGGACACGGGTGACGAACTCGCCGCCGTGGAGGGCATGCTGTCCGGCACGCTGGCCTGGCTGTTCAACCGCTTCGACGGGTCCGTGCCGTTCTCGGCGCTTGTGCGCGAGGCGCACGCGATGGGCTATACGGAGCCGGACCCGCGTGACGATCTGTCCGGCATGGACGTGGCGCGCAAGCTGGTGATCCTTGCCCGCGAGGCCGGCCTGGCGCTGTCGCTGGACGACGTCTCCGTCGCCAGCCTGATTCCGCCCGACCTTGCGGACTGCTCGCGCGACGAGTTCATGGAACGCCTCGGGGAAATGGACGCCCCGATGGCGAGCCGACTGGCGGAAGCGCGGCAGGCGGGTGGCGTGCTCCGCCACGTGGCGCGACTCGACGGGGCGCGCGCTTCCGTGGGCATCCAGGTCGTCGAATCCGGCCACGCCTTTGCGCATGCACGCCTTACCGACAACGTGGTCCGCTTCGCGACGCGCCGTTACTGCGACAATGCGCTGGTCGTCCAAGGGCCGGGTGCCGGCCCCGAGGTCACGGCGGCAGCGGTGTTCGCCGATCTGCTGCGCGTGGCGGGCGCGATGGGAGTAAAACGATGCGCATGCTGAAAGACCCCTCCTCGCCACAGGCCCGTGCGGACATCGCTGAGGCCGAGGCCTACGCCAGTGTCGGCAATGTCGGCATCGGCTTCGACATCCTCGGCCACACCGTGGCGGGCGCGGGAGATCGCGCGCAGGTGCGCCGCATTCCGGAGCGCGAGGTACGCATCGCGTCCATCGACGGGGTGGTGACCGACCTGCCGCTGGATGCGCCGTCCAACACGGCTGGCGCCGCATTGCTGTCGATGCAGCGCGGGCTGGACCTGCCCTACGGATTCGAACTCGTCCTGCACAAGGGCATCGCGCTTGGCTCGGGCATGGGCGGTTCGGCGGCATCCTGTGTGGCGGCCGTCGTCGCCGCCAATGCCTTGCTCGATGAACCGCTAACGCGCGAGGCGCTCTACGAATTCGCCCTCGACGGCGAGTTGGTCGCCAGCGGCAGCCGGCACGGCGACAACCTGGGGCCGATGCTCATCGGCGGCCTGGTGCTCGCGACGGATACGCGTCTCGTGCGCATCCCCGTCCCCGGTGAATGGCATTGCGCACTGGTGCATCCGCACGTGGTGCTGGAGACCCGCCGCGCGCGCGCCGCGCTGGCCGGCGCCTATGCTCTCGGCGAATTCGTCGCGCAAAGCGCCAACCTCGCCCTGGTGCTGGCAGGCTGCTACCGCGGCGAAGCCGCTCTGGTACGGGAAGGACTGGCGGACGTGCTGGTCGAACCACGCCGCGCGCCATTGATTCCCGGCTTTGCACAGGTCAAGCAGGCCGCGCTCGACCACGGCGCCATGGGCGCCAGCATTTCCGGTGCCGGCCCCAGCGTGTTCGGCTGGTTCGAGGATCGTGCGTCCGCCGAGGCCGCCTCGCGCGATATGCGCGCCGCGTTCGCCGCGGCAGGCCACGACAGCGACGTACTGGTCGCGCCGATCGACGGCCCCGCCGCACGGGTGCTCTGACATGCGCTATGTGAGTACGCGCGGCATCGCGCCGCCGGTCGGTCTGTCGGATGCCATCGCCGCGGGGCTGGCCCCTGACGGAGCGCTGTACGTTCCCGAACGCATGCCCCACGTGGACACGCCAGCCGCGGACGGAAGCCTCGCCGACACGGCGACGCACCTGCTCGCGCCGTTCTTCGAGGGCGATGCGCTCGCGGACGATCTACCCGCTATCTGCGCCGACGCCTTTGCCTTTCCTGCCCCGCGCGTTGCGCTGCCGATCGAAGGCGCGCACCTGCTGGAGCTTTTCCACGGGCCAACGGCTGCCTTCAAGGACTTCGGTGCGCGATTTCTTGCGGCCTGCCTGAGCCGGCTCGCTCGACGCGACGACCGTCATCTGACGATCCTCGTTGCCACCTCCGGCGACACCGGTGCCGCCGTGGGTGCGGCCTTTCATGGCCTGCCCGGCGTCCGCGTGGCGATTCTCTATCCGGATCGCCGCGTGTCCCCGCGCCAGGCGCATCAACTCGGAAGTTTCGGCGGCAACGTGCGCGCGCTGCGTATCGAAGGCAGCTTCGACGACTGCCAGCGACTGGTCAAAGGCGCGTTGGCCGATGTCGCCCTGCAGGCCGACGTGCCGATGTCATCGGCGAACAGCATCAGCCTCGGACGTCTGCTGCCGCAGATGGCCTATTTCGCTCACGCCTCGCTTCAGGCAGACGAGCCGATGCACACGATCGTGCCCACCGGCAACCTGGGCAACGCCGTGGCGTGCCTCTGGGCCCGCACAGTGGGCCTGCCGATCGGTGAGGTGATCTTCGCCTGCAACGCCAATGCCACGCTGCCCGAATTCTTCGCCGGCCGGCCGTATCACGCGCGCGATGCCGTACCCACCATCGCCAATGCCATGGACGTGGGCGCGCCGAGCAACTTCGAACGCCTGCGCCATCTTTTCGGCAGCGATGACGAAACGCGACGGAACGGCCAGGCCGAAAGCGTGGACGATGCGGAGATCCGCGACACCATTCGCCGCCATGCCGCCAGCGACGGCACGATCGTGTGCCCCCACACGGCCACCGCCCTTCGCGTCTTCGAACGGCGCCGCCTCGCAGGCGATCGCCGGCCCTGGACCCTCGCCGCGACCGCGCATCCCGCGAAATTCGATACCGTCGTGGAGCCGCTGATCGGCGGCACGGTGCCGGTGCCCGAGGCGCTGGCGTCGATGCTATCGCGGCCCGCTTCCGCGGAGCCGATGGCGGCGGATGGGCGTCTTTTCTCATCGTGGCTGCGTGCTTGGTGAGTTGGGTGCATGGTTGTGCTCTCGTCAACCTGCTATCGCGGCAACGGGTAGTCGCCTCGCCGCTTCCATGCTCCGTGGGCTTCTCGCCGCTATAGCGGCTCCCACAATCTCGATGTGACCGCCGTCTCAGAAAGAGCTGGCCAAAAAGGTGCCCTTCGCAAGGTTTCTTGTAGGCGCATTCCTACCGGACGCGCTGGACGTCGGCGATTTCCAGGCACTTGCCTGGCAAACAAATCCAGAGCACCGCACGGTCTCACGAATTCGCATTTTCGTGCCGGCTTGGCGCGCAAGTAGGCTCGGCCTACGGTCGTCGCTGCAGGGGAATTTCAAGGAAGTGAATTCATGAAGAGTCATATTGCTCTGACCGTCGCCATTGCTCTTGCCACGAGCGTCGTAAGCATCCCAGCGTTCGCCGGATCAAGCGTGCCAGTCACCATAAGACCCGACTTAATGCCGACATGCGGTGGTGACGATGGCGGCGGCGACCCGTGGCAGGACCTTCGCACAACCCGGAACTCGAAGTCGTTGAATCTCACGGCGAGCGCCCGGCAAGCCATAACCACGCATGCGCCGACAGGCGCGTCAGTGGCGGTGATTGGAGCGGACGAGAGGGCCGTACTTTGGCGACGTCATTGAGGCGAATTTCGCCGCAGCCTCCACCGAACAGTTGATCAGCCGACTCTCGGACAAAGAACTCGCCGCGATCGCGAAGCACTATCAGCGCACACGCGGCACCCAGGACACCCCACTGCTGGCGATCTTCGCGAAGCGGTTGAGTGATAAGGCCCTGTTGCGTGTCGCCGACGCGTTCGACAAGACGGCCGTGAGTGCAGCCGTCACCAAGTACTCGGGCAGTGAAGTGCGTGCGTCGTTCGCCGCGCAAGTATCCACGGTGCGGCCTGCCCTGCTCCCTGGAGGCCCCGGCGAGGGCGGCGGTGGCGGGTCAGGTGGCGGCGGAAGCGCGGGCGGTGGCGCGGCTGCCGCGCCGACCACCGACATGACCCTGGAGGAAATCTACCTCGATTTCCGCACCGCGCCCGTGGGCAGTCTGAGCCCCGCAAGCGCATTGTCGGAGACGACGCTTTTTGCCTCCCAACGCGTGCTGCCCGCGGCCGCTGCAGGCACCGCGATCGGAACGGGCATCAATTATCTGATTGAAAACTACGATCCGAGCCTGGGTGACGCGATCGGCGGCACAATCGCCGGCAGTATCGGGGCCGCGCAGGCGGCAATCACGGAAGTCGAGCGTGGCCATTACCAGTCCGCCTACGATGCCTTGTTCGGCTACCCTGTCACGAACACGGGAGGCGGGACGGTGCAGTTTGACGCGGACTGGAACGTCGCGGAGCCGATGCAGGATTACTACGATGCCGGCGGTGGTTGCGGTTGGTGACGGAAGAGGCGACATGACAATGTCCGGATCACGAAGCACGGTTGTTTGGGCCCTTGTGTTCGCTGTGGGGGGTGTCGGTTACGCGTTGTGGCGACCGGCACCTGCCAACTTCCTGCTTATGGCGTCAATGCTGCTACTAGCATGGAACATGGCGTTTACGCCCGGGCCACCGGTGCGTAGCACCATGCGCGGCATTTATGCCGGGGCCCGCGAAGGGAGCTATCGCACGTCGACGACGTCGAAACTCGTCACGGCTGCCGCGATCTTGCTGTTCCTGGCCGGCATTTACATGAACGTCATGCACTAAGAAATCGGCCGAGAATTCAGCCAACAGTGTCGTCTGGACTTGTACTGGACTTCTCGGCCGATGCTTCCCTCTCCTGGCTCGATGGCGGGAGGAGAACCATTCCAAGAGGCGTCGCTGCATCGCAGGTGGAGCGAATGATGCGCGCGAAGCAGGCGGCTTCCGTGCCTCAAAGGCGTCATGGCGCGAGGGACACTTGCTCATGCAGGGCCGCCGAGGGCGCCACGGACGTCCATCGGCTCGCTGCGGGTCCTGAGAAGAGGTTTACTGAGCCCTGTAGCGGCTCCCACGATTCGCCTTGCCGTGGCGCCATACCACTTGTGCAAAGCCCGCATGCCACGGGCTCTGACGCGGCAAACCACGGGATCGGGCGTCTAGCCGTCCAAACGTCCTAGGAAAACAGTTTCGCTCGAAAGTGTTGACACGCATCGGTTAACTGGAATACGGTCGATCACATGACGCAGCGCAACACCCATGGCCGCATTGCCCCGAACCGACTTACGTCGGTAACCGGCAAGCTGCGTCTCGGCAGCGGCCTCCTTCTTATTAGCCTTGTACTTATTACCTGCGGAGGTGCGGGCTGAGGGCAAGTGTCCAGGTGAAATAAGAGAACGACCTGAAGACTCCCAAAGAACCCCGCACCCGGTAACGGATGCGGGGTTTTTTATTGCCCGGCCCGCCTCATTCACGAGCGGAGCCACACACATGAAACCAACACACCAGGACAGCACCGACAACGTCGAAAGCGACGTAGACGGGCGCGTGCGCATCTTCGACACCACCTTGCGCGACGGCGAGCAAGCCCCGGGCTTCTCGATGGACCGGCGCGCGAAGTTGCGCATGGCGCATGCCCTGGAGGCGTTGGGGGTCGATATCATCGAAGCAGGCTTCCCGCAGGCCTCACCCGATGATTTCGCCGCGGTTGCCGAGATCGCGAGGACGCTGAAAACGCCCACGATCGCCGCGCTGGCCCGATGTCAGGAAGCCGATATCGACAGCGCTGGCAGAGCACTGGAAGGCGCCAGACACTCACGGATCCATCTGTTTCTGTCCACGTCTCCCCTGCATCGAGAACACAAGCTGGGGAAGAGCAAGCAACAAGTCATCGACATCGCCGCCAGCGCGATCCAACGGGCCAAGGCTCTGGCCCACGAAGTCGAATTCTCCGCCGAAGACGCACTGCGCACCGAGCCGGAATTCCTCGCCGAGATCTTCTCGGTCGCCGTTGAAGCCGGCGCCAGCGTACTCAACGCTCCCGACACTGTCGGCTACGTCACCCCTACCGAAATCACCCGCATGTTCACTTACCTGCGCGAGCATGTGCGCGGTGCGGACAGCGTTGTGTTCTCGGCGCACTGCCATGACGACCTGGGCATGGCCGTCGCCAACAGCCTCGCCGCGATCGCCGCCGGCGCGCGGCAGGTGGAATGTACGATCAACGGCATCGGCGAGCGCGCAGGCAATGCCGCGCTGGAAGAAGTGGTGATGGCACTGCACACGCGCCGTCCGCTGTTTCGTGTCGACACCGGCATCGTCACCCAGCATCTGTATCCGACCTCGCGCCTGCTGGCGGAAGTTACCGGACAGCCGGTACCGCGCAACAAGGCCATCGTCGGTGACAACGCCTTCGCACACGAGTCGGGCATCCATCAGCACGGGATGCTGAAGCACCGCGGCACCTACGAAATCATGCGGCCTCAAGACGTCGGCGCGAAAACGTCGCTGGTCCTCGGCAAGCACTCCGGACGTCACGCGCTGCGCCAGCGCCTGGAAGAACTGGAATACGACCTGGACGAAGCAACGCTCGATGCCGTCTTCGAGCGGTTCAAAAACCTTACAGACAAACAGCGTTCCATCACCAACGATGACCTCGTCGCGCTGATGGACAAGCACCGAAACAACCACCACACCGCCGCCGTCGCGGTCGAGTCCTGAAGGAGTAACCATGGAAGCCCCGACCCACCTCTGGCACAACGGTCGCATCAAGACCTGGGCCGATGCCACTGTCCACGTCGGCGCGCATGCGCTGCATTACGGTTCGTCCGTGTTCGAAGGCATTCGCGTCTACGCAACGCCGGACGGTCCGCGCTATTTCCGGCTGGAAGAACATACCGAGCGCCTGTTTCACTCCGCGCGCGTGTATGACCTGACCATGTCCTACGACGCGGCGACGCTCAATCGCGCCTGCTGCGAGGTCATCGTCGCCAACGGCCTGACCTCGGCTTACGTCCGCCCCATCGTGTTCCGCAGCGGATTCACCTTCAGCCTCGCCCCGGCGCTCGATACGGCGGTGGACGTCGCCATCATCGCGCTGCCTTGGGGGGCGTATCACGGCGCCGACGCCATCGAGCAAGGGGTGGATGTCTGCGTCTCCTCGTGGAATCGCGCAGCACCGAACACGTATCCGAGCGGCGCGAAAGCCGGCGGCAATTACCTCAACAGCCAGCTCATCGCGCGCGAGGCGATCAACGGCGGTTATGCCGAAGGCATCGCACTCGGTACCGACGGACTGCTGAGCGAGGGCGCGGGCGAAAATCTGTTCATCGTGCGCAAGGGTGTCATCTACACGCCGCCCGCCGCATCGTCGATTCTCTGCGGCATCACCCGCGACTCGGTGCTGACCCTCGCGCGCGAACGCGGCTACGCCGTCGTCGAACAGGCGCTGCCGCGCGAAATGCTCTACTTCGCCGACGAAGTGTTCATGACCGGCACCGCGGCGGAAGTGACGGCGGTGCGCTCGGTCGATCGCAAGCCGGTGGGCACGGGTCGACCGGGCCCCATCACGCGGCAACTGCAGGCGGATTTCTTCGGACTGTTCGACGGCCGCACCGAAGATCGCTGGGGCTGGCTCACGCCCGTCGAGGATGCGACCGCCGGGAGGGCCGCGGCATGAGCGCCCGCACCCTGTTCGACAAGCTGTGGGACACACACCAGGTGGTGGCCGAGACCGAGGCCACGCCGGGCGTGCTCTACATCGACCTGCACATGGTCCACGAGGTCACTTCGCCGCAGGCCTTCGACGAATTGCGCAGCCGTGGACTGAAGGTTCGTCGTCCGGATCGCACGCTGGCGACGCTGGATCATTCCACACCCACACTGCCGCCCGACGCCAACGGCAAGCGACCGTATTACACGCCGGAAGCCGAAGCCCAGGTCGCAAAACTCGAATCCAACG
>Ga0209674_100418_pt1 | contig 20669 bp, 18 predicted proteins | sample AraplaCvi_mMS_r2_FD_184279 | JGI IMG/M metagenome (GOLD analysis project Ga0209674, IMG submission 184279) | Arabidopsis root microbial communities from North Carolina, USA - plate scrape CL_Cvi_mMS_r2 (SPAdes) (version 2) | ecosystem: Host-associated > Plants > Roots > Endosphere | place: USA... | reverse complement strand
TCTGTCCCGGCAGCCGGGAGATATGCTGCGGGTCTGTGAATCCTCCGCCATGCGCCATGTCGTCGATCTGATTCGGCGCATCGCCAGCGGCGACGCCAATGTGCTGATCCTCGGCGAGAACGGCACCGGGAAGTCGCTCTTCGCACGGGAAATTCACTTGCTGTCGCCGCGTACGGACTTTCCGGTGATCCGTGTCGACATGAGCACGCTTCCCGATTCGCGCTTTGCCGAAGAGATGTTCGGAGAGGAGAAACCGCAACCGTATCCGGGGAAGTTCGAACTGGCGCATCGCGGCAGCCTGATCATGGAGGAGATCGGAGCCATCCACCCTGCACAACAAGCGAAACTGCTGCGTGTGGTGGAAGAGGGCGAACTGGAACGAGGCGGCACCATGCGGACGCGTCGCGTGGACGTCCGGGTGATCTCCACCACGAACATCGACCTCGATACGGCCGTTCGTACGGACCGCTTTCGTCGCGATCTGCTCTACCGCCTCAATGCCATGCAGGTTCGCCTGCCGCCACTGCGCGAGCGGCCGGAGGACATCGTGCCCTTGGCGAGGCATTTCCTGTTGCGCGAATGCAAGCGAATGGCGCGTGGTGCCATGACACTCGCCCCATCGGCCGAACGAGCGCTGCGCAGCTACGACTGGCCGGGCAACGTACGCGAACTGGAGCACGCGATAGAGCGAGCGATCCTGCTCGCGGGTCACGATCAGATCGACGCCGAGTCGCTTTCGCTGCATCGACGCACCGACCTTGCGGTGGTCCTCGACTCCCTGACGTTACCCGAAGCCGAGGAGTTGTTGATTCGACACGCTCTCGAACGAAACGACCACAACCTGCAACGCGCGGCCGATGCGCTAGGCATTTCCAGGCAAGCGTTGTACCGGCGCCTGGAGAAACACCGTGCGCGCGCCGGCTTCGAGCACATCGGTTGAGGCGCCGACGCCACAGACATCGGTAGCCAGTGTGTCCAAGACGATATTTTCCACGAGATTGTCGCTGGAGGTTGTGCTCGGGAGCGCGCTCGTGTTGCTGCCGACGCTCCTTGCGAGTGCAATTCTCATCACCGTCCCCCGGTTGCACTGGTTGCCGCGACTAAGCATCTTTCTGGTTGGGCTCATCGTCACCTTGATGGTCGCCTGGTGGATCGGGCGGCGCGTACTCGATACGTTGTCGACCGTGTCGGATCTGCTGGGCGCGTTGCGCGAGGGAGACTTCGGCATGCGAGGTCGCGTTGAGCTGGGGTACCGTCCGCTCCAGGCGCTGGTGGCCGATGTGAATCTGCTTTCGGACACGCTGCGCGACGGGCGTCGCAAGCGTACGGAAGCTCTGCGTTTTCTGGGCAAGACCCTCACGGCGCTCAGCGATCCGGTATTCGTGGTCGATACCGAAGAACGTCTCACGCTCATCAATCCCGCGGCTCGGCAATTGATCGGTGCCGAGCGACAGGCGGTGCTGGGTCAGGGCCTCGCATCGCTCGGCCTCACGGAGGTGCTCGCCACACCCGACCATGCGGTCTTTCAGGGGCGGTTTCCGGGTGGCGAAGGGCGCTGGCTGCTTCGTCACGTGACGTGGCACAGCAATGGGCGCGAGCACCGCCTCATCATGCTGCGCGACCTGAGCGCCATGCTTGGTGACGAGGAGCGCCGTGCATGGCAGAGGCTGATCCGCGTGCTGAGCCACGAACTCAACAACTCCCTCACCCCGATCGCCTCGCTGGCCGGCAGTCTTGCGGTCGTGCTCAACGGCGATGGCGCGGACACGCTCGACGAGTTACGTGTCGGTCTCGACGTCATCGAACGCCGTGCTCACGCCCTTGCCCGGTTCATTGCAGGCTATGGAACGTTGGCTCGCCTGCCGCCGCCTCGCCCCGCGCCCTTCCGGCTCGACCTGCTGCTTGTAAAGCTGGTTCTGCTGGAGCGCCGCGTGCCTGTCGAAGTCGTCGATGGTGGACCGCTGGTCATCTACGCTGACGAGGACCAGCTTGCACAGGCCTTCATCAACCTGCTTCGCAACGCGGCGGAGGCGGCGCTCCCCATCGGTGGAAGCGTGCGCCTTCGTTGGTATCGGGATGGGCGCCGCGTCTGCGTGCTCATCGAGGACGAAGGCATCGGGCTCCCTGAGCCGGATGCGCTGTTCGTGCCGTTGTTCACCACCAAGCCGCAGGGCTCGGGAATCGGCCTCAGCCTTACCCGGATGATTGTCCAGGCACATGCAGGCAGCGTCGATCTGGCGCCGCGGGCCGATAGGCACGGCGCTGTCGCCACCGTGAGACTTCCTTTGTCTTCTTGAGCATAGGTGCATGTCCGATATCGGACGCCACTGTCCGATTTCGGACGTTCGCGTGCCCGATTTTGATGGTGCGAACGAAAATATCCCTGCACCACGGCGCTTTATGTCAGCAGCGACCAGCCACGGCGTTGCGTCCCCCACATCACATGCATATCTTGCGCCTACCGCACGCATTCACGTCACAACGACCAAGAGGAAACGCCATGGATCGCATTCTGCATCTTCAATTACTGGAGCCGGAAACGGAATCGAGTGACGAGACAAACACGAACTACAGCAGTTGCAGTCATCGCGCCTGTTCCATGGCCAACGCGGATGCGTTCGAGGATTGAAGCCGGCAGGGAACACCGGACGGGTCGGCGGCACGGGGGCGCTGACCTGGATCTTCGCCAGTCGATGCCACGCCGCCGGATGAATACAAGCGATGAAGCGACACACGGACCTGTTGCATTACACCGCGGTGGACCGCGAATTCTTCGAGCCTTATGGTCACCGCTCCATCGATGAGGCCGACTTTGTCGTACCCGTGCGCCGCATCCTGCCCAAGCAATGGACGATGCGGCGAGCGGGCATCTGGATGCACTGCACGCCACCGGCCGCGGACCTGCCGTCGCAAGGCTGGAAGATTCACGTGTCCAGTGTGGCGTCTACGGCACGCATCGTCCTGTCCATCGCCGCCGCGACCCTTGTCGCCTCGGGCACGGCGTTCAAGTTTGCCGCCGACGGACGCATGTTGGACGGCCTCAACGGCAAGCGCTGGCCGCGAGGCGGCTCGGGCAAGTTCATCACCGTCTATCCGCGCGGGATCGATGACTTTCGACGCGTGATCGACGACCTGTACGTGGCCTTGTCGGGCTACGCCGGGCCTTACGTGTTGAGCGACCGCCGATACCGCGATTCGCGTGTGCTGCACTATCGCTATGGCGGTATCGCAGGGGAACATCGTGTGGCCGCCGACGGGCGTCGCGAGTGGCTGCTGCGTGCGCCGGACGGTCACATGGAAGCGGATCGCCGCGGTCCGATCTTCCACCTGCCCGACTGGCTGCGCGACCCCTTCCCCAAGGACACCACCGAACTCGCACCGGCCACCCTGGGGGGCGGGCGCTACCGGATCCGGCGCGCGTTGTCGTTTTCCGCTGCCGGCGGCGTCTATTTCGGAGAGGACCTGGACGAAGGCCGGCCCGTCGTCATCAAGGAGGCGCGACCGTTCATCGGTGGCGGCGATTCGGCGGCGTCGACGCTTCGCAAGGAATTCCGGCTCCTGCGGCGGCTTGCTCCCCTGCGTGTTGCACCTGCGCCCATCGCGCACTTCAAGGATTGGGAACACAGTTATCTGGTCGAGGAATACATCGAGGGCGAGACGCTGCGCGGCTGGCTGGCGCGTCGCTATCCATGGCTGAAGATCCGGCCCACGCGTGACGACGTCGTGCATTATCTGGACGAGGTGACCACGGTCTTCGCGCGCTTTGCCGAGGTGCTGGCCCAGGTGCACAAGGAGGGCGTGTCGCTGGGCGACCTGTCGTTTCACAACTGCATGGTCACCCCACGCGGCGAGATACGTTTGATCGATCTGGAGACGGCGGTCGAGGAAGGCCTGGATCTTCCCGTCGATCTGCGCACGCCTGGCTTCACCTCAGCGCGGCCGCGGCGCGACGATCCCGCCAGTGCCCGTGCCGAGGACGCCTATGCTTTCGGTGCGAATCTGTTGGCGGCCGTCATTCCCATCAACGCCATGTTGCCGCTCGATCGCAGTGCAGCGTTCCGCTTTGCCCAAAGCATTGGCGACGAGATGGGTTATCCGCCCGCGCTGGCTGCGACGATCGCGGCGCTGCTGGATGACGTGGCGGCGCAGCGGCCATCGCCGGTAGATGCCATGGCGACATTGCGCGAAACGCTTGCCACTACGAGCGTCGGCATCCCATCGGTCACGCAGGAGCCTACGCCTGACCACGCCGACGCCATCTTTGCCTACCTCGATGCATGCGCCGCGCACGCCCGGCCGGATCGCTACGTGCCCGCTGGGCCGGAGGTCTTTGAAACGCATCCCTGGGGCGTCGCGCATGGGGCGGCCGGTGTGCTGCACGCGTATCTACGCGGAGGGCGCACGCCGCCGCAGGGTCTGGTCGCCTATGTACTGGAAGGCAGCCGATCGCCGAAGCCACGCGGTGCGAGCCTGATGTACGGCGACGCCGGGATGGCCTGGGTGTTGTTCGATGCCGGCGAGGGCGAGCAGGCATTGGCGCTGTGGCGCGATGGTTCGCCAGATGACGCGATCCGCGCGCGGCCCGGCGTGTACGACGGGCTCGCGGGTTGGGGGCTGTCTCGTCTCAAGGCGTGGCACGAAACGGGCGCGTCGGCGTTTCTTGCATCGGCGCGCGAGGCAGGCGACCTGTTGCTCGAACGGGCCATCGAGACAGACGGCACGCTGCGTTGGGCGCATGACGATGCACAACCCGTCGGGTTGGCGCATGGGGCCGCAGGCGTGGCGTTGTTCCTGCTGCATCTGTGGCTCGCCAGCGGCGACGAACGCTTTCGCATTGCCGCGGATGCGGGCCTTGCGTTCGACCACGCACAGCGTGGTTTGAATCCGGACGACAAGGCAAGCTGGCCTGGCGAGGTCGGTGGCGCCACACGCTTCCCGTACTTGCGTCGGGGGACAGCGGGCGTTGTCGCGGTGACCGCGCGGTTCTTCGCCGCCACGGGCGAAACGCGCTATCGCGACATCGTGTTCGATGCGGAAGCGGACCTCATGCGCCGCTATGCCATCGCTCCAGGCCTGTTCGATGGCTTGGCGGGTATCGGCGAAACCTTGCTCGACCTGGCGGAGATCTTTCCGGAGCGTGCGCTGCGGTATGCGACGGCGGCGGGCCGCATCGCTGGCGGCATCAGTCCTTTCCTGATACCGCGCAAAGGTGGCCTGGCCGTTCCCGGCGCCGAACTGCTTCGCATCAGTTGTGACTTCGCCACCGGCAACGCAGGTGTCGGTGCATTTTTTGACCGCCTGCATCGCGGCGCCGCGGCGTCTTTCATGCTAGACGAACGCCTGCCGCGCGCCATGCACGCGCGAGACGTCGAGGCAGTCGCCTGATCCCGGCACACGTTCCCTAGCGGTGCCGGGGTGCGGGGGCTCCCACCGGAGAAGCGGCCGGTGGGAGCCCGGGCTGTGCAGGAGCGCTAAAGGTGGAACTTGGCCTCGACGAGCCAGGTGCGCGACGGATACGGGTAATAAACGTAGTAGCGACGATTGGTCAGGTTGTCCACGCCCACACCCAGATCGACGTGGTCGCTGGCTTTCCACGACACCTTCGTATCGAAGGTCAGGAAGTCGCTGGCACCGCCGAACGTGTCCGGATTTACGTCGCTGTGGTCGAGCGTGTTGTATTGCCTTCCCGAATAGCGTCCGGCGAGCGTCAGCGCCAGCCGCTCCGTCGCCCGCCACGTGGCGACCACGTTCGCTCGCCAACGAGGTATGCGATAGAACTGCTTGCCCTCCGACGCGGGGTTGCGCACGTTGCGTACCGTCGTTGCCTGGGTATAGGCCACGTTCGCCGTGAGGTCGATGCCTTCCACGATCACGTCGCGACCGTCGTAGCTGGCCTCCGCGCCGCGTGTGCGCACCAGCCCTACGTTCTGCACGTTGGTGACGTTGGGAAACACCGTGGTGTCGGTCTGGCTGAACAAGGTATTGCGCGTATCGCTGCGGAACAGCGTGAAACGCGCAACGCCATTGGGGCGGTACCACTCGGCGGAAAGCTCGCGAGACAGATCGTTCTCGGGTTTCAGCGACGGATCGTTGTTGACCAGGGAGATGCCGTTGAACGTGCCCTGGAAGAGTTCGTTCACCGTAGGAAAGCGATAGGCTCGTGCGCCTGAAAGGCGCAGCAGCACGGTGTCGCTGACGCTCCACGCAAGCGACGCCTTGGGCGACGTATGCGATTCCTTGCGCTCGGGATAGACCACGGTCGCGTTCGCCGTCGAGCGCGAACCGCCAAAGGCACGCCATTGTTCGTAGCGCGCCCCGACGGTCAGGCGCCAGCGCTCGGCCAGTTGCCACGCGTCCTGCAGATACAGCGCCTGCGTCTGCGTGCTGCCGCCATTCGCTGCCGTCAGAGCGCCCGCACTACCGTTACGCCAGCGATCCAGCGCATAGCTCGCATTGTCGAGTCGGTATCCGTCGAAGTGGTAGCCGAGGCTGATCGTATGGGTGTTCGGCAACACACTGTCCGGCGTGTGCGTGGCGCGGAGGTCGAACGTGCGCCAGCGGCTGCCGTCGCCTGCGGCCAGAAGCCCGGCACCGTCGTCGCTCACCGTCGCCGCCGTGCGATCGCGGTTGCGATCCATATCGAAGTACGACACATCCGCCGTCACGTTCCATCCGCTCTCGCGATGGGTGCCCAATGAGACCCCGTAGAGATAATTGCGGCTCTGTCGGGTGCTCGGTGCGAAGAAATTGGCGGGCAGCGTGTACTGGCGGCCATCGATGGATACCGGGCCCGACCACACCGGCTGGCCGGCGGCATCGCGCAGGAAGGTGTCGGTGCGATGGGACAGATTCTGCTTCCAGTATCCCGCCGTCACCGCGCCGGTCAGCTCGGGCGTGAAGTCATAGGTGAGGCGGAGGTGGGCTTCGTCCTGCCGGGTCGCCTCCTGTCCTTCGCTGTTGATGCCGATGACTTGTCGAGGCAGGCCATTGGCACCGGTATCGGCGACTGCGCCCGTCGCCGGATTCACCGAACCGACGCGTGGCGCGATGTTCTGCGTCGCATAGACCAGCGGCTGGCCGTTGGCTTGCAGATGGCTCACGCCGAGAAGAAAGGCGAAGCGTCCCGAGCGATCGCCGATCGTCGCGCTTTGCCGGCTACCACCGAAGTTGCGATCCACGCCGTAGGTGTCCACATGCTGCGTGAATGCCTGCGCAGTGGCATTGAACTCCAGCGTGTCGGGCATGCGCGTGGTCATCAGCACGGTGGCCCCGATGGCGTTGCCCGGATAGAGCGCGGAGTAGGCGCCGTAGATCACCTCCACGCGTGCGAGGTTCTCGGGAAACGCCATCGACCAACGGGGCGGGTTCGACCAGTTGTTGCCGAGCAGGTTGGAAAGCAGCATGCCGTCGAGGTAGACGAGTCCACGCGCGCTCTGCTGATTGCTGGTGCCGCGCACGGAGAAGGTGGCGTTTTCGTCGCCGATGAAGCGCTTGCGGATGCCGAAGGCCGGCAGGTACTTCAAGGCATCCTCGGTGTTGACCACATTGAGGTGTTGCAGCTGGGTGGCGCTGACGGTTTCCACCGCCGCCGGCAGGTCGGGATCGAGCTGGCTGGCCTGGCGCGCGGCTGTCACCTTCACTTCGCGCAATGTCGTGGCGCGCTGCGTATCGCCACCGCTGTCGCTGGCGTGCACGGAAAGACAGGACGCGCCCAGGGCGCAGGCGATGGCGCGCGCGAGCGCGCGCCCACGGGAATCGAGTAGGAGCATGACGGAGGTTCCATTGTCGTGTGCGGATCGGAGCGATCAGGCGAACGCGACGGACGGTGGACCTCGGGCGGGAGCGTGGGTGATGGGCCGGGCAGGGCGGGCGTCGACGGCGAGCCGTGCGACGGGAGCCGGCGCCGCCATGGGCAGCACGCTGCCCATGAAGAACGTGCCGCCCACGGCGGGCTGCTGCGCGAACAGCGTGCAGTAGGCGCACGCCTCATCGTCATGGGTGAGGTGCGCCGCGTTGTCCTGATGCCCCTCGTGGTGGTGATGGCCTTCGGCCATCGCTTCGCAGCCGGGCGGATGGTCCGGTACCGCCAGGGCGGCGAGCGTCCGCGAGGTGGTCGGCGCGAGCACGGTGAGCCAGACGGCGACCAGCGCCATCCATGCCCACCATCGCTTGTTCGCTGCCCCTCGGCGCACGCCGATCGCTCTCCTCTTAACCCTGGACGTGGGTCCAGGGATCATCGCACGGTGCGCGGGTGGGCGTGAAACCGGTGCGACACGGTGTCGCGACGGTCAGGGTGGCCCCGTCAGTTCGCCGTTGGCAGCGGCGGCACGGCGGCTGGCGTCGCGATGACCGGCGGTTCGCGAAGCAGCAGCACCAGACCGACGCCGAGCACGCCGACGCAGGAGGCGAGCAGGAAGCCATCGAGGATCGACAAGGTATACGCCTGGGCCCGGATCGCCGCCGCGAGCAAGCCTGCGCCGCGCGCCTCGGCATCGCCGGTGCCCTGGGTGGTGCTGCCCACCACGCGTGCGTACGCGGCAATGCGTTCCATCGTTGCCGGATCGCCGGTAAAGACGTGCTGTCCGATCAGGTTCGAATGCCACTGCTCGGCCTTGCGCGTGAACATGATGAGGACGGAGGTACCGAGTTCGCCGCCGAACAGCCGCGCGGTCTGGATGATCGCGCCGAAGGTGATGCCATCGGTCGGCCCCACGTGGTGACCGAAGAAATAGATCACGGCGGTGAGTTCCAGGGTTTCTCCCACCGCTTGCAGCAACAGGGCCACGCTGAAGTTGCCTTCCGCCCATTGCGACGTAATACCGGTGCCCAGAAGGAAACCGGCGGTGGCGATCGTGAGCCCGGTACCTATGGCGAAGCGTGCGTCGATGCGGTTCAACAGCCAGGCGACCGTCGGCGCGATCACCAGTTGCGGCAAGGCTACCCAGAGTAACGCAGTACCCACTTCCAGCGGGCGCAGGCCGCGCACCTGGATCAGATAGTTCGCCACGAGCGTGTTGCTCGACGTCACGAGGAAGCGCGTCGCCAGCACCAGCACGATCAACACGAACACGTTGCGGCGCACGAGCAGTCCGAAATCGACGCTGGGCGTCTCCAGGGTCGATTCGTGCAGCAGGAACAGACCCAGTGCGATCAGGCCGAGGGCGAGCAGCGTCACCACGAGCGTGGAGGAAAACCAGTCCAGCCGGTCCCCTTGATCGAGCGCGATGAAGATCAGCGTGAAGCCCGACGCGCCGACGAACATGCCGCGAAAGTCGCCGCCGCGCAGGTACTCGCGATCGATGGGGAGGCGGCGCAGGCCAAACCAGTACAGCACAAACAACGGCGCAGCCACGAGCGTGTTCTGCCAGAAGATCCAGTGCCAGGTCACGTGCTCCACGTACCAACCTTCGAGCGACGACGCGACGTTGAGCCCGAGGATGATGTTCATGGCGTAGGCCGCAAGCCCCCACGGCCACAGCGCGCGCGGCAGGCTGAGCAGGATGAACGACGCGGTGAGCGGGATGAAGGTGCCCGAACCCAGTCCCGCGAGCACCTGCAAGGCGATCATGATGCGCAGGTCCGGCGCGAACGGAATGAGGAACTCGGCGAGGCCGTAGACCACGCAGCCGACCAGCAGCACGCGCCGTGGCGAGAACGCGCGACCGAGGAAGATCGCGAGCGGACCGATCATCATCTGCGCGGCGGAAAACGCAGTAGGAATCCAGGCGCCCTCGTCGAATCCGGCGCCGATGGCGCCGCGCACGTCGGCGAGACCGATGGACGTCAATCGCGAGGTCAGCGTCGTCGCGACCGCGCCGATCAGCACGGCCACGATACCCAGCCACGGCAGCGAAGCCGGCGGTGCAGGGGCGGCCACGGCCGTGGCGGTCGCGTTCAAGGGCGAGCCTCGGCCGCTGCCAGTGGCTGCCGCGGCACCGATGCCGATGGCGACCAACCGCCGCCGAGCGCCTTGATCAAGGCGACCGCGGCGAGCAGGCGTTGTTGGTCGTTCTGGATCGCCGCGCGGCGACTGGCGAGCGCCTGACGTTCCGAATCGACGACCTCGAAATAGCCGGCCAGCCCGCGGTCGTAGCGAGAGCGCGACACGCGCGCCGCGGCGGTGGCGGCGTCGACGGTCGCATCGAGCGCCTCACCGCGTTCGCGCAGCCAGCGTGTGTCGGCCAGCGCATCCTGAACTTCGCGGAAGGCGACGATGCCCCCTTGCCGCCAGTTCGCCAGCGCGCCCTCGAAGTCGGCTTGTGCGGCCTGCAGGCGCGCGCGGTTGCGTCCGCCTTCGAAGATCGGCAGGTGAACGGACGGGCCGATCGACCACGCACGGCTGTCGGCGGCGGTGAGCTCGCCGAGGTCGTCGCTCGCGACGCCCGCCGACGCGGTAAGCCGAACCTGCGGAAAGAAAGCGGCTCGCGCGATGCCGATCCGCGCGCTCGCGGCGGCCAGCGCGCGTTCGTCAGCGGCAACGTCGGGGCGCCGTTCGAGCAGTGTCGACGGCAGGCCGGGAGGGACCACGGGCACCGTGGGCGTCCATGCGCGCGGTGCGATGGCGAAGTCAGGGGCGTTGCGTGCCTCCAGAACCGCGAGCGCGTGTTCGAGGTTGCCGCGACGGCGGTGCGCATCGGCGAGATCGGCCCGGGTCTGGGTGAGGTCGGCGCGGGCGCGCAGTACGTCGAGGTCGCCCACTACGCCTGCCTGCGCGCGCCGTTCGGCCAGCCGCAGCGCGTCTTCGCGCAGGCGCACCGTACTTGCGAGCACATCGATGTCCCGGTCGGTGCTGCGCAGCGAGAGATAGTTCGAGACCGTCGCGGCGGTCAGGCTCAAGCGCATCGCGGCGATCGTATCGGCACCTCCCTGGACGTCGGCACCGGCGGCTTCGACACTGCGCCGCACGCGTCCCCACAGGTCCACTTCGTACGCCACGTCCACCGGCACGCGCCACAACGTGGTTTCGAGCTGGGGCAGGCGATTGGCCACGGTGCCGGAGGTGCGCGCACGCGCATAGACGGGGTCGAACGATACGTCTGGAAACTCGTCCGCGCGCGCCACGCCGAGCAAAGCGCGGCTGCGGTCATAGCGCGCCAGGGCGGCTGCCAGATCCTGATTCGCTGCCAGCGTCGCCTGCACGTGGCGATCGAGTTCCTCGTCGCCGAACAGCGTCCACCATCGATCGGGAACGGTTGTCGTGGCGGTCGTTGGCGCGTCGCGCCATGCTCCGGGGGCATCCGACGCGGGCCGCTGGTAATCCGGGCCGACCACGCAACCGCCGAGACCGGCCAGCAGCGCGGCCAGCACGAGCGGACGTGCGCTCATGGCGCGTCCGCCGTGTCAGCGTGAATCTTCACGATCGTGGAGAGCCCCGGCGTCAGTCGCTCGCGGTAACGATGCAGATCGTCGGCCGAAAACAGGATCTTCACCGGCACGCGCTGAACCACCTTCGTGAAGTTGCCGGTGGCGTTGTCGGGCGGCAGCAAGGCGAACTGCGAGCCGGACGCTGGCGAGAAGCTGTCCACGCGACCGACGAAACGCGCGCCGGGGATCGCGTCGATGGTCATCCGGGCCGGCGTGCCGCGGCGGATGCCCGGCAACTGCGTTTCCTTGAAGTTCGCCACGACCCAGACCTCGTCGGACACGATGGAAAGGAGGGTCTGCCCGGCGTTTACGCGCGCGCCCACTTCCACGGTGCGTCGTCCGACGTAGCCGCTGACAGGAGCGACGACGCGGGTATAGCCATACGCCAGCAGCGCATCGTGCAGTGCCGCTTCGCCGGTGGCGACCTGCGCGCGTGCCGACTCCCGCGCCGCCTCGGCGGCGACTTTGCGGGCGCCCGCGCTGGCGCGGTTGGCGACCGCTGAATCCGCTGCCGCCTTGGCGGCGTCGTACTCCTGCTGCGAGATGCCGCGCGGCGTTTCGCCGACCAGCTCGCCAGCCCGACGCAGATCGAGTGCCGTCTTCCGAACCGTGGCCTCCGCCGCGACGATGGCCGCGGACGCTTCTGCGATCTGCGCATCCGCGCTCGCTATCTGCGCGTTGGCCCGGGCGATCTCGGCCCGCGCCTGTTCCACGCGGACGTCGAAGTCGCGCGTATCCAGTTCGAGCAGCACGTCGCCCGCCTTCACGTGCTGGTTGTCGTTAACGTGCAGCGCCAGCACCGTGCCGGTGACGCGTGGCGCCACGGGATGAATGCGACCGGTCACGTACGCGTCGGTGGTCGTCTCGGTGCGATCGAGCCAGAAAACCAGCAGCACGGCCAGTGTGCCGAGTACCAGCAGCCCCCCGATGATGCGCAAGGCGTGTTTCATGCGTTTCCATTTCCCTCCGTGTGCCCGCCACGCTGCCACCGGACGAGGCGGCTGGATTGGCGATTCCTGCGTGCGTTCGCGCCCGTCCCGTCATTGACCGGCCCGCGCGGCGCTTCCTATATTGCGGAATGCCATCTCGGGAATTTTCCATGCGCCTCCGTGCGTTCGTCGCGCTGCTTCTTCTCGCCGGCCCGGGCGCCGCCGGTGCCGCCGATCTGGTCGTGTCGGCGGCCGCAAGCCTCACCGATGCCTTCCAGGCCGTGGGCAAGGCCTATGAGGCAAAGCACCCCGAGACGCACGTGGTGCTGAATTTCGCCGCCTCCGACGTGTTGCTCCGCCAGATCGCCAACGGCGCGCCGGCCGACGTGTTCGCCTCCGCCGACCAGACCGCCATGGACAAGGCGGTGGCCGCCCAAGCGGTCGATCCCTCGACGCGTCGCGATTTCGCCCGTAACCGGTTGGTGCTGGTGGTGCCGAAAGACTCGCGCTTGCGCATCGCTGCGCCGGCCGATCTCGCGAAACCCGATGTCACCCGTGTGGCCTATGGTGACCCGGCGTCCGTTCCCGCTGGCCGCTACACCAAGGCCGCGCTCGAAAGGGCGGGACTGTGGGACGCCGTTTCCGCCAAGGGCGTGCTGGCGCAGAACGTGCGCCAGGCGCTGGATTACGTCTCCCGTGGCGAAGTGGACGCCGGCTTCGTCTTCGCGACGGATGCGACGATCCTTGGCGATCGCGTGCACGTGGCCGCTGTGGTGCCGACGCCCATGCCCTTGACCTATCCCATCGCCGTCGTCGCCAGCTCGGCGCATGCGCGCGACGCAGCCGGTTTCACCGCCTACGTGCAGTCGGAGGAAGGCCGGGCGATCCTCGCCCGGTTCGGCTTCCAGGCGCCGTGACCGACGTGGGAGCGATCTGGGTACCGCTCGCGTTGTCGCTGAAGGTCGCTCTGTGGGCCACGGTCATCAACCTCGTGCTCGGTGTGGTCGTCGCATTCGGCCTGTCGCGTTGGCGCTCGCCCGCCCGCGAGATGGTGGACTCGGTGCTTACCTTGCCGCTGGTATTGCCGCCGACCGTGCTCGGCTACTACCTGCTCGTGCTGTTGGGCCGGCACGGCATGCTCGGACGCTGGCTCGACGGGATGGGGATCCATCTGGTCTTTACCTGGCAGGGCGCGGTCATCGCGGCCACGCTCGTTGCGTTTCCGCTCGTGCAGAAGGCGGCGCGTGCGGCATTCGAGGCGGTGGACCCACAGTTCGAAGACGCCGCCCGCGTGCTCGGACTGCGCGAGGCGGCGGTGTTCTTTCGTGTGTCGCTGCCCTTGGCCGCGCGCGGCATCACGGCCGGCGCCTTGCTGGCCTTCGCGCGTGCGCTGGGTGAATTCGGTGCCACGCTTATGATCGCGGGCAACCTGCCGGGCCGCACGCAAACCTTGTCGGTGGCGATCTACGCGGCCGTGCAAGCCGGCGACGATCGCACGGCCGGCATCATGGTCGCGGTCACCTCGGTCACTTGCGTGCTTGCGCTGCTGCTCGCCGGTTGGCTGGCGCCCAATCCATTGCGACGGACGCGGTCATGAGCGTCGATATCGCCATCCGCAAGACGCTTCGCGGCGACGCGCGGCAGTTCGAACTCGACGTGCGTTTCGCGTCGGAGCATCGGCGCATCGTGCTGTTCGGTCCGTCGGGAGCCGGCAAGAGTCTCACGCTGCGTGCCATCGCCGGCCTGCTGTCGCCGGACGCAGGTCACGTACGGGTCGATGGCCGCACGCTGTTCGACAGCGCGGCAGGCGTGGACCGCCCGGCCCGCGAGCGCGGCGTCGCTTATGTCTTTCAGGACTACGCCCTGTTCCCGCACCTTACGGTGGCGCAGAACATAGGCTTCGGGCTGGTGCGCGGCTGGTTCAATCCCTCACGTCGCGAGCACGACGACCGCGTTCGCCATTGGCTCGACGTCTTCGACCTGGCCGGGGTGGCGAACAGCTACCCGTCGCGGATCTCGGGCGGCCAGCGCCAGCGGGTGGCCGTCGCGCGTGCGCTCGTGGCCGAGCCTCGTCTGGTACTGCTCGACGAACCCTTCGCCGCGCTGGACCCCGCGCTGCGCGGCCGCATGCGCTCCGAGCTGCTGGCCTTGCAGCAGCGCCTCGACCTTCTCATGCTGGTCATCACCCATGACCCTGCCGACGTCGAGGCGCTGGAGGGTCACACCATCGCGTTGCGCGACGGCAGGGTATGTCCCTAGATGCGCCTGATCGAACCCCCGAAGTCGCGCCGTCGTGGGATGATGCCCGCCGTTCGCGGGCAACGGCCCGCAGGATTCAGAGCCGAGCGGTGACGGAAGCACAGAACACGACGGGCGCCAGAACGATGGCGGCGAGGGCAGCGAAGTATCTGCTGACGGCAGCGATTCTCGCTGGCGCAGCGTTCCTGCTGCACCGCTACATCGCACGCATGTCGTGGCACGACGTGCGTGACGCCATCGAGCGCATTCCACGCTGGCACGTGGTGGGCTCCATCGCGGCCACCCTGGTGAGCTGGGCCTGCCTCACGGCCTACGATGTCTTTGCGGTGAATACCGTAGCGCCGGGCAAGGTGTCGCTGCGCATGCGGATCTTCTCCGGCTTCACGACCCATGCGATCTGCAACGCCCTCGGTTTTCATGCCATCACCGGCACGGCGTTGCGTTACCGCGTGCTCTCCACGCAAGGCATCAGCGCAGCAGACGTCGCGCGCGTGGTCGGCCTCGTCGGCTTCGCGGTGGGCATGGGTTTCGCGGCCGTTACCTGCATCGCGCTGCTTTGGGAGCCGTCGATCGCGCAGGGTTGGGGGCGTTGGCCCGGCATCGTGCTCATCGTGCTGTTCGTGCTCCTGCTGCGCTGGCTGGCTGGCAAGCACGACGAACTGAAGGTGTGGAAATTCAGCACGCCGGTGCCGTCGGCGCGCTCGGCCGGTGCGCAGATCGTCATCGGCGTCGTGGAGATGATCGGTGCCACCGGTGCCATGTATCTGCTGCTGCCGCCGGACGTGGCGGGCAGCTTCATCGACTTCGCGCCCATCTACGTCGGCGCGATTCTCGCCGGCATCGTGAGCAACACACCAGGCGGCATCGGTGCCTTCGAAGCGCTGACGCTGGCCGCGTTTCCGCAGGAGCAGCGCGCGCAGGTCCTGGCCGCGCTGCTGGCCTATCGCGTGATCTACGGTCTCGGGCCCCTCGCGGTCGCCTCGTTGGCGCTTGGCGTCTTCGAGATGCGTCGTCGCGTCGGGGCATCGTCGTGATGTCGCGCCTCATGCGGGGCAGCGCTGCACTGGCCGTGCTGCTGCTCGTCGCCTGCGCGACACCGCATGCACGTCGCACCGACGTACTGTTCTGGAACCAGGCGCAGCGGGAGGCCGCGTTCCGTGCGATGCAGACGCACTACGCGAGCAACGTCGTGCACCACGGCCAGCCGCATCCGTTGCCTGTGGGCGCACCGCTGGTGCCGCGCTTCGCGGATGGAAAAACGCTCGACGCCTATATGACCGAGCATCACGTGGCCGGCGTGATGGTGCTGCAGGACGGGCGCGTCCGGCTGGAACGCTATGGTGTGGGTGCCGGCCCCTCCACGCGATGGACCTCGTTTTCGGTCGCCAAGTCGTTTACCTCCACCCTCGTCGGCGCCGCGCTGCGCGATGGCGCAATCCGCGGGCTCGACGATCCGGTGACGCGTTACATCCCCGAACTCGCGGCCGGTGCGTATCGCGACGTGACCGTTCGTCAGCTCCTGGAAATGCGTTCGGGTGTGCGCTGGAACGAGGATTACAGCGACCCGCACTCGGACGTGGCGATGATGTACGAAGGTGCGCGCCAACCCGGCGTGCCCTTGCTGGTGTCGTACATGGCCCGCCTGCCGCGCGACACCGCGCCTGGCACGCGTTGGGTCTACAAGACTGGCGAGACCGATCTCATCGGCATCCTCGTCACACGCGCCACCGGCAAGTCGCTCGCGCAATACCTGTCTGAAAAGATCTGGCAGCCCTATGGGATGGGCACGGATGCGCTCTGGTTGAAGGACGAGGTAGACGGTACGGAAGCCGGCGGTTCCGGTGTTTCCGCCACCCTCGCCGATTACGCACGCTTCGGCCAGTTCCTGCTCGGCGGTGGCATCGCAGCAGGCAAACCCGTGCTAGCTGAGGGCTGGCTGACCGACGCGACCCACACGCATTCGGCTATCGGTGTGCCCGGTCGTGGCTACGGCTACCAATGGTGGACCTACGACGACGGCAGCTTCGAGGGCATCGGCATCTTCGGCCAGTTGCTCCACATCGATCCGCGGCGGCACCTCGTGATCGTGCAGCTCGCGGCGTGGCCAGTCGCCACGGACGAGGCGCAGGCCAGGGCGCGCGCGGCGTTCGTGCAGGCAGTGAACAGCGCGGTCGACTAAACTGCATCATTCCCCGCACGACAGGCCCCTCTCATGGCCCTTTCCTGGAACGACCTCACCTGTACGCCCGATGCGGAAGCCATCGAGGCGCTTGCCGAATCGTGGCGCTGGCGCGTCGGCGACGCCTTCACGCCGCTGGTGTTCACCGCCTTCGGCGATATGTTTTACGAGGCGGACGAAGGCGGCATTTTCTGGCTGAACACCGGCACCGCGGAACTCGAGCGCGTGGCCGAAAGCGTGGAGGGCTTCAACAACCTCCTCCGCGAGGAAGTGGCCGAGGACTGGCTGTTGCCGGGCCTGGTGGAAGCCCTGATCGAGGCCGGCAAGACGCGCGCGCCCGGCGAGTGCTACACCTACGTGACCCTGCCGGTGTTTGCCGAAGGCGAATACACCGTCGAAAATCTCAACCCGGTTCCGGCGAAGGAGCACTTCGAACTGACCGGTTCGGTGTTGCAGCAGCTCCAGGACGTGCCCGATGGCACCAACGTGAATATCGACATCACCCACTGATGGTTGGCTAGCGGGCGCCGCAAGCCTCGGCGCGTGCTTTCAGCAGGTTGCGTTCGCGCTCGTTGCGCGTCATGCCCGCGGCACGGGTGAAGGCGAGGCGTGCATCGGCGGCGCGACCCAACCGAAAGAGCAGGTCGCCATGTACGCTCGGAAGCAGGTGATAGTCCTTCAGCGAGGGCTCGTCGAGCAGCGCCTCCACGATGGGCAGTGCGGCATCGGGGCCTTCCGCCATCGACACCGCCACCGCGCGATTGAGTTCGACGACCGGCGAAGGCAGCACCTCCACCAGCGCGGCGTACAAGTCGGCGATGTGCGGCCAGTCGGTGTCGTCCGGCCGTGCCGCGCGCGCATGACACGCGGCGATGGCGGCCTGCAATGTGTAAGGTCCGTGTGCACCGCCCAGGCGCTCGGCCCGCTCAAGCGCCTTGATGCCGCGGCCGATCAGCAGGCGGTCCCAACGTGCCCGGTCCTGGTCGAGCAGAAGGATCGGTTCGCCGTCCGCGGCCGTGCGCGCGCCCAGACGCGATGCCTGGATTTCCATCAGCGCGACCAGGCCGTGGACCTCGGCTTCGCCAGGCATCAGCTCCGCAAGTACGCGGCCCAGCCGTTGCGCTTCCTCGCACAATGCCGGGCGCATCCAGTCACTGCCTGCTGTCGCCGCATAGCCTTCGTTGAAGATGAGATAGAGCACGCGTAACACGGACGCCAGGCGCATTTTCAAGGCGTCGCCGCGCGGCACGTCGTAGGTCACGGCTTCGTCGGCGAGACTGCGTTTCGCACGCACGATCCGCTGCGCCACGGTGGCTTCGGAAACCAGGAAGGCGCGCGCAATCTCGTCGGTGGTGAGGCCACCCAGCAGCCGCAAGGTCAATGCCACGCGCGCTTCCACCGAGAGCACGGGATGACACGCCGTGAAGATCAGCCGGAGCATGTCGTCGCCGATGTCGTCGTCGAGCGCATCGATCAAGCGATCGTCGTCCGCTTCGAGCAGCCCTTCCATGTCCTTGCCCAAGGCTTCGAGCTTGCGCCCCGCCATGCGTTCACGGCGGATGCGATCGACCGCACGATGCTTTGCCGTCTGCGTGAGCCAGGCGCCGGGGTTGCGCGGTACGCCGTCGCGCGGCCATTGCTCGAGCGCCGTGACCAGCGCGTCCTGCGCCAGCTCCTCGGCGAGGTCCAGGTCGCGCACCATGCGTGCGACGGTCGCGATAAGGCGCGGCGACTCGATCTTCCAGATCGCGTCGATGGCGCGATGAGTGTCATGCGTGGTCATCGCCATGCATGACACCACCCGCCCCTTGGGCGTGGCAAGCCGCGTTGCGGCATGCGCTGCCGAGGGCTACGACGAGACGGGCAGCAGCTCTTCCATACGGTACAGTTCGCGGATCTCGAGCCGCGCGTCGTCGCCATCCGGAAACGGATAGCGCTCCGTCCAGGCGATCACTTCGTCCAGGTCGTTCGCGCGCAGCACCCAGAAGCCAGCGACCATCTCCTTGATCTCGGCGAACGGGCCGTCCATCACGGCCGGCTTGCCGTGGCCGAAGCGCACGCGTTTCGCGTGGCGGCTGGACGACAGCCCGTGCCCCGCGATGAGCAGGCCCGCCGCCTCGCCCTGGCGGTTGGCTTCGATCATCTGGCCCAGTATCTCCTCCCCGGGGTTCCAGTCGGTTTCGCTGCGCTCGTTCAATTTCAACATCACGATGTAACGCGGCGAGGGCGAGTCGCCCTCGCTCGGATCGCCGAAGCCGGACAGCCCACCCGGGCAGCCGATCGGGCGGAGTTCGATGTCCGCGTGGCCCTGGGCGTCTTGGCTCGGCCAGTCTTTCACCCAGGCCACCGCATCCTCCATCGAGTCGGCCTCGATGATGCTGAAGCCGGCAATCAGTTCGCCGCGCTCGGGAAAGGGGCCGTGCTCGACCATCGCCTTGCGACCCGGGCCAAACGTTACCCGCACGCCCTGGCTGCTCGGCTTGAGTCCTTCGCCGGCAAGAAGCCGGCCCTCCGCGGCGAGCGTGTCCATGTACTCACCCATCGCTTCGATCAGTTCAGGAGAGGGCTTCGCGCCCGCCTCGCTGTCGCTGCACGCCTTGCGCAGAATCAGAAATCGCATCGCTCGCTCCTCAAGGGCTGGGCTTGTCGCCAGCGTTGACCATCCAGGGCACGCCGAACTTGTCGGTGAGCATGCCGAAACCGGCGGCCCAGAACGTCTCGCCGTAGGGCATCTTCACGTTGCCGCCGGCCGCCAGGGCGTCGAACACCTTGCGACCCTGTGCCACGTCGTCGACGCCGAGGCTGATGGTGATGTTGCGAACACCCGGCTCGTCGGCGCCATCGGACCCCATCAACGTCTGGTCGCCCACCGCGAGATTCACGTGCATGATTTTTTCGGCCATGGCAGCCATGGCCTCCGGCGGCATACCGCCTTCGCCCCCCGGTGGCATGTCCTTGAATCGATGCAGCTCGCGAATCGTTCCGCCGAGTGCCGTCTCGTAGAAGCGGAAGGCTTCCTCGCAATTGCCTTGAAAGAAAAGATAGGGCTGGATCTTCATGACGACTCCGTCGGTCGTGGGTCAGGTGCGGGAAGCGATCTCGGCGCGCAGGCGTTCTTCCTGGGCGCGGGCTTCCGGGGTGAATTCGGTACCAAAGTCCTCGGCCTCGAACACGCGGCGGATCTCGACCTCGGATTCGATGCCTTCGAAGGGATTGGGGGCGCGCTTCATCCATTCGATCGCCTCGTCCAGCGACCGTACCTGGATCAGCCAGAAACCCGCGATGAGTTCACGGGTTTCCGCAAAGGGGCCGTCGATCACCTCGCGACGTTCGCCCGAGAAGCGCACGCGCGCGCCGTCCCGGCTGGGGTGAAGACCCTCGGCCGCCAGCAGGACGCCCGCGCGGACCAGGGATTCGTTGTAATGGCCCATTGCCGTGAGCAACGCCTCGCTCGGCATCTCGCCGGCTTCGGAGGTTTTGTTCGCTCGCACCATCACCATGAAACGCATTGGATGTCTCCTTGCCTTCAGCCAGGCGATCCCCGGCTTTCATGGAGACGTCGATTGTGACCTGCCCGGATCGACAAGGGCGATCGACATTTTTTCAATGCAGCAGGCGGCCGGCGTCAGTCAGGTTGCGTCCGCGCCTCGAATACGGCGCGCACGCCATCCGGCTCGAAACGGATGGTCGCCCCACCGGCAGCCTGGCAAGCCAGCGTGCGCTCAATGAAACGGGTGCCAAAGCCCCGGTGGACTGGCACCGTCACGGGCGGGCCACCGCGCTCCTTCCATTCGATCCACACCTTGTCGGTCGCCTCGTTCGGTACCTCCCAGGTAAGGGCGATGCGGCCGGACGGCGTGGACAACGCACCGTACTTCGCGGCATTGGTAAGCAGTTCGTGCAACGCCATCGCCACGGCCAGCGCGGCTTCGCGCTCC
>Ga0209674_100414_pt1 | contig 21023 bp, 10 predicted proteins | sample AraplaCvi_mMS_r2_FD_184279 | JGI IMG/M metagenome (GOLD analysis project Ga0209674, IMG submission 184279) | Arabidopsis root microbial communities from North Carolina, USA - plate scrape CL_Cvi_mMS_r2 (SPAdes) (version 2) | ecosystem: Host-associated > Plants > Roots > Endosphere | place: USA... | reverse complement strand
GTCCATAGTGTTGCCATGGCATGTGATACCAATGCCGAATCGTGTTTTTCTGCACGTCCCAGTCGTTCTCGACGTTGCCTTCCAGGCAATATTGCTTGACCGCGTCCACGTACGGCCGCCATTGCTCGAAGTTGTTGGTGAGCTTGGCGGGTAGCAGCTTGAAGAATGCCGGCGCAGGTCCGCTTGGCACCGTTGCAGGATAGTTTTGACTCAAGTGGAACAGCGGACCCGTGTACGTGGCCGGCGGCTGGTAGCCGTAGTCCGGAAAGGTGCCCGCATTGGCAACAGCACTCGTTATCACCAGTGCCGCGACGGCACCGGCTTTTACGCCCTTGGCGAAAAGCATGTTGTTTCCCCTTTGTTGGTCGTCCTGTCACACGGGTATTGCGCCCGCGCTCTTGTCCGGTCTGACGCTGGCCCGGACAGCCATTCCTTGATTCGCGCGCTAACTTGAGCTTGGGAACGTGGGGGAAACGTGAAGGATGGCGCTATCGCCTTGCCCGCGCACCTACCGCAGGCGACCGATCTGGTGAACGCTGTCCGCCAACTGAGCCCAAAGCCCGAGTAAGCGCTCGCGTCAATGCCTGGCTATGGCGAAGACATCAATCGGCGGGCCCGGTGCATGCCGCGTAGCGCTTGCCGTCGATGTCGATCACCGGCTTTCCATCCAGCGTCACCTTGCCGGCGAGATGTTGCGCCGAATCGAGTTCGATGCGCGCGGCACCTTTGTGCGTGTCACAGCTGAGCTGCCATGCCAATGCGGTACTCGTGCGATGTTCGCCGCTACGCTGGCACGCAGTTTCAGGCTGCATGGTGTCGGCAAACGTCGTCCACGGATCCGCACCGTCGTAAAAGCACTTCCACTTCACCTGGTCTTGCGCATGGCCATCCTTGAGCGTGTGCAGGGTGATCTTCCATAGTCCGGGCATGGCCTGGAAATCGGCCGGATCGGCATGCACGCCGGTGCTGATCGCGCCGGATGCGCCGATCAGCATCAGTGCGGCAATGGGGTTGGACCAGCGATGCAGGTGGCTTGCGGAGCGTGCGAACAAGGTCATCGTGAAGATCTGCGGTATGGGAAAAACGACATACCCTGCCTGCACAGGCAGGCAGGGTATGCGCTGGAGCTTACTCAGTTTTTTGTTACAGCGGCGCTGTCGTCATCCCAGTGACGATGGAAGTCGAACATGTCCATCAGGTCGCCGATGGCCGGCGCGTTGAGCGGCACATACGGATTGTTCGGCAGTGCGATCGGGTTCGGCAGGTTGTCGCGGCTGCGGTGGGAAATGGTTTCGTCCAGATCCCAGTTCGCTTCCACGAATTTGTCGAAGGAAACGTGATCGCCATACGTGTGCACCACGCGACCACCGGTCGAATACTTCGACACCACGATCAGCGGAATGCGCGTACCGTCGCCGAAGAAATCGATCGGCTGCACGTAACCAGAGTCGTAGTAGCCGCCGCCTTCATCGAAGGTGATCATGATGGCGGTGTTGTCCCACAGCTCCGGGTTGGCCTTCACCATCTCGATGATCTTTTGCGCGTAGCCCTCGAACAGTTGCAGCTTGCTCGAGGCCGGGTGGCCGTCCAGCAATGCGTCCGGCTTGGCAATGGATACCGCCGGCAGTGTGCCGTTCTGGATGTCGCTGTAGAGGTTGTTGAGGTCCTGGTTGCGCGCGCGCAGTGCCGGGTTGGTCATGACCTGCGTGGAGTACAGGAACGGATCGCAGATGTTGCAGAAGGTGCCGGCTTCGCCGTCTTCCTTGCCGCCGTCCCAGCCTTCACCGTAGTACTTCCAGCTCACGTGGTGACGTGCGAGCAGCAGCGCGAGGTTTTCCTGCCTTGTGGGCGGAATGGTGAATTGGTCAGCGCCCAGCGGCGCAGGCGTGCCATCGCCCAGGTAGCCGGGGTTGTAGTTGTTGACCAGGTAGTACGCGCCTTTCTTGCAATCGCCATGCTTGAACGCGTGATACGGCAGGCTTTTGAGATACTTGCGCACCGCGGCGACGCCGGGTTGGCTTTCATCGGCACAGTTCACGTAGGAGCCGCCGCCGTAGCCATCCTGCACCCACCAGTTGTTGGTGCCCGGTTGCGAGTTCGGGTTTTCGATCTGGTTGGATGGCGGTGTGGTGGGATCGCCGTTCGCGTCGGCGTAGTACACCAGATCGCCGAAGCCCAGCATGATGTGGTTGGCGCCGGTTCCGCCCATCACCGATTGGTGGAAGTTGTCGCTGAGCGCATAGTGCTCGGCCAGTTGCTTGAAGTACGGCGCATCGCCCTGCGCCATGTTGAGGAAGGTCATGGCGGTGGCGCCTTCGCCGGTGCTTTCATCCGTGAAGTCGGCCGGTTGCGTCTTGCCGTTGTTGCCGGCGCCCATGGTCACTTCCACCCACGGGAACAGGTCGGCGCGGCAACCGCTGGGGTTCTTCCACGTGGCATGGCTTGCGTCGCAATCGAGCTGCTGCCACATCTGGAAGAAACGATGCACAGGGCTGTTGGCGTAGTCGTTGTAGCTGATCGATGCGTGCATATCGACCGGCGCATTCGGCAGCGTGCCCGGGAAGCGCGTATCGACCACGTCGTTCGGCAGTCCCGTGCCACCTTCGGCCAATGCCACATAGGCACTCGAGGGCAATCCAGGTTCGATGGCGGCGGCCTGCGCAGCCGAAGCAAGATAAGGCTGGGTGGGAGCGCCGCCGGTATTGATCGGCGGCAGGTTCGTGTAAGCGCTGGTATGCGGCGGCGCGAGCTGGAAATCACCAGCCTGGCTCGCCTGCCATTGCTTCGCCTTGGCTACTTTCGGGCCTGGCGTGCCGTCCGCATTCACGATGCCTTCGGAGAGCAGGTTCTCGACGGTCTGCCCATGCGGCGGCGTGTAGGTGGCGAACACATGATCGAAGGTGCGGTTTTCACCGATCAGCAGAATCACGTGCTTGATCGGCGTGCGCGTGCGGTTGCTGGCGTCTTCGCCCGCGTTGGGGTTGTAGAGCGTGACCGCGCCGCCAGGCTGGCCGCTTACGGGTTTGATGGCGGTGGCCGGCACGTTCTTGCGGAACTGCGCATCATTGGGTGCATTCGTGGTTTGCGCGTTCGCCAGGCCGACAAGGCTGGTGATGAGCGCACCGAGTACAAACGGTTTCAACCGGGTACGGCCAAACTGAGTGGGCATAACGGGTGTCTCCTGCTGGCATGTTGCCAAAGCCTGCAATCGAGTAATCCCCCTGATTACAGCCTGTGTCCCCACAGACCGCACGAAAGTCTGCGCCGGCTATGTGACGCAACGTTGGCAAGCGCGCGACATTGCGTCAGCGCGCGATGACAGTGCTGCGACAAACGTGCGCTTGTGCGCAGCGCATTGACGCGGTGTTTACGAATGCACAGGCAGCACGTCGAAGGGACGCATCATTTCGTTGTCTTCGTGCTCGAGCAGATGGCAATGCCACACATAGCGGCCGGGCTCGCCTTCGAAGCGCATGGCGATGCGCGTGACCATGCCCGGATCGGCGCGCACGGTATCTTTCCAGCCAAGTTCTTGCGATTCCGGCGGTATCGCCGGCCCAGTGAACACAAGCTTGCGATGCGCGTTCCATGCAAACAAATCGAACGGCCGACGATCGACTACCTGGAAGCGCACCAGGTGCAAATGGATCGGATGCGCGTCGCCGGTGAGGTTGACGAAGCTCCACGCCTCGATGGTGTTCTGCCGTGGTTTTTCCGTCACCGGATCGGACCAGCGCCTGCCATTGAGCAGCATGGTCATGGCATTGCCGTTGGCGTCATCCGTTTCATTCAAGGTGAGGATGCGGTTTTGCACGGCGGTCGCAGGATCGATGCGCGGCACCGCACGCAGGCTTGCGGGCAATGCCGACGCATCCTGACCGCCACGTTCGCGCACGCGAAATTCCAGAATGCCTTCGGCCTGGTGGCGCAGTTGCAACGACTTGCCGGCAAATTCCGAAAAATCGATCACCACATCTGCGCGCTCCGCTGGATACAGCTCGACGCGCGCGCGTTGCAGCGGCGCTGGCAACAAGCCCTGATCGCTGGCGATCTGCTGCAACGGTTGATCGTGCGACAGCGACAGATCGAAGAAGCGCGTGTTGGCGGTATTGATCAGGCGGAAACGATAGCGTCGCGGCTCTACGTCCAAATACGGATAAATCTTGCCGTTGCACAGCACGAGATTGCCGTTGCATTGCATCACCCATGGCGCGGCGGGATCTTCCGACACCGGGTAATAGAGTTGCCCATCCTGCGCCACCAGGCGATCGCACAGCATCAATGGAATGTCATGTTCGCCAGCGGGAAGGTTGAGCGCTTTTTCTTCGTCATCGCGAACGATGTACGCACCGAACAAGCCGGCGTAGATATTCAGCCGCGTAATGCCCATGGCGTGATCGTGGTACCACAGCGTGGCGGCGTCTTGTCCATTGGGATAGTGGTACAGCGCCGAATGTCCTGGCGGGTACCAGTCTTCCGGAAAACCATCGGACTTGGCTGGCGCACGCGCGCCGTGCACATGCGTGACTGCGCGCACTTCCGGCTTGCCGCGCTCCGCGCCGTGGATGGTGTGGTCGATGGGCAGGAAATGTTTCGACGGCAAGGCGTTGATCCACTCGACCAACAATGGCTCACCGCGTCGCGCTTCGATGGTCGGGCCGGGAAACTGGCCCTCGTAGCCCCACATCGGGGTCGCCGGCATATCGCGGTGCAGCTGCACTTTGCATTCGCGCAACGTGATGCGATAGCAAGGCAAGGTGCGGCCTGGATAGGCCGGATGCGTGCGCGTGCCGAAAGCGCGCGCTAGCGCCGGAATGGGAAGCGGATCGACGAAGCGCGCCAGCGAGGTCGGGTTGACCAGCGGTACCTTGGGCGCCGCGAGCATGGCCGCGCTGGTTCGCGCAGGCATCGCCATCGGCATCGACGCTTGTGCCTGAAGCCGGACATCTCCGAGCGTGCACGCACCGACAAGCGCGCCAGTGCTGCGGAGAAAATCACGCCGCGTGAGGGTCATGCGCCTTCGAGTGCCATTCGCTGAAGAACTCAATCGCTGAATCGTCCAGCCACCCTAAGCGCCGGAAATGACAAAACTATGGCAGCGCTTTCAGTGATCGCTCGCTGCCACATCGACGCGCCGCCATACCGAAATCGGCACATCGCCGTTCGGACGCGGCGGCACGCGATAGCTCAGCACGTCGCCCTTCAACTCGTATTGCCGATGCTGCTGCTGGCCTTCCCAATTGGGAAACGAGGCGCCTTCGATACGGAAGACCAGTTCGTTGCGCGCCGAGTCCACGCTGACGGTGCCGAAATGCGTGCTGGAGCCCATCACCGCGGCCTTGTATTCGGCATCGCTGCCCTTCGCCTTGTCGCCGCCGCTGAAACGCGGGCGATCGGCGCTGAAAATTTGTAACGAGTAATGCCCTTGTTTGTCGATCAGCAGCAGGCCCTTGGGTGCGGTGCCGAAATCGGAGGTACGTGAACCGTCCGCATGCAAGACGTCCGCCGCCGCCAGCGTCCAGGTTCCGGTCAGCGTCGGCGGCATCACGGGCGGCATGGCCAATGCGGCCGAGGCCGGGAGGATCAAATTGCCCAGCAATGTTCCAAACAGAATGGACCACGTCGATCGTTTCATAACGGTGTTCTCCCATGCGTCATGCGGCAAAGGCTAGCGGCGATCGATCATGTGATATACCTATCGCGCCTGCTTTCAATGATTCGGATTTCACATGACTGATTCCACCCGGATGCTGGACATGGAAGCGGTGCGCGCCTTTGTATGGATCGCGCAGATGCGCAGCTTCACCCGCGCCGCTGAGGCCTTGAACAGCACGCAATCCGCGCTCAGCCTGAAACTGAAGAAGCTGGAAGAACACCTTGGCCGCCGCCTGCTCGAACGCACGCCGCGGCAAGTGCGCCTTTCCGCCGAAGGCGCGGTTTTTCTGGATGCCGCGCGCGCGCTCGTCGAGGCGCATGAGCAGGCTATCGGCACATTGCACGCGCCGCAGCGGCGGCTGGTCATTGGCCTGAGCCACCAGATCGCAGGCATGCAGCTGCCGGCAGTGCTGCGCCATATGCACAGCCAGCAGCCGCAGATCCAGTTCGAGCTGCGCGTCGCCGGTTCGCGCGAATTGTTGAGTTCGCTCGATGCCGGCACGCTGGATGCCGCACTGATCATCCAGTTCGACGACATCCGCCGGCGCGGCGAGAAACTCTTCGCCGAACCCTATGGCTGGGTCGCCTCCATCGACGCGGCCAACCGCATCCGCGAACCCATTCCGCTGGCCACGCAAGGCGAGCACTGCAGTATCCGCAACCAGGCCGTGCGCCTGCTCGATCGCGCCGGCATAAGCTGGAAGGAAGTCTACGTAGGCCAGGGCGCCGCGGCACTCGGCGCCGCCGCTGCGGCAGGCCTGGCGGTGGCCGTACTGGCACGCGCCGCCACGCCGCAGGGGACCATGGATGTCGGGCCGGCGCTCAAGCTGCCCGCGCTGCCCGTACCCAATGTATTTCTGTATTCGAACCTGACGGACAGCGCCTCACGCAGCGTGTTGCGCACGTTGGCGAGGGCGTTCAAGACGATGTGATGCTATCGGCTCTCCAGCTTGCGAAGACTGCATTCCCATCAACAAGCCACGAAACCCTATTTCCGCGCGGCTCGTTATGCCACCAGCTTCCGCTGCATGATCAACTCACCGTTCGCCGCCACACCAACGTGCACGAATCCAAGGCGCGCCAGTAGTCGTTGCGCCGCACGACGCTCGAGCTTGCGATTCTCGATCGTCGCCACCAGCCGCCGCGGACCGCCGGGCTCTTGCGCGAGTTCGGTGAACCCTTCAATCATCCGCTCCATCAGCCGGACATTCAGGCCCACGCGCCGGCTGCTCGGGCGAACGAAGATGCGCACGAATCCATACGATCGCTGCTGATCGTCCAGGCTGATGGCAACCGTGCACACGCCGGCAAGGTTTCCGCTTTCTTCCTCGTGCAGTACGCACGCCACCTCGAACGAGCGGCGCCACGCTTCGTCCGGATTCGTCAATGCACCTTCTTTCAGCCAGAACGCAACGATCTGGCCACGCAAGCGTGGCGTGATGCCGCCGAATACCCACTGGACGTTGAAAGCGTGCATCGATGTTCCGGGTGAAAACACGATCGGTGACGATCATGGCGATCTTGCGGGTTCGTTATGTTTTCAAATAACCAACATCAACCCGCCCCTGCAAGCAGGGGCGGGAACAACATTACTTAGAACTTCTTGGTAAAGCCCACACTCAGCGCATTGTCGTTGACATGGTTGGCGAACTGTCCCTGGTAATCCAGGTACAAGCTCCACGACGCACCCGCTTGCGCAGTGATGCGTGCGCCTACCGTCGCCATGCCACCGCCCAGCGATGCGCCCGGCATGGCGAATGCCGTGCCGTCCTGGCTGGTGGCCTGCACCACGGCGTTGCCGCCGCGTGCGTTGTAGCGGTAGCCCACGTCGAACTGCGGCACGTAGCTGATGCCTTGCGCCACGAACGAACGCGAGAACTGCACGCGTGCATACGGCTGGAGCGTGGTGTACGTGCTGTGCGCACCCTGTACCGCAAAGGCCGGGGCCAGGGGATTGCTGCTCGACACGGTTTCGCTGAAGGCATCTAACGTCTGGTGTTGATAGAGCGCACCGACCGCCGGCGTGATTTGCCACTGCGCCGCGGCAATCGGCCATGCGGCCTGCAACGCAGCGGATGTGGTATTGCCATCCGGATGCGCCACGCTGTGGCCAATACCGGTCTGGCGATACACGCGATAGGTGCTGTGTGTTTCGTCGATCATGCCGGACAGCACTACCGGACCGGCGTTGGCATAGGCATACATACCGCCGTGTACGTTGTCGATGGTGCCATTGCCGCCGTTGCGATCACTGCCATTGATGCGATCGAAGCCTGCTTCCACGCCCAGGTGCAGCGCATCGCCCACTGCATGATCGAAACCACCCTGCAGCCCGAACACTGAGTTGTTCATGCCATTGCTGCCGGTGAGCGAATCGCTGCCGCCGCTGTACTGCACCCACAGGTCGCTATGGCACGACGACGCAACCGTGTTGGCGTGGGCGGCGCCGTTGCCGTTGCACGCGGTGTCATCCGAACGCAGCGTGGCGCCGAGCACGGTGGAGAGCGATTGCTGCCCGACCAGGTTGGCGCTGCGGATCAGGTTTGCGTACAGCGCGCCGTCGCGTGGAGCGACTGTCGTTGATGTCGGCGTGGGTGTTGGAGTAGGTGCCGGAGCGGGACTGGGCGTAGGCGTGGGAGCCGGCGTAGGTGTTGGAGTTGCCGCCGCCAATACCAGGTCGGCCTGAGTCGCGGTGTAAGTGACCTTCGGATTCAACGCCGTCGGCACCGAACCACTCGACGTGGTCGTTGCAAACTGACCGCTCAATGCCTTGGCCTGCACCAGCGTGTAGGTGCTGCTGGTGTAGGTACCCGGCGCGTAAATCAAGCTCAACGTACCAGCCAGGCTGGCGTTGCCGTTCACCATCAGCTCCGAAGCCTGCGTCGGCGTGACGTCGATCTGCAAGGTCGCATCCGCATTCTGCGTGTAGTTGCCGTTGATGGTCAGCACGCCGACGGAGCCGCCCGGCCATACCGTGCCATCGCTGGTCACATCACCGTTGATGGTGCCGTGGCCGCGCAGTGTGCCGCCTGCATCGACCGTGACGTTGTTCTGGATGGATGCACTGCTGTGCGAGCTGTCACCCACTTCCAACGTGCCTGCTTGCAGCGTGGTGCCACCGGTATAGGTGTTGATTCCGTCGAGGATCAACGTGCCGCCGCCGGTCTGCGCCACCTTGCCGGTACCACTGATCACCGCGTTATAAGTAATGGTGTCGATGCGATCGAACACCATCGCGCCATTGTTCACCACGTTGCCATTGACCATGCCGCTGGTGCCGGCGTTGGCCACCTGCAGCACACCGCCGTTGACGACAGTGGTACCGGTATAGGTGTTGTCGCCGGTCAAGATCAGCGTGCCGCTGCCGCTCTTGGTCAGTGAACCAGCCCCGCTGATCACGCCGTTGTACAGGCCGTTGGTGGACTGGTTGAAGGTGAGGTTGGCGCTGCCGCCGCTCACCGGCGAGAACGTTACGTTGCCGGCGATGCTGGTGCTGCTGCCGACCAGCGTGCCGTTGGTGATCGTCCACGACTGGCTGGCATTGCCGGTGCCGGTCAACGTCCAGGTGCTGGTGCCTACCTTGGCGAACTGGGTAAAGCCCTGAATCGCCGCCGTGCTGCCCACCGCACCGACCTGGCCCAGATCGAAGCTGGTATCGGTGCTGCCGCCGAGCGCGAATGTATCGCCACCGTTGGTGCTGCCACTGGTGCTGACGACGTTGCCGATGAATGCGTATCCGGCTTCGACCACCAGGCTGTTGCCGCCGCCGCTGAAGTCCACTGCATCCGCCTGCGTGCTGCTGGCACCCAGGCCACCGGCGATCCTGCCGGCATTGGTGACGGTGGCACCGCCCGTCGCGACGACGCCTGCTCCGCCCGCGCCAGCCATGCCATCGCTACCCTTGGTACCGCCGTACGTGATGGCGTCGCCCTGGGGACCGGCGATGCCGCCGTTACCGCCGATGATCGTGCCTGTGTTGGTCAGCACGAAACCCGCACCGCTGACGCCCGCACCGCCGTTCGCACCATTGCCGCCATTGCCCGCGATGCCGGTCGCATTCAGGCTCATGCCGCCAATGCCACCCGCACCCCCCGAGCCGCCGGCGATCACGCCCGCGTTGGTCAGCATGAAGCCCGTACCGCTGACGCCGGCGCCGCCAAGGCCGCCGTTGCCACCATTGCCCGACACGCCGGTCACGCCCTGGATGCTGCTGCCGACGCTGGTACCGCCGAAGTAGCCGGCGCCTCCGATGGCACCTGCACCACCGGTGATGACGCCCGCACCCAAATTGGTCAGCGTAAAGCCAGTGCCGGTGACGCCCGCGCCACCCACACCGCCGTTGCCGCCGTTGCCGCCGATACCACCCGTGCCGCCGGTGCCGTTCTGCGAAGTGCCGCCGAAACCGCCGCCCCCGCCATTGCCGCCCCTGCCCGCTTGACGGCCAACGACAGTCCCGCTGTTGGTCATCGTGAACGCATCACCGCTGACGCCCGCTCCACCTGCGCCGCCGTCACCGCCGCCGCCGCCGTTGCCACCATTGCCGGGGGTGCCGCTGACGGTGCCGCCGGCCGGATTGCCGCCGCCACCTTGGGCACCGTTGCCGCCATAACCGCCAACAATGGCGCCCGTGTTATCCAGCGTGAACTGGCTGCCGGTGACGGCGCTGCCACCGGCACCGCCCGCACCACCGGCGCCACCGCTGCTGGAATTGCCGGCCACGCCACCGGTGATGAAACCACCGCTGCCGCTGTAACCGCCGAAGGCTCCGTTACCGCCGCTACCGCCGGCCACCAGACCACTGCTCGTCAGGCTGAAGTCGGAACCCGTAACGCCGGCGCCGCCTGCACCACCCATACCGCCCGCTCCGCCTGCGCCACCGTTGCCGGCCGAACCGCCAGCGGTGATCACACCGTTCCCGCCGGGCGCTGTCACGCTGCCGCCCGCGCTTCCATAAGAACCCCAGCCACCATTGCCGCCGTTGCCGCCTATGATCGAGGCGGTGTTGTTGAGCGTGCTCAGGCCTGAGGCGCTAATGCCGGCTCCGCCGTTGCCACCGTTGCCGCCAGCGCCGCTGATGCCGCCATTGCCTGCGGTCAAGCCGGCCGTATCGCCAGCGCCGGAGTATTTGGCCCCACCGCCGCCGCCGCCCTGGCCACCCTGACCACCGGCGCCACCTTGACCACCGACAATGATGCCGTTGTTGTTCAAGGTAAGTGCCGAACCGGCGACGCCTACACCACCGTTGCCACCGTTTCCTCCGGCACCGCCGTTGGCGCCAGAAGCGGCGTATTTGCCAGGCGGAAAGCCGCCCATCTGGCCGAACCCGCCAGCGCCACCTGCGCCACCGCTACCCGCCGCACCGCCGACGATCACGCTCTGATTAGTCAGCGTGAAACCCGTGCCACTGACCGCATTGCCGCCGGCATAGCCAGCTCCACCTGCGGTACCGGCAATCGGTGCCGCACCTCCACTCCCTGAATTACCCGCGGAACCGGCTTGGCCCGCGCCGCCAATGACTTGAACGCTCGTTCCACCCGCACCCACTACCAGGGCGGTGCCCGACGCCATGCTGACGCCGCCACCGACGATGCTGCTATTACCAGCCAGATCCAGTTCGCCGCCGCTGACCGTTACGCCGCCGCTGATCTGCGTGCCGACGCCCGCAAGCACCAAAGTACCGGCGTCGGTCTTGGTGAGCCCGACGGTCGAAACCAGCGTGTTGTTGATCGTGGCAGTCCAGCTTGCGCTGGCGCTGCTACCATCGCCGACTCGGATCACCGGCGCGCTGCCACCGCTGCCTGCCAGCGTCAGAGTGTCGCCGGTGAGAACGTAGCCGTCGCTGGCGAACTGCAACCCCGTGGCCTGCACCGCTCCGGCGCTGTTATCCACGGTGACGGTACCCGCCGCGCCGCCGAAAATGGCGAAGCCCGGCTGCGGTTGCATCACGCTTGTCGCATCGGCGTTTGCGTCGGTCCACGTCTGTGACGTTGCCGACCAAGTGCCACTGCCACCGCCAAGCTGATTGGCGGCGGCCTGGCCGTTCGCGTTCCAGAAATTCAGCGTAAGGCCGGTGGTATCGAGCAGATTGATCTGCTTGTCGCCAGCCAGGTTCTGGATCGACAGCACCTCCCCGGACGGCGTGGTGCCCAGGCTGATGCCGCCATTGGTCTCGGTCAGGCTGCCGCCATAGGAGAACAGGTTGTAGATCCCTGGCCCCATGCTGCCGGCGTTGCTGACATTCAGTGTCGTGCCGTCCAGTTCCAGGTTACCCGTGACCGCAATGCTGCCGCCGCTGCCGAAGGTATGGAAATCAGCGCCGGGTGCACCGAGCGCGACATTCATCTGACTACCTTGCTCAGCAATGAGGCTGCCGACCGTGAGCGTGCCGGTTGGGGCAAGAACCGCGCCGGATGCGACATCGACAGCGCCACCGATAGTGCCCTGACCACCCAGGCTCGTCGACGTTTCAACGTTGACATTGCCGGCGATGGTCGCGCCCGTGGACAGTTGCAGCGCGCCGGCCTGCACATCCGTGTCGCCGGCATAGGTATTTGCACCGCCCAATGTGAGCGTGCCGGAGCCGGTCTTGGTCAGGCCGCCGCTACCGCTGATGATGCCTGAGATACCCAGGTCGGCATCGGTCTGAATCGTGCCACCGCCAGCTTGCAGCGATGCCGAACGCGTGGTGGTGAACGCGGCCGTGTTTTCCAGCGTGCCGCCGTTGAAAGTCAGCGCGCCGCTGGCATCGCCAAGGTTGGCGTCGCCGCCCACCGATAGCGTGCCGCCGTTGAGGGTGGTGCCGCCGCTGTAAGTGTTGCTACCGCTGAGCGTTTCGACACCGTTGTCGAGCACCAATGCACCGGTACCTGCGATAACGCCACTGAAGCTGCCTTGCGCATTGGTCAGGCTGAGGTTCTGCGTGCCGAGGTTGACGGTGCCGCTGCCATCGAGGCTGGTGATCGAGGCGCCGCTGGTCGTGCCGGAAATATCGAACGTGCCGCTGTTGACGACGACATCTCTCGACGACGCAATGCTGCCCGCTCCCGACAACTGCAGCGTGCCGTCGTTGACGGTGGTGCTGCCGGTGTAGGCATTGTTGCCCGTGAGGGTGAGCGTGCCGCTTCCTTGCTTGACGATTGCGCCGCCGATACCGAGGGCACCATCGGTGATCACGCCACCGAACTCGCTGCTGTTCGCGGTGCCAAGCGTGAGCGTGTTGCCGCCGAGACTGACGGTGCCTGCACCGGCAAGATCGCCGATGGTGACATCGAGCGTGGTCGCACCAGCAATATCGAAGCTGCCATTGTTGACGGTGACGCCGCTCGACGAGGCGATGCTGCCCATGCCAGACAATTGCAACGTACCGCCGTTGATCGTGGTGCTGCCGGTGTACGTGTTGGCGCCGGTAAGCATCAACGTACCGGCGCCTTGCTTGATCAGCGAGCCGCCGGTGCCGCCTGCATTCCCGCCATCGGCGATCACGCCATCGAACTCGGTGTTGTTGGCGGTACCGAGCGTGAGCGCATTACCGCCCAGGTTGACGTTGCCTGCGCCGGCAAGGTCATTGATGGTGGTACCGCCCGTTGTAAGGCCGGAAATGTCGAACGTACCGCTGGTGACGGTGACATCGCTCGACGACGCAATGGCGCCCGTGCCCGACAACTGCAAGATGCCGCCATTGATCTGCGTGCTGTCGGTGTAGCTGTTGTCGGCGGTAAAGATCGTGGTGCCGGCCAGCACGTCGACGTTGCCCGCACCGCTGATGGTGGGCGCAAACACGTAGCCGGTGTCCGTGTGGTTGAACACCAGCGAACCCGAGCCATTGCCGAAGGCAACGCTGCTGGTGTTGAGCGTGCCGGTGGCCGCCGGCGCATCGCCAGCCGCAGCACCGATGTTCACCGTGCCGACGGAACCGGCATCCGCGCCGATCACGAAGTGATTGGCGTTGACCATGCCGCCGTCGGCAATCGTCAGCGTGCCGTTGCCGGCATGGTTGCCCACAGCGACCCAATCGGCGTTCGCGCTGGAGCCGTTGTCGGTGACCGTCGTGTTGCCGGTCGATCCGGTCTCATCGGCGATGGACAGGAAACCAGCGGCGGTGACCGTGCCGCCACCGGAAACGATAAGCGTGCCGGTGCCCCACTGACCGACGTTGATGCTGGTGTTGCCGCGCAACGTGGCACCGCCGGTCACAGTGGCCACGCCCGTATCGCCGGCCCCATTGCCAAATTCCACTTCGCTGCTGCTGGTGAGGCTCGCACCGTTGCTGAGCTGGAGCGAACCGTTGCCGTTATTGCCAACCAAAACGGTCGCGCCGCTACCTGCGGCGGCGGTCGTGGCGAGGCTCGTACCTGCCCCATCGAGCACCAGCGTGCCATTGTCGAAAACATGCGCGGTGCCGGTGATACCGCCGCCGCTGGTGACCGACAGCGTGCCGCCGTTGATGGTGGTGTCGCCGGTGTAAGTATCATGGCCGGTGAGGGTCAGCGCGCCGCTGCCGCTCTTGTTCAGCGGGCCGGCGCCTGAAAGCACGCCATTCGCCGTCAGTGTCATGCCGGCATCGACATCGATATCACCGGCACCGGACAGCACCATGGCGCGGTTGGTGCTGATCGTTGCCGTGGCCTCCAGGGTGCCGCCGTTGAACGTCAGCGCGCCCGAACTGGCGCCCAGGCTGGCGTCATTGGAAATGGCCAGCGTGCCGGCAGCCAATGTCCAGGGCGTGTTCGATGCGTTGATGCCCGTCAATGTCCAAGTGCTGGTACCGAGTTTTTCGTATTGCGCAAAGCCTTGGTATTGGAGACCGATCGGCGACACAGCAAAACTGCCATTGACGGTGCCGCCCAATGCGAGCGTATCGCCGCCATTCGTGCTGCCACTGCTGCTGACCACATTTCCCGTAATGGTCGACCCGGCTTGCAAAACCAGCGTGTTGCCACCACCGCTCAGATCGATCGCATCGGCGCGCACGCCGTTGCCACTCAGTCCTCCCGCGATAGTGCCGCTGTTGGTGATGGTGGAAGCACCCGTTACCACCACGCCAACGCCACCCGCACCGGGACTGCCGTTTCTGGCGGTGTCGAGGGCGCCCACGCCGCCGGTGCCGCCGCTGATTTGACCGGTATTCGTAACGGTAAAACCCGTTCCCGAGATACCTGCGCCACCGCTGCCGCCGCTGCCGCCATAACCGCCATCGCTGACCTGGCCGCCACCGTTGCCGCCGCTGCCGCCGGTGATCGCGCCATCGGTAGTGAGCACAAAACCGCTGCCGGACACACCGGCGCCGCCGCTGGCACCATCGGCACCCTTGTAGCCACCGCCACCGTTGCCGCCATGACCGCCGGTGATCGCGCCGCCGCTACCACTGCTGAGCGTGCTGCCGGCACCGGCAAACACACCCGCACCACCGCCGCCGCCGCCGCCGCCATAAGCGGAAGAGCTGCTAAAACCACCATTGCCGCCGTTACCGCCATTGCCGCCCGCGATGGTTCCGGGATTGGTAAAGCTGGTACCCGCAACGGATTGCCCCACACCACCGCCGCCACCGCCGCCACCGCCAGCCATAACTCCGAAGCTACCGCCGCCGCCGCCGCCGCCACCGTAGCCGTGCGTGTTGAGTCCACCACCTGCACCGGCCGCACCGGGCCACCCGGCGGCACCGCCCGCGCCACCGCTCCCGTTAACGCCCTGACCTGCCGCACCGCTCCCGTTGCTACCGGCGCCGGTACCACCGGCATTGGCATAGGTGCCCGAAACTACCGCACCCGTACCTGCCTGACCTGCCTGACCGCCGCTGGTACCGGCACCGCCATTCCCCCCGGCTACGCCGCAAATGACGGTTGCGCTCGGTGTACAAGTCTGCGACCACGCCGGCAAGGCGACAGCCGCCAATGCCACGCTCACCGCCGCCGCCAACAGACGCGACTTCAACTCCGGCTTCGACGACGCCTCGGCGCCACCGACGACGCCACCCTTCGGCGCACTCGCCAATTCGGACGCCACCTGCAATACACCCAATGTGCGGTTGAAAACGATGCGATAGATGCGATTCACAGCAGAGGCTCCCTGTTAGGCCTGCGAGTTGTCGGTCGGCATTCGCCCTTGCGCGCGTGCGCAGTAGGCGAGCCGGTTTTTTTCGATTCAAAAATTTGCGAAGACGCAGCGCGAATGCGCTGCACTCAAACCACCAGCACGCGATTTGGATTCAGTGCCGGGTCCAGCCAGAACATGTCGTTCTCGAAGCGGCGGAAGACGTCAGGCGGCAGCAGGCTGCTGCGTTCGCGCGCTTCGATTTTTTTGCGCACGGAGTGCAGCCCCGGCGTGCCCGCACGCAGGTCGAATTCATCGGCTTGGTAGCTGATGTTTTCGAAGTTGTGGGCGTATGGCTTTTCGCCGATGAAGTTGTAGACGGCGGCGATTGCGTGTGCCGGGTTGCCGACCAGCGTTTCGTAACGCAGCAGCATCAGGTTGGCGGTGTCATGACCGTAGAACGCTTCTTTCAAGGCGTTGTAGGCGAAGCCGACCATGCCGTCGCCATTGGCGAGGCCTTCGGCCCGCGAATACACGGTGCCGCCGGTCTGGTAGTTGAAAATGGAGGAGGGCTGGAACGCGTTCTTGCGCACGAGCTGCTCGATACTGTCGATGATCCACGACACGTGCCGCACGCAGGCGATCACATTGCCCTGCGGAAACAGCTCTTTCAGATGGTGCATGCGGGTGCACCAGACGCGGTTGGTATCGAACACCACCTCGGCGCCGTATTCGGGACCGTAGTACTGGTCGAACATGCCTTTGAGCATGCGGCGGCGTTGCGCATCGGTAACGAAGACCGAGTACTCGTTACGGCCGCTGAGCTCGCCCAGCATGGTGCTGAAGGCACCGCCCATCGGTCCGCTCATGCCCGCATGGAAACGCGGGTTCTGGCTCAAAATGGCCGCAAGCAAGGTCGACCCGGACCTTGGCAGGCCCGAGATAAAGTGAAACCGGCGTTCCATCTGTTGTCCCCTGTTTTCGCGCACGGCTCATCCGCGCCGTACTGCGCTGTCAGATTACGTGATTTAGTTCACGGTTTTTTGGTTGACATGATGCTAGCGACGTGGCGAACAAAGGAACATGTCTGTGCGTCTCAATCTTGCAACGCGTGTGCAAGAGCGAACCGGTCGACGCCGATCAGCGCAGCTCGCTCAGGCTGCTGTTCCAGCGGCTAACCATCAGTTCGACCGCGGGGTCCTGCGCGCCGCGGATGCTGGCGGCGCGATAGGCGCCCGGCGCAATGCCGAATGCCTGCTTGAACAGGCGGCTGGCGTGGCTTTCGCCGGAGAAGCCCAGCATCGGGGCAAGATCGGCGAGAGATTGATGATCGAAGGCGCGATCGTCCAGCCGCTCGCGCAATTGCTGCAGCCGGCATTGCTGCAGAAAGCGCGCAACGCCACCGCAGGCTTCGAAAAGACGATACAGGCTCGCGCGCGAAACCCCGGTGGCCTCGACGATGTCCTGTACGGAAAAATCCTGCGTACCTAGATTCGTCTCGATCAGCCGACGCACCGTTTCGCGGCGGGCGTGCTCGAGCCGGTAAAGGTCCCCGCGCGCGCCGGAGTCCGCCGGATCGATCGCCACGGACAGCAAGTCCACGAGCGTGCGCGTAATGGCTGCGTGCGCGGCTTGCGGCAAACATGAAACCTGCTCGACCAAGGTACGCAGCAGCGCGCCCAGCAAAGCACTTTCCTGGGCGCCGATGCGGTGGCCATGCAGCCGGCTCAAGTTGCCGCCTGCCGCCCGCGTGGCTTCGCGCGCCAGGCTCACCGTGATCAGGCGAACGTTTTCTGCGCGGGTTTCCATCGGCTGGGTCGTATCGACCAGCAAGGTTTCGCCTGGCGCAACCGCAATCGTTTGCTCCGGCGGCCCGGCCATGAATTCGCCGCTGATGACATGATGCACGACGAAGTGATCGAAACCGTCGTGTGCCACGCGTTTGCCGCGATGATGGCGAATGCCGCCGTATTCGCGCGCAAACAGGATCATGCGATCCAGGCGCCAACTCCGCACGCGGGCGAAGAACGATGTGCCCGTGCGCTCCACGTCGGCGCCGCGCGCGTAAAGCTCGCAGTAGCGCGCAAAGGCTTCATCCGTATCGTAAGCCGCGCTGTCGAACGCGAAGATCTCGCTCACCGAGCCGCCTCGATCGCTACGCGCCACCGGACACTACGCGCCAGCAAGGCGGCCACGATACCGACGACCGCTGCACCCAGGCATACCTCGTTCAAGCCCCATGACAAACCACGCTCGCCCAGTTGCATGCCGTCGCTGACAACACCTGCCATCAGCGGGCCGAATGCGACGCCGACCGAAGTGGTCACCGTCAGGAACACGCGCAGACCCATGTCGTGTAAGGGCGCACTGAGCATGGACGGCAAGCCCACCAGCATGGCCACCGCGGCGATCGCGCCGACCAGCCAGGCGAACGTCAACAACACGCATGCCATCGCCGCCGACGTCGACCACGGAATGAGCCAGAACAGCGGCACGGCCAGCGCCAATGCGATTGCCATGATCGTCATCGGCGGCAGCTTTTCACCGCGCTTGTCGGTCAACGTGCCGGCGATGAAATTCGCCAGCGGCGCAGCAACGAGCAGCGCTGCGCCGAACACCAGCGCCGCATTGGCGGGCGTCAAGCCTTGTTCGCGATGCAGCACCGATGGCGCCCACGCGCCGATGCTCTGGATCACCAGCAGGCTGGCGCAGGCGCCGCACAGATACATGCCCATCACCCACGGGCGTTCGCGAAACGATTCGAGCATCTGCTTGAACACATGGCCGGACGGCGGCGGCGGCCGGCGTGGAAACTCTTCCCTGCACAACAGCAACAGGATCAGCACCGCATTGGGTGCCGCCATGATCAAGAACAGCCAGCGCCAATGCACGGCGGTCGGTACCGACACCCATTTCGCAAGCAGCGCCAGCGTCGCGCCGCCCAACAGCATGGAGAGACTGTGCCCCGCCGACGATGCCGCCGTGAACACGGCCATGGAACGAGCGCGCCATCGCGGCGCCGAGCAATCCATGATCAAGCCCAAGGCCAGCGGTACGAACGCTGCCTGTCCCAAACCCACCAGCGCACGCGCCACGATAAGCACGCCGAACGAACGCCCCAGCGCGAACACCGCCATGCCGAGCATCCAGGTGGCGACGCATCCGGCCAACAAACGAAGGCGATGCGGCGAACGCGCCAGCGGCCAGCTCGCCAGCATGCCCACGACATACAGCAGCACGAAGGCGGGGCCGTTGAGCAAGCCCATCTGCGTATCCGACAGCCCGAATTCCGCCCGCAACAAAGGGGCTGCCACGGCCGGCAGATAGCGATCGATAAAGGCCATGCAATGGCCAAAGGCGAGCAGCCCGAGCAATGACGCCGGCAGGCTTCCCGGATTGGAACGCGAATCGGACAGCTGCATGTTTCCCCTGTACAACTGCTCGTGGACCCAGGTGAGCAGTCGTCCATTATGTGAACTGCATCACTGAATGGCGAGGGCAGCAATGTTTATGCCACGGGTGCAACCGCCCACTGCACGCGCTTGCCTGCGCTGCAACCACCCCGCCGTGGCGAGTGGCTGGACACGGCGGGTCACCTTATGACGTTGGGGAAACGCCCTATCGCGCCGGCGACAGGTCCACCGACTGCACGGTTATCGGAAGCGCTGCGCCCTGTACGAACGGCGCCGCCGGTGTCAGCTCGACGTGCATGGCGTAAGGATGCGTCGTGCGGTCGCAATGAATACGCAGCGATGCAACACCGGCGTCAGCTCCGCGCAAGTCAAGCGGATAATGGTGGCCATCGATCCATACATCTGCTTTCGTGTTCGTTGCGCGAGCGCTGTAATGCAAAGTGAGCAGGTAATCCGTCGCCCGTGCATCGAGCTGCCAGCTCAGCTTGTAGAGCGTGGCCGGCGCTTCGTAGCCTTCGCCGTTGTAGTTGAGGTAGTGCTCGGCGTGCTGCGGCTGCAAGTGAAAACTGCCATCGGTGGCCGCAGTGAGCATGCTCGGCCGAACGTGCAACGGACCTTTGAACGGCAGCACTACCACCGGCATGAACGCATCGACGTTGTCAGCGGCGTTTGCCCTGGGCCAACCGGCGAGATGATCCAGCGCGACATTTATGTCGTGACCGTTGCGCTGCACCTCCACGGTCGATGCTGGTGCGCCCAATCGATAAGCAGGACCGAAGTCGGTATCGGCCAAACCCGGCACGCGTAGCTGATGGTCAGCCGGCTGTTTCGCCACGAACAGATAGATCGCGTGCGGACCGACGGTGGCATAGCCAAAATCCACCGGTGCGAATGGCTGCTTGCGCGTGCCGTAAATCGCTTCGCCGTTGCGCTTCAGCCACGCGCCGATACCTTGCAGCACCTGCGCTTCGTACGGCACGACAGAGCCGTCGCCTTCCGGTCCGATGTTGAGAATGTAGTTGCCGCCCTGGCTGACCACGCGCACCAGCCGCGTGATGTTTTCGCGGATCTTGCCTGGCAGGTCTTTGCGCTCCTGCCATGAGCGATAGCCCCAGGTTTCCGGAAACATCGACGCCGGCGCCTGCCACGGCAGTTCCATCGCGACATCCGGTTCGGCGTTGTCACCCATCACGGTGAAGTCGCCGTAGTGGTTCCATACACGGCCGGAGATCATCGTCTGCGGCTGCAATGCATGCACGGTGTGCGCGAAGTGCGCACTTTGCGCCGGCGTCGGCTTGCCCATGTCGAACCAGATTTCGGAGATGGGCCCGTAATGACCCAGCAATTCCTTGAGCTGCGCCACGTTGAACGCTTCCTGCTGCGCCGTGATCGGATTGCTGTTGCCTTCGATGTACGCGTTGCCACCAGGGTGATGCCAGTCGATCGTCGAGTAATACACACCGAACCTCAGTCCACCGCGCGCGCAGGCATCCGCGAGTTCCTTGACGATATCGCGGTGATACGGCGCGCCATCCACGCTGTTGTAGGAGGTCTGCGCGGTCCGGAACAGATTGAAACCATCGTGATGCTTGGCGGTGATCACGATGAACTTCATGCCCGCAGCCTTGGCCAGCGCGACGATCGCATCGGGATCGAATTTTTCGGGATCGAACTGCTTTGCCAACGCCTCATAATCTTTGGACGAAATCGGCCCGTTGGCGAAAATCTGCTCGCTGTAGCCATTGTCCACGCGCTTGCCGTTCCACATGCCGCCGGCGATGGAATACAGGCCGAAGTGGATGAACATGCCGAACTTGCGGTCTTGCCAGGCGTTGATGGTTTCTGGGCTTGGGCCAGGGCCGGGTAGTGGCTGGGGCTGGTCGAGCGGGCGGTGAATGGAGGCGGAAACATCCATACGTGCCGCCA